>Ga0272442_10011639_pt1 | contig 10701 bp, 7 predicted proteins | sample SSMForm2O_FD_200262 | JGI IMG/M metagenome (GOLD analysis project Ga0272442, IMG submission 200262) | Marine sediment archaeal communities from Little Sippewissett salt marsh, Falmouth, MA, United States - SSM-Form-2O | ecosystem: Environmental > Aquatic > Marine > Wetlands > Sediment ... | reverse complement strand
CGGATCACCGTCGGCTTGAATCGGATCGCGGGCCGACAACGCGGTTGGCCGATCTTGGCCACCGAGCATGCCGTGCACGTGATCGTTTCGCTGCCCACCATCGAAGAAGCGCTGACCGAAGCGACGCGCCAGAGCGTGGAGCTCTTAAAGGATGCCTGCAATCTGACCACGGAGGACGCCTACATGCTGGCCAGTCTGGCCGTGGACGTCGGCATCAGCCAGTTGGTCGACCCGAACAAGACCGCCAAGGCGACGATTTCGCGCTCGATCCTTCGGCGTCCGATCGACGAGTGGCTGTAAGCGGCTGACGCCGTGGTGCCCGAAGCTGCGACGGAGTAAGCTTGATCGAGGATCATGTGACGGCCTCGCCCGCGATGGGTTCCTGCGGGGGAGACGCTCGGAAACGAGGAGGAAACTGCGTGCTAGCACTCAAGGGAGCAACCCTATACACCCCGGAGTCGAAGATCGAGAACGGAACGATTCTCATTACGGATGGGAAGATCGCGGCCGTTGGAAACAACGTGTCGATCCCGGAGGGCACAAAGGTGCTCGACGTGGCCGGGAAGACGATCATCCCCGGGATGATCGATGCGCACTGCCACACGGGCGTTTTTGCCGATGGCGTGGGATGGAATCACTCGGACGGCAACGAGATGACGGACCCGGTGATGCCGCACCTGCGCGCGATCGACGCGATCCACCCGGAGGACAAGGCATTCGAAGACCTTCGGGAGGCGGGGGTCACCACGATCAACACCGGGCCCGGATCGGGAAACCTGTTCGGCGGGCAGACAGCGGCCATCAAGACGCGGGGACGAACGATGGAAGAGATGCTCGTTCGATATCCCGTCGGTCTGAAGATGGCGTTGGGCGAGAACCCGAAACGCGTCTACGGCGAGCAGAAGAGAACGCCGTCGACACGGATGGGGAATGCCGGGACGATGCGCGAATGGCTGACCAAGGCGCGCGCGTATCTCGCGAAGAAAGCCAAGCATCAGCAGAAACTGGCCGATTTCAACGCCGGCGTGGAAGGGGCCAAGGAGCCGGATCCGTTCGAGACCGATCTCAAACTGGAGGCGTTGGGGAGAATCCTGACCAAGGAAATCCCCGCCCACATCCATGCGCATCGCGCCGACGACATCATGACTGCGCTTCGCATCGCCAAGGAGTTCGATCTCGACGTCGTGCTCATCCACGCGACCGAAGGCTACAAGATTGCCGACATCCTGGCGGCCGAGGGCGTACCCTGCGTGCCAGGTCCGGTGTTGATCTCCCGCTCGAAATATGAGTTGCGGGAGCTGTGCTCAAGGAATGCGGCGGTGCTGTGGAAGGCGGGCGTCACCGTTGCGATTCAAACCGATCAGATGTCGGCGGTGCGATACATCCGGCTCGACGCCGCAGTTGCGATCAGCGAAGGCATGTCCGATGAGGCCGCGTTGCGTGCGATCACGTTGACGCCGGCGGAGATCTTGGGCATCGACGATCGGGTGGGCAGTCTCGATGTCGGCAAGGATGCGGACCTCGTCGTCCTGTCGGCGCATCCGTTTGACGTGGCGCACAGCCGAGTCGAACGGGTACTGATCGAAGGCGAGACCGTCTACGAGCGATCGAACGCAGACTAGAGAGGACGGCCACGATGGACATGAAGCCGCTGGGAAAGACAGGCGTTCGGGTATCGAGGCTCTGTTTCGGCACGATGTCGTTCGGCGGGGCCGCCGACGAGGCGACCGCCGGGGCGATGTACCATCGATGTCGCGAGGCGGGAATCAACGTCTTCGACTGCGCGAACGTCTATTCCGCCGGCGTTGCCGAACAGATGCTCGGCCGGCTCATGCACGACGAGCGAAACGATCTCGTCGTGACGTCGAAGGTCGGCTTCCCGATGGGAACGGGCGTCAACGACCGCGGCTTGTCTCGCAGGCACATCGTCGCATCGGTTGAAGCATCTCTCCGACGTCTGAACACGGATCGTCTCGACATCCTGTTCGTGCACACGTTCGATCCGCTGACGCCGACGGAAGAGACGCTTCGCGCCCTCGACCATCTCGTGCGGACCGGCAAGGTGCTGTATACCGGCGTCAGTAACTGGGCGGCGTGGCAGATTGCGCTGGCGCTGGGAATCTCCGCGCGCGAGGGGCTTCCTTCCTTCGCGTGCCTGCAGCCGATGTACAACCTGGCCAAACGCCAGGCCGAGGTGGAGCTTCTGCCGTTGGCACACGATCAGGGGCTGGGCGTGATCACCTACAGCCCGCTGGGCGGAGGGCTGCTGACGGGCAAGTACGGAACGTCGGCTCGTCCGGCGCACGGACGGCTGGTCGACAACCAGATGTATGCGACCCGGTATGGACAAGCGGGGTACTACGAAACCGCGGAACGGTTTGCGGCGTTGGCTGCCGACGTCGGCATCGCGCCGGCCACCCTTGCGGTGGCCTGGGTCGCGGCACATCCCGCGGTCACGGCGCCGATCATCGGCGCACGCAACGTCGAACAGCTGGAGGATTCGTTGGCGGCTGCGGACGTCGAGATGACGACGGAACTCTACGAGGCGATCGCTGCGCTCTCGCCGACGCCGCCTCCGGCGACCGATCGGACCGAGGAACAGACCGGCGTTACGTACCGGGGAAGCAAGGAGGACTACCGGTAGGCCTCCAAGACGGGGCGAGGATGAAGGGGGAGAGCGGATGGAACGTCTGCGGGAATGGATCGCACGAGAAGCGGTGGTCCTGGGGCCGGAGTTCGTGCGTGTCGACGGCATCCTGAACCACCGGATCGATCCACAATTCATCGAGTTGGTAGGGGAAGGGCTGGCGGCCGCGTTCCGAGCCACCGCCGCGACGTGCGTGCTGACCGCGGAAGCCGCGGGCAACATCGTGGCGTACGAATTGGCTCACCGCCTCGGCATTCGCGCGCTGTACGCGAAGAAGGGCGACGCGGCGACGATGATCCGGGCGATCTCGCGGACCGTGACCTCGCCGACCAAAGGGACGACGACGCAGCTCTCGGTCTGCGCAGACTACCTCGGCGAGGGTGATCAAGTCGTGATTGTGGACGACTTCCTGTTTCGCGGCCATACCAGCGCGGCATTGGGCGATATCGTTGCCACCGCCGGCGCGAATCTCGTCGGGTTCGGATTCGTCATCGAGAAGGCCTTTGCCGGCGGCCGGCGAGCGCTCGAACGCTTCGGTGCCCCCATTGTCGCACTGGCCTCCATCGAATCGATGGATCCCCAGGCGGGCACGATCGTATTTTCGGAGGGCGGATGAGCGTCGTCGTCCTGGATTTCGGATCTCAGTACACGCGCCTGATCGCACGCCGAATTCGCGAACTGCACGCGCTCTCGATCATTCTGCCCGGGACCGCCTCGATAGACCGCATTCGCGGCGAGCATCCCCAAGCGCTGGTTCTCTCCGGAAGCCCTCGTTCCGTATTCGATGCGGAGGCGGCAAAGCCTGCACCGGAGATCTACGATCTCGGCGTCCCGATTCTCGGCATTTGCTACGGGATGCAACTGCTGGCGGAGCGATTCGGCGGCACCGTGGGAGAGGTGGGCCCCGGTTCCTACGGGGCGGACACGCTGGTCGATCGCGAGGGGCCGCTGTTCGCCGGGCTTCCCGACGTGATGGACGTGTGGATGAGCCATGCGAGTTCGGTGGAAACCCTTCCATCCGGATGGCGGGCGGTGGCACGGACGAACGGCAATCCGCATGCCGCGATTGCGTCACCGGATGATCGGTGGATTGGGGTGCAGTTCCATCCGGAAGTCGTGCACACACCGGACGGACGAGCCGTGCTCTCCAACTTCCTCGACCTGGCGGGCGTCGATCGATCGTGGACTGCCGAGGCCAACGCGGAGCGCCTCATACATGACGTGCAACGCACGGCTGGAGAGGATGGCGTTCTCCTCGGCGTTTCCGGTGGTGTGGACTCGTCGGCGCTCGCGTTGCTGCTGGCGAAGGCCGGCGTGCGCCATCACGCCGTCTTTGTGGATCACGGCCTGCTGCGCGCCGGCGAACGAGATGAGGTGGCGTCGGCGCTCCGACCGCTCGGCGTCCAATTGGAAATCGTCGATGCCTCGGACCGGTTCCTCGACGCACTCGCCGGCGTAACGGATCCCGAGCGCAAGCGCCACATCATCGGAGCCGAATTCGTCGGTGTCTTTCGCGAAGCAGCCGAGCGGATCGGAGGAATGCGTTTTCTTGCGCAGGGGACGCTGTATCCCGACGTCATCGAGTCGGCGGGCGGCGAGGGCGCGGCCAACATCAAGTCGCATCACAACGTCGGCGGGCTCCCCGCGGAACTGGGCTTCGAGTTGCTCGAACCGTTCCGGCTGTTGTTCAAGGACGAGGTTCGCGAGGTCGCGCAACGGCTCGGCCTTCCCGACGAGATTCGACTGCGACACCCGTTCCCCGGTCCCGGCTTGGCCATTCGTATCCTCGGGGAGGTCACGCGGGAGCGCGTTCGCGTGGTTCGTCGCGCCGACGAGATCTTCCTCGAGACGCTCCGCAATGCCGGCGCCTACCATGATGCATGGCAGGCGCTCGCCGTGCTTACGCCGATCCGGTCGGTGGGTGTGGCGGGCGACGAACGGCGGTACGGACACGTCATCGCACTGCGGGCGGTGACGAGCGTCGATGCGATGACCGCGGACTGGGCGAGGTTGCCGTACGAACTGCTCGACCGCGCGGCACAACGCATCACGAGGGAGATTCCCGAGGTCGGACGCGTCGTCTACGACATCACCAGCAAGCCGCCGGCGACCATCGAGTGGGAGTAGTGAGGCATCGGCCCGCGCGCCGTCCGGCGGACCGGGGTCAACGAAGGAGGCAGAGGTGAGACATTTCATCATCGACACCGACACGGCGTCGGACGATGCCGTGGCGCTGGTGATGGCGCTTCGTCATCCCGGCGTTCGCGTGGAAGCCATTACCGTCGTTGCCGGGAACGTGCCGCTCGCCTACGGCGTACAGAATGCCTTGTACTGTGTGGAACGCTGCGGTGCGGACACCCCCGTCTACGCCGGGCTGGACAAGCCGATGCTGCGCCCGCTGGAGACCGCGCAATTCTGCCACGGCGAGGACGGCATGGGCGATATCGGACTTCCATTGCACGACCGAATGCCGGCGGAGGGGCATGCCGTCGATGTCTTGATGGACACGATTCATCGGTTGCGTGGTGAGATCACCCTGGTGACGTTGGGCCCGCTGACGAACGTGGCGACCGCGCTACTGCGCGACCCGTCGATTGCAGACGAGGTCGCGCGCTGTGTCATCATGGGCGGGATCGGCTTCGGATATGGGAACATCGTTCCCGCTGCCGAGTACAACATCTGGGTCGATCCGGACGCCGCCAAGATCGTGTTCGAGTCGGGGCTTCCTATCCAGATGGTCGGATGGGACGTGTCCCACAAGTCGGCGACGTTCACCGCCGAGGAAGCCGATGAACTGCGAAGGGTCTCTGACTTGGCCGCGTTCTGCGTGGACATCCAGAAGGCGTTGCGCGCATTCGGAATCAGCTATCTCAAGCAAGACGGCTTCGATCTGCCCGATCCGATCGCGATGGCTGTCGCTCTGGCCCCGGAGGTTGCGACCGTGACCAAGCACCTGCGTGTCGACGTCGAGACGAAATCGGAGCTGACCCGAGGGGCCACCGTCATCGACCACCTGCGCATCTCCGGACGAGCGCCGAACGCCGATATCGTACTGGAGGCGTCTCGCGAGCGGTTCCTCGAGGTCCTCCACTCTGCCGTTCGTGAGTAGAAGCCCAAGCACCAACACATTCTGCCAACCGGCCGAAGCCGGCGACTGGACAACGTCTCGCAGCGCAATGGCCGCGGACGCACGATCAAGGCGTGTTGCCTGAGTTGCGCCTAGAGATCCGCCTCCTCGGTAAGCTCAGCGGTTCCTCCCACGAGGCCGCCCAACGAGAACTCAGCACTCAGCACGAGCGTGTTTCCCAGCGTCTCCTCCAGAAGGTACGCCGCGTCAACGTACAGTCCTGCCACGTTGATCCCTGCGCCTACCGTCAGGTAGTAGTCCTGGAAGTTGTTCGTCAGCACCACACCACCGCGCAGCGCCAACTCGTCGATCAGCTGGAACTCCATGCCGACGTGCGTCTCGCTCAGATCCGTTCCGTCAAAGTCAACGTCCGCTGCCAGCACGAACTTGTCGTCAGCCAAGCTCAGCGCAAGTCCCGCCTTGTACAGTCCGCTCACAATGTCGGTCGCGCCGCTGTCCCACGTAATCGAGGAACCGGCCAGATCCAGTGCGTTCACACCAATCGTGAACATGTCCCCAAGGCTCACCAACAGACCCAGATCGAAACCAAAGCCCGTGGCCGAGTTCCCAAGGCCACTGTCCGCCATGTAGTACTTCACGTTCGCGCCGGCCATGGCAACGTCCAGTACGTTCGTCGCCAGCGATCCGATGATCGCGTTCTCGGTCCACGTAAACGTTGCGCCCGGCTCTCCGCCTGCTCCTGTCTGTTGACCGTCAATGGCAGCTCGCTCCCATCCAAGGCCAATTCCCAGGTTCGCAAAGCTCATCGTCGCGCCCACGAACTGCTGCGTGATGCCCAGTCCGTAAAGATCCGTCGACATGCCGAATAACCTGAAAGAGGAAGGTGCGCTGGTGCCTTCCTCCAAGGAACTCGGTGCAGCCGAGTTCCCCGTGTCGGAAAGCTGCGCCAGCCCCGCCGGGTTCCATACCATCGCCGTCGAATCATCACAAACGGCTACAAACGCGCCTCCCATGGCCAATGCCCGGGCGCCGACGCCGTTCTTGAACGCGCTGAACGCGCCAATCCCGTCGGCAAACGCCACTGCGGACAGAACCATGATGAGCGCTAGGCTTACGAGCATCATTCGCTTCATGTATCTCACCCTCTTTCGTACAAGCGCTTGAAGATGAACGTCGTCCGACACGAGAAGGGGCAAGGCCCCTTCTCGTCTCAACCGGTGATCCATGATCATTGTCATCGTTCCGGAGAAGCGGCATTCGGTCGTTTCTCCCAATGAATCGGTAAGGTATCGCCCGATCCCATCCGACACGCGAAGGTGCAACGCACCTTCGCGCTTCAACCGGTGATCGCAGATCATCGGTTGACAAAGACCTTCCCCTTGCCGCTGAACGTATTCGTTCCGTCCGTCGCCGTGATCACGTAGATGTAGCAGCCGTTGGCAAGCGGCGAGCCGCTTGCATCCGCGCCGTCCCAAAGAATCTCAGAGACATCGGTCTGCGTGGTCTCCCACACCATCCCACCGGCCAGGTCGTACACCGTCACTGTCATCTGGCTGGCGATGCCAGCTCCGTTGTAGCCGAACGTGACTTCGTCCACGAACGGGTTCGGGCCGGCGGTGAAGTCCTCGACCACCAGCACGCTCGCGATCACGGTGATCGTGTCGCTCGACGTGTCCGTCAGGTCGGTCGGATCCGTGTACTCCGCCGTGATCGAGTCACCCGCGGCCAGACCCAGATCCAGGCCTTCCGTGATGAACGTGTCGGCGGCTGCCCCTTCCAGCGAAGCCAAGTCGAAGGCTTCGCCTTCGACCGTGAGCGCTCCTGCAAGGAGCGCGGCCCCGGCATGCGAAGGATCGATGACCTTCACGTACACCAGATCCGCGTCGGTGTAGTTCGCCACTTCGTCGCCGTTCGCGTCGACAAACATCGTCGTCGACTGCTGGCTGGGTGACGTCCCGCCACCGCCGATTCCGACCTTGATCGAAATCATCGCGTTGTCCGAATGGTTCGACGGATCCTGGTAGAACGCCACGATCGTGTCGCCGGGCAGTACGCCCAGGGTCGGCACGCACTCGGAGTACACGCTCGTCAAATCGATGCAGGTTACGGAGATGAAGTCGCCCGTTGCTGCACCGGTCTCCAGTAGGTCGACGGCCGCCCAGTGACCGCTTCGCGGATTGAGAACGTACAGCTTGGCCTGACCGTCCGTCCCATCGAATTCGGCAGGATCGTACGGATCCGGCGAATCGTTGAAGATGTTGGTGTCACCCAACAGAACGTTGAGAGGATGTTCGTTCACACGCACGAACGGGCAGACGAAGTCATTGAGCGGCTGCGGTCCGAACGGGAAGTTCTGCCCGCCGTCCCAGTACCCGTCAATGCGTTCGCGTCGGTATTGATCCTCGTCCTGGTCCGGGTCGACCACTTCCACGAACACGCAGTCGGAGTTCACGTATCCGGAGATGCGGTTCCCCTGGCGATCCAAGAACCACATCGTGGTCTCTTGTCCGTCATACACCTGCGTATCGCCGATCGACATCAGATCGAAGCTCACATCGTTGGCCACGCGGACTCGGTCAATCGTCGGCGGGAACGCTGTGCCCGTGTCGATGTCGCCGAGGCCTGCCATGCCCGTGTTGTCCGTCTCATAGTAGACGTCGTTGTACCGTGCGTACACGTCGTCTTCGTTGAAGACCTCGAGCTTCCAGTTGTCGGGTTGGAGTTGGAAACCGCCTGTCGAATCCGCCAATCCGACACCGAGTGCATCCCACACCGGCCACAGCTGCGTGCCGGCAAACGTGAAGAACACGGAGCTGTTCGAGCTGATCTCGTCGAGGATGAGCCATTCGACGTCGTCTTCGCCGTGCGGATCGCAGACATGGACGACGACCTGCTCGGGACAACAGGGATCGACGTTCGCGTTCGCATCGATCACCTGTACGTACACCGGGTCCCGGCCGATCCAGTACAGATCCTTCTCGGCCCGGCTCTCGTCCGTGAACGCGGTGTCCGAGTGCTGCTTCGCTTCGATGTAGGCCGTGGCCAACTTGAAGTCGTCGAAGTCGTTTGGGTCCAGGTAGTAGGCGACCAACACGTCGCGAACGTCGAGCGAGTTGAATTCGAGATCCGTGAGGATCGAGTTGAGATTCAGCTGGAACACGCCGGTATTTACGCCGGTCTCCCAGGCGTAGAAAGAGACGGGGGTATAGCCGTTGACATCGTCAGCTGTATCGAACGCTGCAACGTCGTACTGGATGTAGTACCGCCCGTCCCCCGCCCCTCTGGCAGGCTGGATGCCCACGGCGGGGAAGTTGGGCTGCGCGCTGTAGATGTTGTACCAGCGAATCGGGCACGGATCGGGAAGGCATCCGACATCGCCGTCTGTTCCATCGATGCCTCCCGTTCGCTTTAGGGCACAGAACGTCGTCGGGCTGTCAGTTTGAACCGGATTCCACGACCCCGGATTGACCAAGATGAACACGGGAACGGCCTCGACCTCGTTGCAGTTGAGGTTCTCATCGGGGTCGACCACGGTGATCGTCGCCGCGCCGTTGGCGTCCTTGTAGATCTCCGCATCCCACGAAATCGTCGCTTCCGTGTCGATGAGTTTCATCATGGCGACTGCGACGTCTGTATCGTCGTTCTGGTCCTGGTACATCCCGATCAACGTGTCCATGTTCTCGAACCGGCCGACGAGCCAATCGTCGCCGCCGATGTCGGTCAACTCGGAGGGCATCCGCGGGGAGGCTGTCACGCGTGGATTGAACAAGTCCCATCCGATATGGAACTGCAGCCAAGCGCTTCCGCCGAACCACCCACGGTTGTCCTCGTACGGATTGTCGGGAATCTCGTTCGACGCGCCGCCCGGCAGTTCGTCGCTGTACATGTAGTGTCCCCACATGAAGTCGTGGAGTGCGCCGCCGGAAAGCACATCGACGACGTGCGTGTGCCACGCGGGGTGCGCAGCGCTGTAACTCTCTCTCCGTCCCACCTGAAAGGCGCGGCTCGAGACAAACACACCGGTGTCCGCGCCGGTCTCCTCCAGATAGTCGCCTCCCAGCCATCCGGGCGTGCCGGGAGCGTGCCCCTTGTACGGAACGTATCCGGCAGTTCCGACGAGGTTGCCGGGCGGAGACCCGGTGTCATCTTCGTAACTCTCCCAGATGATGGTTGCCCCCGTCTTCGGGTCCATCAGCTTGATGTCGGCCCAGATCTTGTCGCGGATGTCGCAGTCGATGTTCTCGTCGTTGTCGATGACGACAATCCAGATCTCATCGCCCTCTTGGATATTGGTTACGCGCGTCTCACCATTCTTGTCGGACGAGAAGTACATCTGCGCGTCTGACGCAATGACGAGGGACGCGAACAGCGTCGTCAGACACATTGCCAGCATAATAGCAATCGCAATTCGACGTTTCACGATGATCCCTCCCTGTCGCTCGGTTAGGCAGCTGAACCCAATCACCACCGTTCTCCGGTTTGAGCGACGCGCTACGCGACAGGGGAGACCCCCTATGCATAGCGGTCACTCCCTGGAACAGTCTAGGCGCGAACGGCGCGACGAGTCAAGAGAAGGGGGTTTGCGATCCGTTGGGTCATGTCACGTTTGGCGGAGACGACTGGCCGGTGTTCGCTCTTGCCGCTTGTCCACATGAAACGCCGGTACAACGGACGCGAATGCTGGCCGGGCACGTGGGCAGAGCAAGGTTGTTCGGCTTGCGTACGGTCCTACGTGATTGCGCCTGCGCCGGGCAACAGCAGCTGAAGTGCGATCATACCTGCGGCACAGCCGAAACAGACTGCCGCGGTGCGGGCAGTTGCCCAAGGGACGAATCCCAGCTTGTCGCCTAGCCAGCGCTGCATCGGCGTGAACGCGCCGGCGGCGGCGAGCGAAAGGAGCACCGCAAACAGGGGCGGAACGACGCCCTCCGTAACGTCGCCTGACCGGAAGGAAACCGAGACAATC
>Ga0272442_10011638_pt1 | contig 10701 bp, 6 predicted proteins | sample SSMForm2O_FD_200262 | JGI IMG/M metagenome (GOLD analysis project Ga0272442, IMG submission 200262) | Marine sediment archaeal communities from Little Sippewissett salt marsh, Falmouth, MA, United States - SSM-Form-2O | ecosystem: Environmental > Aquatic > Marine > Wetlands > Sediment ... | reverse complement strand
TTCGATGATGCCGGCGGTCCCTTCGTCTATTCTTTGGTGCGCGACGAAAACATGAATTGGATCGTGGAAGGACGTCCGGCCATTCCCCTGGACAACCGCGCAGTCGACGGCCTGACCGGCGCTCTGGCTTCCTTCGAGGGTACCGAGTTCGTCGTCGGCATCCCCAGGGAAGCGGCGGGATTCGATTCCCCGACCGCGGAGGTTTTGTTCGCCACCGACGCCGGGCGCGAATTCAGGCTGCTGGTGGGAAATCCCGGCCCCGATGCGGACCAGTATTACGTGTGCCTGGAGGGTGAAACCTACTGCTATCTGGCCGCTGCCTGGCGCCTGAAGAATATCCTTAAAAGTCTCAGCTCTATCGGTGCTGAGGCCACCGGGGATCAGGCCAGCCGCTCGCCGAGCAGTGAATAACGCCGGCGGGTCTTGTCGTTTTTAATCGCCATCCCCAGGGCGCGCCGGCTGCCCACCAGGACCACCAGCTTCCGGGCCCGGGTAACCGCCGTGTAGACCAGGTTTCGCTGCAGGAGGGGGTAGTGCTCCGTGACCAGGGGAATGACCACCGCGGGGAATTCGCTGCCCTGGGCCTTGTGGATGGAAACAGCGTAGGCCAAAGTCAGCTCGTCCGCCTCGCCCGCCCGGTAGAGCACCCGGCGCCGGTCGAACAGGACCTCGATCTCCTCGCCCCGGAGCGCCGAGATTTCGCCCACATCCCCGTTGAAGGTCTCCCGGGTATAGTTGTTGCGGACCTGCATGACCTTGTCGTTCACCCTGAAGCTGAGGCGGTGTGAGCTTTTTTCCGCGCCGCCGGCCGAGGGATTGAGCAGGGCCTGGAGGGATCGGTTCAGGTTTTCCACGCCCACCCGGCCCCGCTTCATCGGGGTGAGAACCTGGATATCCCGGATCGGATCGAGGCCGAACTTGCGGGGTATGCGGTTGCGCACCAGTTCCAGGATCGTCGCATGAGCCTGCTGCGGATCCTCCTGCTTGATGAAATAGAAATCGCTTTCGCCGCGGCTTTCCTCCGGCATCTGCCCCCGGCGGATGCGGTGGGCATTGGTGACGATGCGGCTCTCCGCCGCCTGGCGGAAGATCTCGGTCAATTCGATGACCCCGGCCTTTCCGGAAGCAATGATGTCCTGGAGCACATTGCCGGCGCCCACCGAGGGCAGCTGGTGGATGTCCCCCACCAGGATCAGGGAAGCGGAGGAGGGCAGGGCGGCCAGCAGACGGCTCATCAGCAGGGTATCCACCATGGAGGCCTCGTCCACGACCATCAGGTCGCAGGTCAGGGGATCTAAGGAATTCTTGCGGAATTCTCCGCTTTGGGGATTGAACTCCAGCAGGCGGTGTATGGTCTTGGCCAAAGCGCCTGTGGCCTCGCTCAGGCGCTTGGCGGCGCGGCCGGTGGGAGCTGCTAGAAGTACGGTGAGGCCGCACTGTGCGGCGGAGCGTGTCAGGCTTTGCAGGATCGTGGTCTTTCCCGTTCCCGGGCCGCCGGTGATCACCAGCAGCTTGTCCGTAAAGGCGCAGGCCACGGCCCGGCGCTGGTCGGCTGTCAAAGCGAGGGTCGGCTTGGGCAGGGCCGCCTTCCGCCGGCCCGCGGCCGGGGGAGGGCTTTTCAGGAGACGGCGCAGGTGGGCGGCGATCTCCGTCTCGGCCCGGTAATAGGCGGGCAGGTAGACGGCCGGCTCGCCGCCCAGAAGCAGTGTACCTTCACAACACAGTTTACCCTCCCGGCAGGCCCTGTCCAGAACAGGGGCGGCGACTTCGCCCTCCAGACCCAGAAGACCGGAACAGCGCGCGATCAGCACGCTGCGGGGACTGGCGACATGACCTTCTTCACCGGCCCGCTGCAGCAGGTAGGCTAAAGCGGCCTCGATGCGCGCGGGATCGTCCGGAGCTGCACCGCCGCGGGCGGCGATGCTGTCGGCGGTTTGGAAGCCGATGCCGGGGATGTCGGCGGCCAGCCGGTAGGGGGTGCGGGTGAGGACCTGCAGGGTGTTGTCTCCGTAGTGCCGGATGATTTTAGCGGCCATGGCCCGCCCCAGTCCGCGGCTTGCGAGGGCGACCATCGCGTCGCGGTTCCGGCGCTGCTGCTCCCAGGCCTCTACGACCAGCCGCAGGCGCTTGGGTCCGATGCCCGGGATTTCTTTCAGACGGCGGATGTCCGAGTCCATGACCTCCAGGGAGGCCGAGCCGAAGCGCGCCACGATGCGGCGGGCCAGCTCCGGACCGACGCCCTTTATCAGGCCGGAGGAGAGGTAGGCTGCGATGCCCTCGGTGGTCACGGGAGGTTTGCTGCTGAAGCTGTCCGCTTTGAACTGGCGCCCGTAGGTCGGATGCTCCCGCCAGATTCCCAGGAGCCGCACCGTTTCGCCCGCGCGGACGCCCTGCAAAGGGCCCACCACCGTAACCGGCGGCCCGCCTTCAAGCGGCCGCAGACGTGCGACAGTAAAGCCGCTGTCGGGGTGGCTGTAGGTGATGCTCTCGATGCTGCCTTCCAGCTCTGCGGGCATCTCGAGGAAGGGAACCTTCAGCGCGGTGCGGACTGACCGCCGGCGGCTGAGCGGCGGTATTTTTCCGGGTCCGCCCGGAAGGCCACGATCTGATTCGCGCCCGCCAGCCTGGCCTGCTTCAAGGCGGCGCGGGCTTCTTTCAGGAGCCGGGACCCGCTGAGAAGACGCCCGGCCCGGGCGCTCAGCCCGGCGGAAATGCTGCACTTATCCTGGTTCGGGGCGGAGGCCACGGCCGACTGGAAGCGCTGTACTTCCTTGAGGGCCTGGTCGAGCTCCTTGTCCGGGAGCAGAACGGCATAACCTTCCGGGCCGTCCTCGAAGCAGAGGTCCTTGAAGGGAAAGGTCTCGGATATGCGCGCGGCCACCCGGCGGTAAAGGTCAGGCTTCGGGGCGCCTCCCGGGTCCAGGGCCAGGCAGGCCAGCACCAGGTCCTGGTCGAAAGAGGCCGACCGTTCAAGCTCGAAATCCAGGCGGTTTTCCAGGAGCTCCTGCCATCCCAATCCCGACCGGGGCGAAAAGAAACCGGCGCGCGCTGCGCGCGCTGCGCGCGGCGTTTCGTGCGGCGCCGCGTAGGGTTCCGCTGGCTGGGCTCCAGGCTGTGCTGCGGGCTGTTTCTGGGCGTAGGGGCGCAGTTCCGGGCCGGATGCGGCTGCTTTGCGGTCGCTGCTTCCGGCCAGGACGAGCAGCAGGATGCCGGAAACCAGCACATAGGCCAGGGTGATATAGAAAATCTCCTTGAGTACCGGGTAGAGGTCCCGGCGGCTCAGCTGCCGGTAGCGCCCGCGGATGAAAAGATCCCGGGCGATCCCGGGTGCGAAGGGGATGGCCAGCTCCGTTTCCAGGAAGCGGTTCAGAGGAGAGACCGCGGGTTCCTTAGCAGCCGCCGGGGAACTCCCCTGGAGGTCTGACACCAGATAGCTCGAGTTTCTGGCCAGCATGTAAAGGGTTTCCCCCTCCGCTGTGGCGACGGAGACCAACAGCAGGCGGGGCTCTGCGGCCAGCTCGGCTTTCATCTTGCTCCGGAAATAGTCGGAAGTGAAGCCGCCCTCGGCGAGATAGGTGGAGAGAGCGGAAACACGCAGCTCTTCGAAGGAGGCGCTGATCTCCCGGGTGTTGTTCTGATAGACCCCGCGCATTCTGAAGGCAAACAGCCCGACGACGAGCAGGAAAAATATCAGGCTTATACTATAATAGATAATAAGACAGCCTTTTTTCATATTATTATTATAGGCAGAACGCTGCGATGTGTATACTTTTTTTTAGATGATCGTCCGGGAGGTCGTGATGAAAGTGAGATCCAGACAGCTGCCGCCGGGATGGTATCCCCGCGGCCAGGCCGCCGTACGCGCGGAGATAGAATCCATGCTGGCGTTGGAGGGCCAGTTGCCGCGGATGGCCCTGGCGGGTATCGCCCCCCATGCAGGCTGGACCTTTTCCGGTGCCGTGGCCGCTCAGGTGGTGGCGTCACTTAATCCCGCAGTGGACACGCTGGCGGTGGTGGGCGGGCATCTGGGTGTTTCCGCCGGTATTTTGGCCGCCCGGGAGGAAGGCTACGAAACGCCCCTGGGCGCTTGCAGCGCCGATCTGCCGCTGCTCGACTACCTGATGCGCCACCTCTCCGTCCGGGAGGACCGCTACGCGGACAATACCGTGGAGATCCAGCTGCCACTCATCCGCCACCTGTTACCGGAGGTGCAGGTCCTGTCGTTGCGGGCCGCCCCCGGAGCAATCGCCCTTGAGCTGGGCGAGAGCCTGGCTGCCGCGGAAAAGGATCTGGGCAGGCGCATCGCCGTCCTGGGTTCCACGGACCTGACCCACTACGGACCCAATTACGGTTTTATGCCGCACGGGCGGGGGAAAGAGGCTGTCCGCTGGGTCAAGGAGGTCAACGACCGCCGCATCATCGATTCCCTGCTGGCCCTGGATCTGGAGGAAGCACTCCAGCGGGGGGTGACGGAGATGTCGGCCTGCTCCGTGGGCGGGGCTGTGGCAGCCGCGGAGTTTGCCCGCCGCAAGGGGGCCGAAGAAGGAAAGCTTCTGCGCTATACCACCAGTTACGACCTGATCCCTGACGACAGCTTTGTCGGCTACGCGGGTATTATTTATTCAAGACCCGGCAAATAACGGACAGCGCCCAGGCGCGGGTACTCTCCAAGAGGGTTGCGCCTGCAAGTCCGGGGCGGAAGCGGGCAGTGGCTGCGGCGGCGGGCAGCTGGGTCATCCAGAGATCGTGCTGACCGGGACTCAGGCCCTCAAGATATATTCGCAGGGGATTCTGCGGCGCCGGCAGCGCGGCGAGAGCAGCCGCATAATCGGCCAGGAAATCCCGCCAGGCAAGCGGCTGGAGCTGCGGCTGGTCCGGCATCCCGCCGGCTGGGATGGAATCTGATCCTGCCGGGAGTCGGATCCGCAGGTCTCCCTCCGCATTCCGGGACTGGTTTCCCGCCCAGCTCTCCACAGCGGTCTCGAGGTTTTGCCTGTAGGCGTCCATGACGGCGGTGGTGTATCCGCCGGCAGACCGCATCAGCGGACCTCCCCGGCGCAGGAAACTGAAGAACAGGCTTTCCAGGGGTCGGCACCTGGTTTCTCGGCTGCGGTAGTAGGGGTAGAGATAGGTGCCCCTGGCATAGGGCTTGCCGGCGGGGTAGGAAAAATCGGCGCCGAAAACAAGAATCTCTTCAGCGCCCAGCAGCCTGGCCAGAGAAACCGCCGCCTGAGTGACATTTCCCCCCGAGGTATCCACCAGGGGGAAACGCCGCCAGAGAGATGCCAGGTAGCGGGAAAAGGGATGCCCGCCGCTGAAGAAGAATTTCCGCCGCGCCAGCCTGGAGAGCAGAGGCGGGGAGGCCAGGTCCAGCGCCAGGGGAACGTCCGGGGGCAGGCCCCGGAGAAAATGATGATAGCTGATATGCTGGCAATCCAGTGACAAAACCAGGTTTGGGAACAGGTTTGCGCCCTGGAGCAGGGGCAGGGATGTATCCGTGGCGATGACGTACCAGCCCCGGCGCCGGAGTGCGGGAAGCTCAGGAAGCCGGGATTCCAATGAGGGGCCGGCGGCCAGCACGATCGCTTTCGTCGCCCGGGGCAGGTGGGAGGCGGCCCCTCCGGCGGTTTCCAGATTGGCCAGGGTGTTGAGGAACCAGCGGCGGCCGAACCTGGCCTGGACCGCGGCGTCGGCTGCCAGAATCCCCACAGCTTCCCGGCAGGTCTGCGTGACGGCGGCGAAATACTCCGGATCGGCATCCACGGAGGAACGCAGGGGAATCGTACGCAGGGCGCCGTCCCTGATGGGCAGATAATCACGGGTGAGGAAGAGGCGGATTTGCTCGGGGCTTTCACCCGCCAGCAGGCGGACCCGGGAGTCGGAAAACAGCTTCGAGAGGTCGAGCAGGCTCATGACGGCACGTAGAAATGCGGGATCGCGCTCGATAATCACCAGCCTCTGGACCTCTCCTGTGCTGTCGTCGAGGAAGCCCCCGGTCTGGTAGCCGCCGCCCAGGCCCAGGAAGACGAAGTAGCCGCCGCCGGGATAGAGGCGGCGGGTGCGGGTTCCCTCCCGCAGGGGATCGACCGTGGAGTGGAAGGGACGTTCTCTGCCCGCCACCCGCCGGGCGGGAACGATCAGTCCGCCGGTGCTCTTCAGGGCGACGGTATTGGTGGCGGCAGCGGTCTTCCGCAGCCGTTCGGCCAGCCGGGAATCAGTACGGCCGAGGGCGGTTAGGTTGCGTTCAAAGAGCACCATGGCTGCCCAGCCTCATCTTCAGGTCCTGCAGGAAGTCGCGGCTCTCCTCTAACAGACGCTGTACCTCTTCTTCCGCCGCTTTATTTTCGGAACGGCGCAGCAGTTGTTTGGTCCTGGCCAGGCGGCCCGGCGTGATGGTATAAACCAGGGCCAGTGCCAGGCTGTCGGCGAACAGGGCGGAGATCAGGTCTACCCCGGCGGGCGGGGACAATCGCTCCTCATAGGCGGATAGCAGTGCCAGTGCCCGGGTTCTGCGCGCTCCGCAGGACCGGTCCGGCGGCCGGGAAACAAACTGTGCTCCGCCCGCGCCGGGGCTGATGGTGGAGAGCAGGGTCTCGAGGCCCCGATTATCGAGATCCGCCATTCCTTCCAGGGGGATGGGCGTCGGGTTGAGTCGATAGAGACGGCCCGGACCGGCGCTTTCCGTCAGACGGCCGCCGTAGGTTCTCAAGGTCAGGCCGGTGCGATAGGTGCGGCCTTGATGACGATGTTTTTCCGGTGCCTGTTCCAGGCTGCGGGCGAAGAGGCGGCTGAAAAGGGGGCTGAGTCGTGAGGCGCTTCCGGCCAAAAAAGACTCGAAGGCGTTGGGCCGGACATGCGCGCGGATATCCAGGTGACAGAGATCGAGGCCGGCGAAAACCAGGGCCTTGCTGCCGAGTCTGAGGCCCAGTTCCAGGGCGGTGGCGGCGACCGTGCCCTGGGGAGGAATCGGGGGTGCGGGGCAACCGATCAGCTCGAGCAGTGACGCTTCCGCGAAATCCCCCTGGCTGAGAAGGAAAACCGGGCTTTGCAGGCGCCAGGCGCCCGTGGCTGCCGACAGGGGCATGGCGAGGTTCATCTTTCTCCCCCAGGCGGAATGCAGGTGATAGAGGGCGTAAAAGCTGGGATCGGTGACCACGACCAGGTCCGGCGTCAGCCCATTGCTGATCAGGAAGGGCACGGCGGAAGGCAGGGCCCAGAGATAGCAGCGGTCCCGCAGTTTTTGCAGCGGGGCTGCAGCCTTTTCCAGGGACGGGCCGGAGGCGGCCACCACGATGGGAAGCAAAGCGGCCTGCGGATTGACGTCCAGGAAGTTATCCAGGGTCACGGCATTGATAAAGCCGTTCGCCAGCCACTGGCGCCCCGCGGCCATGGTGGTAACCAGGCTGCCGCGGTGCTCCTGCAGAAGCTGCCGGACCGCGTTGTTGGCCCGGGCGGAGAGGCGCGGAAACATGCGGGCGGAGGCTGGCCACTCCAGAACCAGCAGGCCTTCCGCGTCGAGCTCGGCGATCTGCCTGCGCAGCCAGTTGGAGAGTGTTTCGGAGCTTTCAGGATCCCAGCAGGCTCCGGAGCGGGCGGAGCAGCGGTCGCTGATCTCCCGGGAGTAGAAAACGGTCAGCAGGCGGGTTCGGGGATAAGCGGCTCGCAGGCACTCTATCAGGTAGCCGAGACCTGCGCCCAGGAGGAGTATCGTGCCGGGCTCGCGCTTTTTCGCGGCGTGGGCCGCGAAGCGTTCGGCCTCCCGGACCGGATCGTAGGCGGAGTGCAGGCGAATGCCGTTCTGTATTGCCGTCTTCGGTCCGGTTCGGGAAGGGATGATCTCCAGCATGCCCGGGATTACGCGAAGGCGGAGAAGGCGTCGATCTCATCAGCCTCGTCACCATGCAGGGTTTTAACCTGGGCGTTGAAATCGAGGCTTGCCTCGCCGGACAGCTCGTAAAAAAAGCTTTTGACGGTCAACTCGAGATGGTGTAGCAGCAGGCGGGAATCTATCTCCGCCGGATCGCAAACGAGGATGAGAAGATGCCCTGGGTCCAGGGGCTGGACACTGCCGATATCATGCAGCAGGGTCGCTATGATGCCCGCCAGGTCTTCCTGGAGCCGGAAAGGATCCAGATAGGGATTTTTCCCGGTGATGGTGCCGGCAATCTTTTCCAGAGAGACCTTGATGAGCACGATGGGGATATCTTTTTCCCGGCTGGTTTGTATCAGGGATTGCATGCGCTCACCCTGCAGCTCGGGGCGCTCCAGGCTGTCGCGTTTCAGGCTTTCGAGCTTTTTTTCCCTGAAGCGGAAAATGAGGGGTGCAGCCTGTTGGGAGATCTCGTCCAGCAGCTTACGGTTCTCGGCGGTTGCCAGCCTGGGGGTGTGCGTGATTAGGAGGGCCGCCAACAGTTTGCCTTCGTAGATAAAGGGGGTAAAGGCCAGGTGATCCATACCGGAGAACTCCCGGGCGGAGAAGCAGCGTTGAAACTCCAACAGCTCAGCCTGTTCGGAGAGCAGCAGGGTTTCACCTTCGGCCACGCGGTTGAAATCCCGGTTGAAGCCCAGGGGCAGGCGCAGCTTGCGTAAAGTTGTTTTGTCATATCCGCTGGCCGCCCAGGGTGCGAAAACCATCCGGTAGGGATCGTAAAGCAACAGGGCGGCTTTTTCCAGGTGGAGGTTCTCCTTGAGAATGCTGAAGAGCCGGGCCGGGGCCTCGATGCCGTCCGGAAGGCGTGAAATTTCACGGAAGATTTTCTTGATATTACCGGTCAAATCTCCGGTCTTCACCGCAAGCAGGCGCTCCAACTCCTCCTGCACGATCCGGGGACCCGGGTCTTCGGGAGCAGGGGAGATCCCAGCCTCTTCCCAGGTCAGAGGGATAGCGGTCTGCTGCTTCTTTTCGCGTTCCCGGTGCTGGCGCTCAATGAGTTCACGGCTTTTTTTCAGGAGACCGGATAATGGTTTTTTTGCTGCTATCAGGTTGGCGGCTTGTCGGAATAGCCCCATCTAGCTTTCTAATCCCAGATCATCGAAGAGCTTCTTGTAGACCCCAAAATAATCGGAATTGGCGAACTCACGGATTTTATCTTCCGGCAGGGAGTCCAGGAGCTGGTCCAGGTATACCAGCACGGATTTTACGTCTGTACGCAGGTCAGCCGGTATGGCCGTCTCCTCCGGAGCCGCCGCTGCCTCCGCCGGGACCAGGACTTCCTCCCCCAGGTTTCCCGTAGGGGCAGGGGCAGGAGCTTCTGCGGGCGCTTCGGGCTCCCCCTCGAGCTCTTCCAATCCCTCCAGTTCTTCCAGATCTCCCAGTTCCTCCAGGGTTTCGGCGGGAGCGGCCTCTTCTAAATCTTCAGCAGTGGACAGCTCTTCCAGTTCTTCTATTTCCAGGTCCAGGTCCTCGGCCGGTGCTTCGGACAATTCCTCGGCCGGTGCCTGGCTTTCCGCGGGCATTTCCTCCAGTTGGATTTCTTCCAGGGCGGGGGCCTCTTCTTCGCTTTCCAGGGTCAACTCCGGGAGGTCTTCGTCCAGGGTGAGCGCGGCTTCCTCGCTGTCAAGCTCCAGGTCGGGAAGCTCCAGCTCCTTCAGTTCAGCCGTTGCTTCGGGCCCTTCCTCCGGGGCGATCTCTTCGACCACCAGTTCCTCTATGCCCGCTTCCCCGGTGTCCAGCTCCTCGAGCTCCAGTTCCTCTATGTCCGCTTCCCCGGCTTCCAGCTCCCCGGCTTCCAGCTCCTCGAGCTCCAGTTCCTCTATGTCCGCTTCCCCGGCTTCCAGCTCCTCGGCGGCCGGCTCCTCGAGAGGCGCCTCCTCGAGCTCCAGTTCCTCTATGTCTGCTTCCCCGGCTTCCAGCTCCCCGGCTTCCAGCTCCTCGAGCTCCAGTTCCTCTATGTCCGCTTCCCCGGCTTCCAGCTCCTCGGCGGCCGGCTCCTCGAGAGGCGCCTCCTCGAGCTCCAGTTCCTCTATGTCTGCTTCCCCGGCTTCCAGCTCCCCGGCTTCCAACTCCTCGAGCTCCAGTTCCTCTATGTCCGCTTCCCCGGCTTCCAGCTCCTCGGCGGCCGGCTCTTCTATTTCAAGCTCCTCCGTTAAGCCCGCTTCCTCCAGGGACAGTTCTTCCAGGCCGGCACTTTCCTCTTCCAAGGCTGCCAGGTCTTCCAACTCCTCCGCTTCCGGCGCTTGCGGTATGCTTACGGCTGCCACTGTCTTACCCGCATCAGGAATATTGATCTCTATCTCCTCCTCCGGGAGGAGAGCATCCAGACCGGATTCGACCGCTGCGGCGTTATCCGTGCTTTCTTCGGTGATATCGGCGGTGTTGAGGATGTTATCCAGCTCGTCGCCGGTAAGGGCGATGGTTTCATCCTCCTCCTCGGCGAAAAATCCGCCTGCAGGAGTTGAAGCCGGCTCCACCTCCGGGGTCTCCTTGGACTTCGCCAGGGTGGAAAGGCCCTTTTTCAGGCTGTGAATCTCTTCTTTGATGGATTGCAGCTCCTGCTCGATTTTTCTTAATATGGCGGACGATTCCTCCCTGATCCCGGCCGGTGCCGCGGCCGCCACTTCAGCGGCCTCCGGGATATCGAGGGCGGCCAGGTCTTCCAGGGGAGTTTCCTCGGAGAGGGGAAGGTCGAGCTCTGTTTCCTCGAGAGTCTCCTCGCCCGCAGGCAGGGTCAGCTCTTCCGCCTCCTCTTCTTCCGCCAGAAG
>Ga0272442_10011635_pt1 | contig 10704 bp, 6 predicted proteins | sample SSMForm2O_FD_200262 | JGI IMG/M metagenome (GOLD analysis project Ga0272442, IMG submission 200262) | Marine sediment archaeal communities from Little Sippewissett salt marsh, Falmouth, MA, United States - SSM-Form-2O | ecosystem: Environmental > Aquatic > Marine > Wetlands > Sediment ... | reverse complement strand
GAGGAGGCAAAGGACCTCATGACTGCGATGAACATTGGAAAGGTTTGCTCTGGCACTATTCACGCGGGAACAGCTCGTGAGGCAGTAATGCGCTTGGAGAACGAGCCAATGAAAGTGCCTATTAGGATGATTCCCTTGATTGACGCGATAATTGTTTTAGGCAGGTTCACGCAGGACGGCCGCTCTGTGCGCAGGGTGGTGGATGTTTCTGAGACCGCGGGCATTGAGTCAAGCAAGGTCCTGTTGTCCCAGCTTTATGATTTTGACTTCCAGGATAAGGCGCTTAGGAGGGTTACCCCGAGCGTGACTTACCGCGACCGGCTCTCGGCGGTCTCTGGAGTCAGCTCAAAGGAGGTTATGGACGAGCTGGATATTCGCGCGCGCATACTGCGGCAGCTTCAGAAGCGCGGTGTTAAGACCATCCCAGAGCTTTCTAGGTTCTGCAGGAATTATTACGAGGACCCGAAGAAGGCGCTTAGCTCTCTTAAGGGCGCGGTGCCCAAAAAATAGGTGGTTTTGCGTATGAGGATAATGAGGATTAGTGCGAGGGAGGTTCTTGACTCGCGCGGGAACCCAACGGTTGAAGCAAAAGTATTTACTAGGAATTTTGTTGCGGTTGCTAAAGCGCCTTCAGGCGCTTCCACAGGAGTTTACGAGGCTCTTGAATTGCGTGATGGTGACAGGAGGAGGTATGGTGGAAAAGGGGTCCTAAAAGCGGTTGCTAATGTTAATAACAAAGTTAACAAAGCGTTCAAGAACTATGACTTGAAGTCGCTGCGTGATTTTGATGGGAAACTGATTGGGATTGATGGGACCGAGGATAAGAGCAGGCTCGGGGCGAATGCTACTACCGCTGTTTCAATGGCTGCTGCCAAGGCAATTGCAATGGAGAAGGGCAAGCCACTTTACAAGTCCTTGAACCCTGGGGCGCGGGTTTTGCCTGTGCCAATGTTCAATGTTTTGAACGGGGGAAAGCACGCTGGAACTAACCTTTCTATTCAAGAGTTCATGGTTTTCCCTGTTGGCGCAAAATCGTTTTCCGGAGCTCTTAGGATGGGTGCTGAAACCTACCACGAGCTCGGAAGGATTGTTAAGAAAAAGTACGGTGTTTCGGCTAAGAACGTTGGCGACGAGGGCGGTTACGCGCCAGCGATTCAGGAGACTCGCGAGGCCCTTGACTCTTTGGAGCAAGCGATTTCCAACGCGGGCTACTCAAAAAAGATGAGGCTCTGCATTGACGCGGCTGCCTCCAGCTTCTACAATGAGAAGACCAAGCGCTATTTTGTTGACGGCAAGAACATTCCGAGGGGCAAGCTGATTGACTTTTACTCTGACTTGGTTCGCGAGTACCCGTTCGCTAGCTTGGAGGACCCGCTTGAAGAGAATGATTTTGAGGGGTTCGCGGAACTGACCCGTGAAATCGGCTCTAAGGTGCAAGTTGTTGGCGATGACTTGTTCGTGACTAACATGAAGCGGCTTCAGGAAGGGATTGACTTGGGCGCGTGCAACGCGCTATTGCTCAAGGTCAACCAGGTCGGCACGATGACTGAGGCGATTGATGCTGCAAGGCTTTCTTTCAAGAGCAAGTACGCGGTTGTGGTGAGCCACAGGAGCGGTGAGACCGCGGACACGACTATTGCTGACTTGGCTGTTTCGCTTAACTGCGGGCAGATTAAGACGGGCGCGCCAGCGAGGAGTGAGAGGGTGGCCAAGTACAATCGCTTGATGGAAATAGAAACCGAGCTCGGGGCGAAAGCAGTTTTCGCGGGGAGGAAGTTCCGGCGCTTTGGCTGATTATTTTACTTCCAGCACCATTTGCGCTGCTTGCTTTGCGGGCACCGCGTTAACGCCTAGCTTTTTGAGCTCTAGCGCGAGGCGCTCGTCGTTCCCGTGCGTGCAGTATACTCTTCTTGGGTCTGCTCTTTCAATGTACTCTAGTATTTGCTCGAAGTCAGCGTGGTCGCTTAGTGGAAACGCCTTGTCTACCGGGAACCTTACTCTGGTAGCCCACCCGGTTGCTACCCCGGTGTAAACGCTTTTCTTGTATAGCTTGCTTAGGTTGACTGCGAGCTCCCAATTGACCTTGTTTTGTGGTATGACTGAAACGAACCCGCCTTTCATTTCCTCTTGTGCTTCTTGCGTGTCTGTTTTAATGAATTTTAGGCCTGAGCCGAAATCATTGTATGTTGCGGACACTTCTGCAATCCGCTCTGTTACTACTGGCGTTATTCCAGCGTACTTGTTGAGGCACGCGATTAGCTCTTGTGCTTTTCCCAGCGCGTAGCCCCCTAGCACTACTATCTCCCCGTTCTCGTAGTGCTTTCTCGCCCAGGAAGCGATTTCCTCGTAGGTTTCTTTTCTTGATGGGAACGCCACGTGCGGGTTGCCGTAAGTGCCTTCCAGGAGAAGGTAATCCGTTTCTTTTACGACTGCTTTCTTGGCTGTGAGCGAGTCATCGAGCTTGAAGTCCCCGGTGTAAGTAAACACTTTTCCATCTCCTTCAACCCGGAGCTGCCTTGAGCCTAGCACGTGCCCGGAGGGCAGGAGCTTTAGCCCGTAGCCTGCTAAAGTGTTTTTTTCAAGCTTGTTTGGGTCTGAGACTCCTGCCAAGGCTAGTGTTTCGGGGCTGGCTATTATTGTCTTGCTGTTTCTCCTCACTCCGCGCGTGTGGTCTGAGTGCGCGTGCGAGACAAAGCAAATGTCTGTTTTCCCCGTGTCCAGCGCTATCTTGTAATCGCCTAAGCGGAGGCTCATTTCGCTGTCAAGGAGCATGGTCACCAAAACCGTTTTAATCCCACTCAATTAAAACTATTTTGCAGGATTACTAGTTTGAGAGGGGTTTTTGATGGCTGAGGAATTATTCGACTTACTGATTATTGGCGGGGGGCCAGCGGGGCTTTCCGCGAGCATTTACGCTTCAAGGCATAAGATGAGGCACCTTGTTTTCGAGGGGAGCGCTCCAGGCGGGCAGATTGCCTGGGCTTCGCACAAGGTAGAGAACTACCCTGGGATTGCGAGCATGACCGGCCCCGAGCTAGGCAATGCCCTTGTAGAGCACGCTAAGGGCCTTGGCATGGAAATGAAGATGGAGACTGTCAATGACATTAAGAGGAGCGAGAAGGGGTTCTGCGTGCGCACTGACCAGGGCAGTTATGACTCGAAAACGGTTATTGTTGCCACGGGAGCAACTCACAGGAAGCTAGGGGTTCCTGGCGAGGACGGGTTTCTTGGAAAAGGGGTCTCGTATTGTGCCACTTGCGACGCGCCTTTCTTTAAGGACAAGCCGGTTGCAATGGTTGGCGGCGGGGATGCCGCGCTCACTCAAGCGATTTACCTAGCGGACGTTTGCAGCGAGGTGCACTTGGTGCACAGGCGTGATGAGTTCCGTGCTGACGCGGCTAACATTGAAAAAGTGACTTCTAACCCTAAGATTAAAATCCATTACTCCTCTGTCTTGAAGGAGATTAAGGGCTCGAAGTTCGTTGACTCTATTGTTCTTGAGAGCACTAAAGAGGGCAAGGCGCGGGAAGAGGTTAAGGTTGACGGCGTGTTCATTTACGTTGGCAATGTTCCTGCGAGCGCCCTAGCAAAGCAGGCTGGCGCTGAGGTTGATGAGAAGGGGTTCATCAAGGTTGATTGGAAGATGCGCACTAACGTCCCTGGCTTGTATGCTGCGGGGGACATTACTGGCCACACCTTGCAGATGGTGGTAGCCTGTTCGGAGGGCGCTATCGCCGCGATGGACGCTTACGTTTACATGAAGAAGCTTGAGGGGAAGGACATTAAGGTCGCGGTTAACCGTTAAGCAACCACCGCATTCTTACTATTTTTTAAGTATTTACCTACCTATTTTAGTGATGTTTAAGAAATCCACTCATTTTGACCTTTTGGTCTACCTTCTTGAGCATAGGGCTAACGAGGTTCCCTTAAAGGCTTCTACTACTGAACTAGGGGATGACTTGGGTGTTTCGCAGCAGACTGTTTCAAGGTGGCTTATTGAGATGGAGCAAGCCGGCTTTCTTGAGAGAAAGCATGAGGGCATAATGCTTCTGCCGCTTTTCATGGAGCAGATGGAAGAGCTGTACCACACGCTTAAGGATGTTTACGAGGCGCCCGACAGCTTTACTCTTGAGGGCGAGCTGGTTAGGGGCATGAGCGATGGAAAGTATTACTTGGGCTTGCCAGGCTACACGGAACAGGTTAAGGAAAAGCTCGGGTTCACTCCTTTTGAGGGAACGCTTAATGTACTGCTCAAGAGCAAGGACATGAAGAAGCCATTGCTTTACGCTCACGGCATTGACTTGGAGGGGTTTTTCCAGGGGGGTAGGACCCTTGGCTCTGCGAAGTGCTTCCCGTGCAAGGTTAACGGGAAAGTTGACGGCGCCATAATCATTCCCTTGCGCTCCCACCACGGGCCGGAAGTGCTCGAGATAATCTCGTCAGTTGACTTGAGGAAGAAGCTAAAGCTAAAGGACGGGGACAGGGTGGAAGTAGAGGTATTGCGCTAGTTGTAAAAAAGAGTGCTCCGTCCCAATTCGCGCCTGTCGCGCGAAGGGCTCGTAGCATCCTGTAGGCTTGGTGAAAGATGCTCCGTCCGGGATTTGAACCCGGGTCGCAGGCTTGAGAGGCCTGAATCCTTGACCGGACTAGAAGAACGGAGCGCCGTAAAGCATTGCTAAACAGCCCTAGAAAAATAAGGGAAGAGATATGGGGGTTAAGGTATAAATTGCTTTTCCTAGTTTCTTGCTATCTTGTCAAGCAGAGTGAGGCCAACCCAGAAGAACAGGATTGCTGCAATCGGCCAGTACGCCCAGTCAATCGCCCCATCTGTTGAGTAATCCAATCCAACGAGCATGACAATGAGCATCACTGCAACGCCGATGTCGTACCACCACTTTTTTTTGCCTGCTCTTGACTTAGCAGGAGAGGATGAAGATGATTTTCTTTTTTTCGCCAAACCAATCACCGTGAGAAAACTTGCCCTGAAGCTTATTTAAATCTTTATGTAGTTTTTTCCCTTTTTTCTCTGCGTGACCACTATATTTTTATATCGACTAACCGTAATTTTAGGTGGTGTTTTGGGTTGGCGGTTATTACTACTATTATTCCGGATAAGGAAGCGGTTAGCGCAGCGATTGAAATGGAGTCTAAGAAAAACCCTCATTCAGAGGTTCTCTCGCTTTTGTCAAAGGCTTATGAGAAGCTTGTTTCTATGGACGAGCTAGATTCTAGGATTGAGTCTGTTTCAAGCGAGTTGGAGAGTGCGGAGCGTTACTTGGGCAACAAGGAGAAGTGGGAGGCGTCATACCTTCTTGGCAATGAGCTGCTGGGGCTTTACTCTAAGGTTAATGCTTCTGAGAAAAAGGCCGAGTACGTTCGGGCTGAGCTTGATTCCTCGGTTGAGAGCATTAAGTTCTATAACCAGCAGCTGCGCTCTAAAACCGCGAAAAAGAGCAAGATGCCCGCGGTTAAACGAAGCCTTTCAGAAGAAATGGAAAAACGCGCTGGGCTTGAGGCGCAGTTACGCGAGGAAAAGCAGTCTCTTGAGGAGCTCAGGGACTTGTTAGCTGAGTCAGAGTTTGAGTTCAAGCGCCTTAACCCACAGGTCCTTTCAGTAACCCGTGACTCGGTTTCTTCTTTCATGTCAAACGTTAGCAAGCGCTTGCAAGGGGAGGTTGATGAGTCTTCTGTTAACAAGATGCGCTCAAAGATAGCCGGCCTTAATGAGGAGAAGGAGTCATTAGAGGGCGAGGTTTTAGAGCTGGTTAGGAAAACAGGGATTGACTTTTCTTCTGATGAGATCGCTTTTGCTACTTTGCCTGAGCACGAGCAGTGGGCTAAGGAGCTTGAGCGCTTGCTCTTGCGCTCTCAGGGGCTTATCCCAGTGCTTGAGGCGCGTGAGAAGCAGTGGCTCAGTGGCTCTCGCATGGATGATTTGAACGAGGTCCGGAAAAATGACCTCGTAATGAAAACGCTGTTCGAAAAGCAAGAGGAGAACGTCCGCTGGATGTCTGACAAGATTATCGGGTTGGTGCGGAACCAGTACGAGCGCTTTTCTGACTATGTAAAAGACCGCGAGCACTTCAAGAAAGCGTCTAAGGGAATGGGCAACATGTTCAAGACTGACATCAAGTCCGCGAGCTCTGATTACGAGATTCTTAAGGCTTATGAGCGGGCACTGCAAAACGCTTCGCTTCTTTACGAGCAAATATCTAATATTGTGAATGACCCGGAGGAGGTCAAAGCGGCTAACCCTCACGTGCCAGGCAGCGAGCTTGACAAGTGGTTTACTGAGAAGCAGAAGTCAGTGAATGATTTTAGGGATATTCTCCACACGCTTAAGAGCATGCTAGGAATACAGGCCGAGTTCTACCAGGTTTATGGGTCTTTCAAGTCAAGCTTTAATAATAAGGAGAAGGCGTGGGACGTAATCGAGACCGAGCTTTACAAGGTCAAGGCATCCAGGGAGGTGCTGCAGTCCCTGCCCCAGAAGAAAAAAGAGTTCGAGGCCCTTGAGTCAGAGCTTTCCGCAGGCAACAGGAGCGAGAAAAAGGTCTTGCGTGTCATGCGAAAGAAGTACTATGCTTTTGTTAACGCTGAGAAGAACGCTGAGGAAGCTAGCTCTCCCGAGCTTGAAGAGAATCTTGAGAGCGCGGAGGAAGAGCTGAAAAAAGACTTGATGGAAAAGTTCAAGCCAGGCTACAATGGGGTTGAGGATTCCTTGGTTGAGTTCACTGAAAAAGAGCTCGGGTACTCGATTGAAGAGCTGAAAAAGACTGCCAAAGGAGAAGAAGGTGAAGAAGAGCCGCTGAAGCCGCTTCCTGACGCTTTGCGCGAGGGGGTTAAGCTTGTTGCTGACTCCGCTACTTCACAGCACCACACTTTCTGGCAGCGCTTGAGGTGGCTCTGGGGGCTTGGCAAGGCAAAGCCAGAGAGTTACCTTGGTATTGTTGACTCAATGTTTGGTGAAGAAAAGTTCGCTGAGCTTTACTTGCGCTCTCTTCCAATCAGCTACGCTGGAATCTCTAGCGCGGTTTCATCTGAGATTGTCTCAGAGCTTATTGAAAAGCAGGTGATTCCGGATGGCTTTTCTGCGCTTGACTTGGGCTCAGGCCCGTCAACTTTCACTAGGGCATTGAACGCTTCTAAAGTAAAGGCGAGTGTCACGGACTTGGACTTTAGCAAGCCAATGCTTGACCGTAGCGTTAACGAGAAAACCATTCACGCGAACATGGTTGATTACGATGGCGAGCTTGATGAATATGATTTGCTTAACATGTCGTGCTCGCTGCAGTTCATCCCGCTTTCCAAGCGTGGCCAGGTGCTGTACTCGTTCGGCAGCGCGCTAAAGACGGGCGGGGTAATGCTTGTCACGCTGTCTCCAGCTGATGCCCCGTCACCGGATTTTTCTGGGGCGGTTAAGGAGATGGGCTTTGAAATCATTGACTCAGGAGTTTTTGTAACCGCTTTGGATAAGAACAAGGTTTCTGCTGACAAGCTGGCCAGCGTCCGCGAAATCTATTACCAGGCTTTCGGTGACGAGCTCGGGAGAAGCGTGCTGGAGCGCTTGAGCGACTTGCTAGAGAAAGAGGTCTCGTTCCTTGTTGCTGTTAAGCGGGCTGACGAGCTTTCGCTTGCTTCTGACCCTTACGCGTTTGTCTTGGGGGAAAGAGAGCAGGGTGCTGTTTCCCAGCCTTCGGTTGTTTCGGCTAGGCGCATGAGAAAGCAGATTCCGGACCCAGAGCTACCCAAGCTCGATGCCGCGTTGCTTTTAGCTGTTGAGAACGGTGACTTGGAGGGCGCTAGTGATATAGCCGAGAGGTTTAAGACAGAGGCAAGCATTTCCAAGAAGATTGGGAGGATGCTTTCAATAATCACAACTGAAAAGCGAAGGACTAGCAGGAGGGGAAGCGGCCTCTCAACCGAGGACACGGCTAAGTGGCAGGCTTTTGTCTCTAAGACCGTGCGCCAAGGGAACTCAAGGGAGCTTGAGATAGCGATTTTGAAGGCGCAGATTTCCACTTACGGTGTTGATGAGGCGATTGAAAGGGTGCAGAAGGCTATTTCATTCCTCACGCCCATCATCAGCAGGGACTTGGAGCGCGAGACCTTCAAGCTAACCCTGCTGGAGAACATGCGCGCATTCCACTCACAGTTAAGGAAGCCAGATGAGAAAGAGGCTGAGGCGGCTTTCTTATGGGTTTCTGAGGGGAGGGAAGCCGCTGACGCTTACGCGCACCCTAACGGGGTTAGCATGCCGTTTGTAACTTACTTGCTTAAGGACGCGCACATGCTAAGCGAGTCAGAGAGGATAGAGTGGGGCTATGTCCTAACCCCAATACACCGAGAGGCATTCAACAACCTGCGCTTGTAGCAAAATAAGAAAGAGTGCAGTGGGCCCGCGGAGAATCGGCGCCCCTTTTCTTTAGCTCAAAGAAAAGGCCCGCTGGGTTCAAAAGAAAACATCAAAAAAGAGGAATGGGCCCGCGGAGAATCGAACTCCGAATCTTCAGTGTGTGAGACTGACGTCTTAACCATTATCGTAACCCTTTTCCTGTGCTTTCTTGAAAAAGCGTTAACGGAAAAGGGACATTTCGACTACGGGCCCTTTTTGAGGGTATTATCTTTGGTGCTTGGGTTTTTTATTCCTTATCTGCTGGAAAAATCTTTCTCCGTAAGGCGTTTTATTTATTCGCCTGAGGCCTTTTTTCCAACGAAAAGATTATTATAGGGCATAAGGGTAAATCTTACTCATCTTTGGGTGTTTGTGGGGTATGTTGACTAAAGAGAGCCTAAAAAACGAGTTTTCCAAGAACTCAGACCAGCATTACAAGGTAAAGGTCTTCGAGGAAGAGGGTCTTGTTAGGAAGAAGTGCCCTAAGTGCGGCACTTACTTTTGGAACGCTGGTGATAAGGAGACTTGCGGTGACTCTAGCTGCGAGCCCTACTCTTTCTTCGCGGACGTGCCCAAAGCTGATTATATTGAGATGTGGCGGAAGTTTGAGAAGTTTTTTGTTGACAACGAGCACGCTTCCGTGCCACGCTACCCCGTGATTTGCAGGTGGCGTGATGACCTCCCGTTCACTATCGCGTCTATTGTTGACTTCATGCGCTTGGAGCACGGCAGAGTTGTTTTCGAGTACCCTAATAACCCGTTGGTTGTTCCGCAGACTTGCCTCCGGTTTAATGACATCCCAAACGTGGGTGTGACCGGAAGGCATAACTCTTGTTTTATTATGGCGGGGCAGCATGCTTTTGATTACCCGAACGGCGGGTATTGGAAGGACAGGTGCCTCGAGCTTAACTACAAGTACATGACTGATGTCCTAGAGGTTCCTAAGGGAGAGCTTACTTACAAGGAGGACATTTGGGCGATGCCGGACTTGTCTGCTTTCGGCCCGTGCATCGAGACTTTTGCTAATGGAATGGAGATTGTTAACTCCGTGTTCATGCAGTTCAGGAAAACAGGCCCGGAGTCTTACAAGGAATTGGACATGAAAGTGATTGACGTGGGCTGGGGTTTTGAGCGCACTGTCTGGTACGCTTCCAAGACTCCGACCGCGTATGATTGTATTTTCGGCCCTGTGACCGAGAAGCTGATTAAGCGCTCTGGCGTGGAGTATGACAAGGACTTTTTCTTGAGGTACGCTCGGATTTCGGGCGCGCTTGATATGGACGTGCACCAGGATATTACTGCTGTTAAAAAGAGTGTTGCAAAGCAAATGGGCGTTGATGTTGCGGAGATGGATGAAAAGCTCGCGCCGATTGAGGCGTTGTACGCTGTAGCAGACCACTCCCGAGCTCTCTTGTTCGCGTTTGCGGATGGCGGCCTCCCGAGTAATGTCGGCGGGGGATACAACCTCCGTGTTATATTGAGGAGGGGGTTGAGCTTTATTGACAAGTTCGAGTTCCCGTTTTCTTTGCTTGATGTAATGGAAATGCACGGTGACTACCTAAAGCCTTTGTTCCCTGAGGTGAGCGAGACTTACTCTCTTAACGCTGAGATTCTTGACGCTGAGGAGGAGAGGTATAAGAAGACCTTGCAGCGCTCGAGGCGCATTGTAACTGACTTGATTAAAAAGGAGCCAACGATTCCTGTCGAGAAGCTGGTTAAGCTTTACGAGTCCAATGGCATTACGCCGGAGCTGGTGGAGCAGGTGGCGGAAGAGCAGAAGATTCCTGTTTCACTTCCATCTGACTTTTATGCTTCCTTAACAAAATCGCATGAGTTCTTTGAGCAGGAGAAGGAGGAGATTCCCTTTGACCCAAGCGGCCTTCCCAAGACGATTTCTTATTATTACAATTACCCTGACTTAAGCGAGCTTGAGAGCAAGGTCGTTGATGTTCAGGGGAAAGCGCTTGTTTTGGACAAGACCATCTTCTACCCGGAGGGCGGTGGGCAGGCCGCGGACATCGGGAAAATCGTTTTCGATGGGACCGAGGCTAAAGTTCGCGACGTGCAAAAAGTAGGCAACGTCATATTCCATGTTATTGACTCAACTAACGGGGTGAAGAAGGGTGACAAGGTCAAGTCCGTTCTTCACAAGGCGAGGAGAAAGGCTCTAACGCGCCATCACACTGCGACCCACATTATTAACACTGCAGCGCGCAAGGTGCTCGGTAACAGCATCTGGCAGGCTGGGGCTAAGAAGGATTACGAGAAAGCGCACTTGGACGTTACTTTTTACAGGCGCATCACGCCTG
>Ga0272442_10011634_pt1 | contig 10704 bp, 6 predicted proteins | sample SSMForm2O_FD_200262 | JGI IMG/M metagenome (GOLD analysis project Ga0272442, IMG submission 200262) | Marine sediment archaeal communities from Little Sippewissett salt marsh, Falmouth, MA, United States - SSM-Form-2O | ecosystem: Environmental > Aquatic > Marine > Wetlands > Sediment ... | reverse complement strand
TGTGACTTCAGATGAATACCTGGCAGGAGAATTAGAGCAGATTAAACAATTTTTTCCAAAAATCGCGCAAGATTCCGAATAATTCCCCAATACTATAGTGGCGTCAGTATCCGTGGCCGTCTGTATGACTTGGAGTATTGAAGGATGGACAAGCGATCGATATTTGGACTGGAACCCGATCAGTTGGATGAGCTTCTCTCTGTCGTCACAGGCGATTCTGAGGAGTCTGAGCTTGACAAGGTAGAATCATATTCGCCTGATGATGCCCATCCACATAAAAAATCCAACGTGCCTGGACCCATAATTTCTTTCCACGGATCTATAGAACAACTCGGTGGTCAGATCGGACGCTATAAGTTACTACACGTTTTAGGTGAAGGGGGCATGGGAATTGTTTATTTAGCCCAGCAGAAGCATCCTATTAGACGCCAGGTGGCCTTAAAGGTGATCAAACCGGGCATGGACTCAAAACGCGTGATCGCCCGTTTCGAGGCTGAGCGTCAAGCTCTCGCTCTCCTGGATCATCCGAATATTGCTCATGTCCACGATGCCGGGACAACCGAGTCTGGCCGACCCTACTTTGTGATGGAGTATGTCAAGGGCTTATCCATTATCGAGCATTGTGACCGTCACAAGCTGTCGATAGAAGATCGTCTGAATCTGTTTCGGCAAATCTGCCTCGCTGTCCATCACGCTCACCAAAAGGGCATTATCCACCGGGATATCAAGCCGTCGAACATCTTAGTTTCGACCGAGGATGACAAGGCGACTCCCAAGATAATCGACTTCGGCGTCGCCAAAGCCATTGCACAGCCACTCACCGAACGAACGTTCACTACGGAAGAAAGCCAATTGCTTGGTACCCCGGAGTATATGAGCCCTGAGCAGGCCGATATGCTTGTCGAGGATATTGACACCCGGTCGGACATCTATTCGTTAGGCGTATTGCTGTATGTCCTTTTGACCGGTGCTTTGCCTTTCGATTCAGATACACTTCGTACAGGAGGCATCGAACATATCCGCCAGATTATTCGAGAGACAGACCCCAAGACACCGAGTACACGTCTGACGGGATTAGGCGAAAAGGCCAAAAAGATCGCTGAAAGCCGCCGGACCGAGCTCGCTGCATTAGCCAAATGCCTGCATAGAGAGCTGGAATGGATCCCTCTTAAGGCGATGCGAAAGGAACGAGCTGACCGTTATCGTTCGGCCTCTGAACTGGCCGACGATGTTGAGAATTACTTAAACGGTGCTCCCCTGATCGCCGGTCCACCGAGTACGATCTACAAAGTCAAAAAGTTCACTCACCGGAACCGGGCGTTGGTCACTGGTATTACAGCAGTGCTGGCCGTGCTCATTACCAGTATCGTTGTCTCGACGCTTTTTGCTATCAGAACAAATCAGGCATTGAACAGAGAAAACGTTGCTCGTTCGGAGGCGCAAGCTATTGCCGACTTTCTCCAAAATGACCTGATAGCCATAGCCGACCCAATAGAAGGTAAGGGAAAGGAAGCGACCATTCGTTCGTTCCTGGAGACCTTATCGGAAAAGCTCGATGGCAAATTTGAGAAACATCCTTTGGTCGAGGCGTCTCTCCGGGACACGCTCGGTGGGACATACCGTAATCTCGGTGAGCACGAGGCGGCTGAGCCGCACCTTGAGCGTGCGATTCGCCTCCGCCAAGAACACCTCGGCGCCGACCACCTTGAGACGCTGAATTCGATGGATCGCCTCGCCTGGCTTTACTTAGACCAGGCTCGTTATGAGAAAGCTGTTGAATTTCTCGAGAAGGCCGTGTCAATTTCTCGACGGGCACACGGAGAAGAACATCTTAGGACCCTATCCTTCATCAATGCGCTTGGGTGCGCCTACCATGACATCGGGCGTTATGAAGACTCAGAGAAATTATATCTCACGAGTGTTCAGATAGCGCTGCGGGTACTTGGTGAAAAGAACAACGTGAGCCTTTTTATGGTGGGCAACCTTGGATCAACGTACCAACGCCAGGGTCGATATAGCGAAGCTGAACACCAGTTCCTTGAAACGCTCCATCTGCGCGAGGGCTTTTGGGACGATGAAAACGTATGGACACTTGTATACAAGGGTTTTCTTGCCGGGGCTTGTGAAAAGCAGAAACGATATGCTGAGGCCGAGCGGTTGTATCTGGAGATTCTGCCCGTACAACAACGTGTACTCGGTGAGGAACATGTGTACGTACTATGGTCGATCGAGGGGCTCGCCCACGTGTATGTTGGTCTACATAGGTACAAGGAGGCCGAGGAATTGTTTACTCAGGCGCTGGAAGGTCTAAAAAGAGTACGTGGTGGGGAACACCGGGACTCCATCCGGTGTATGAATGGCATAGCAGAATTGTACACGGCCCAACAGCGATTTGACGAGGCTGAATCAATACTTAAAGACGCATGGGAGAGCAGTCGCCGCACGCTTGGCGATGTTCATCCCTGGGCACTTACATCAAAGAACAATCTGGCAATGCTTTATCATGAGCAAGCCCAATATGATAAAGCAGAACCACTCCTTAAAGAAGCCTTCGAAGGTCGCCGCCTTAAACTCGGTGACACTCACCCACATACATTCGAATCGTGGCAGAATCTCATCGACCTCTACGAATCCTGGAGCAAGCCGGAACAAGCCGCCGAGTGGCGAACGAAACTGGCACAAATTGAAGATTTTGAAGAGTGACAGAAAACACACATAGTCACCCTTTTCAGGAGCTGAAAAACATCACCAAGACCAAGTGACCTTGTGTATCCATTTTGTCACCATGCCAACCTATTTTTTAAAATCGAGTCCAAAAAAATGTCAAATATTAGGCCAAGGAGGCATTTTGAAAAAATTTATCGGGCGTCGTCGTCTTCAATGGACTATGTCTAAGAGTGAGTGACATTGGCTGATACTCCGTGACATAAATGCCTCAAATAAACTTTTTAGCAACAAAGAATTTAGTGTTTGACATTGAGTTCTTTAAAAGTCAATGGAGTCAAATACCTCCCAAAATGCTCATTAGCCCATTGGTTTTGGATGGATGCCTATTATTCCAGTAGCATCTCCTACTTTGGTTGGGAAAGAAAAAACAAAGGTAGTTGTCATTGGGCGCGTTAACATTTTGAATTTTAGTGTTTGGATTGATAGATACGACAGGAGTAAATCGGTTGAAGAAGGATTTGAGAAAGTGTTTGATTGATGGGGGAAAGGTGTATGTGATAGACTATAATCATTGTGTCATGAATGTGTGAGCTATTGAGGCGGATAAGTTAAGAAACTTAGGTCTCATGATTCAACAATAATCAACTATGAACGTTGATGGGGACATGAAGGTGTGTAAGAAATCCACTAATTCAGCTTTTTCTAATGGAAAAATGTTCGTTTCCTTAGTTTATTTGGTTATCTGTGGAATAGCTGGGGGTAATCCAGAAGAGACTCGCACGATAAGCATACATGATATTGGGATACCAGTACAATCTGTCAATTGGGTGCGTTTGCATCCGGGTCAGACTAACCAGGGTACGCCTTGCCTTTTTGCTACGATGGGCCAAACCGCCGACAATCTATTTGTGCTGCAAATCAATCCACAGACAGGAGAATGCCGGCAATTTGTTGCTGACGTTTCACGTTCCAATTTCCCGACGGCTACTCTCCTGAGTCGCAACGGCAAGCTCTATGTTGGCGCCGCATATTCAGGACATCTGTTCCGTTTCGACCCTATTCGAGAAATCCTTGAAGATCTCGGCGAAATCCATCCCGGCAAGGCTACGTTTCCCTGCCGCTTAAACGAGGATGAAGAAGGCAGAATTTGGATCGGCAGCTATGGTACTGCCGATTTGACCTGTTACGACTCTCGTGAGAATCAGTTTACTCCCTACGGTCGCATGGACGAGGTCGATATGTATAACTATCCCCTCGTGAACAAGGATGGAAAGGTGGTCTGCCTGATTCGTATGACTCAGCCTCACGCCGTCGTGTTCGATCCCGAGACTGCTGAGAAGAAAACCGTCGGGCCGGTCATATCAAAAGAGAAGGGGAATCTTGATTTGATAAAGGGAAAAGATGGATGGCTGTATATCGCGTCCACTGAAGGCAATTTCCGTATCGAGGGTATTCAGGCTATTCCTGTAGAGGTGGTACCAGAGTTTAAATCAGATCCGACACTTTCAGATGGGAGCACTTTCGCCTTTGCGGACTCAACCGAGCAAATCTATCGCAGGCTCACAATCTCTCGACCCGATGGAACAATTCATACCTATGAACTTGAGTACGAGGCCAGTGGGAGCAACATCTTCTGTTTACACGCGGGCCCCGACGGTTGTATCTACGGTTCGAGCTACCTTCCGCTTCATCTGTTTCGTTTCGATCCAAAGAATGGAGATCTTGTGGATCTGGGTAGATGCTCAGCCTCTACAGGCGAAGCCTATTCGATGGCGAACGACAAAGGTAAGATCTACATTTCTTCCTACCCGGGAGCCCGCATCTCCATGTATGATCCCGGCAAGCCATACAACTTTGGTAACAAAGCGGGAGACAATCCCCGCGATTTGGGACGCATTGATGATATTTCCTATCGTCCTCGGTCCACACTTGCGGGTCCGTTGGATCGGATTTGGGTCGCCTCAATTCCGGATTATGGAAGATGGGGCGGACCGCTTTCATATTACGATCCTGAAACGGGTGAGAAGAAAGCATACTATCGTATTTTCGGGGATGGTAGTTGCTACACCCTCGCTCATCTGGAGGATCAAAAGTTGATTGCCGTAGGAACAAGTATCGCGGGGGGATCGGGGACGCAGCCGAAGATAGATGAGGCGATGCTGTTCCTATGGGATTATTGCGATGAGAAGAAGGTATGGAGCGGCAGTCTGGACCATAAGGTAGCCGCATTCAATTCCCTTCTGGTCGGACCGGACAACAGGCTATACGGTACCGCGATAGGAAAAGAAGATGAGCCGCAGATATTCGTCTTTGATTCAAATTCTTTTGAGTTCGTAGCCCGGATCGATGTCCCCGAAGGAGACCCGCTTGATTTGGGTATGCAGAATGGGCCGGATGGTAAAATATACGGTTTTACGCGATCATGCATCTATCAAATCGATCCTGACTCGCTTATCGTGAAAGTGATCATCAGTGATGGGATTGAAATCAGTATAGCTGGGCCAATATTGGGCAAAGATATATACTTCGCTACGGGGCATCGGCTACGGTCTGCGAGGATTCTCGAATAACCGAATAAAGTTTGTAGATCTGAATGCCATCTTGGAATTCTTTTTGAATAAAATGAAGCGCCTACACGCCGGGGCGTGTTTTGGTGGCGGCAGTGGTCTTCAGCAGGCGCCGAGCATTCTGATGGGTTATCGCATTGACCTGAGCGGGAAGAAGTTCGGATTCTTGTAGCTTGAAGATGGCAGACTCCAGGATGAAGAATGGAGAATGAGATCCGAAAAGAATTCGGTCGTCCGGAACACGGACCAGCAGGTTGGAAATGCCGCCGATTCCTTCAAGTGTAGAGATATCGAAATAAACTTCGCCGGAACGAATCAGTTGTGTGATGGCTTCACCTCGGAGAATCTGCAATGCTCCCAGTAGTACCAGACGCAGTTTGGGATGAACGGCGAGAAGGTTCGGTAGCGGTTTTGTATCGACGTCGGGCACGCGCATCAAGGGATGCTGCATTCGGGGATCTTCGATTCGCACGACGATCTGTACGATGAGACCACGCTGCTCGGCTTGGGTCAGAAGCTCGGTGAAGACGGGGTCGTCGAGACGATAACCGTGATAGGCCGGGTGGAGACGGATACCGGGCATGCGGTAGTCTTCGTGGCAACGGCGGAGGTCCTCACGCCAATCAGGGAGCGTGGGATTGACGGAGCCGAACGGACGGAGCAGCACCGGCCGGGATTTACGGCAATCGTCAACCAGCCGGGCGTTCACACCGCCTATGTCCTTGTGAAACACACCATCAAAACTCCCCGCCCAGACCTCGGTTACGCCGCAGTCGCGGAGCTTCTTGATAAGCCATGGAAGTTCGTCGCAAGGCAGCCTGCGAAACGGCCATCGCGATAGACTGACATTGACATCGATGATCATAGTGGGATTCCCTTTGTAGCAAGGATCGGCGCGAGCATTCTCTTGATATTGCCTGCAAGAATCAGTCGCTTCGTATTTTCCGGCACGTCGGCTCCAAGCACCTTGGCCAATTGTGAGGCAAAGCTCCGGCCGGCGAAGTCGCTGCCATACACCACGCGTTCGGCGCCGAGTTCGCGGACCGCCATTTCGACAACCCCTGCCGTGGGATCGCCGCCGCTGATCTCCGCTGTGATGTTTGTCGCGGAGCGGATCGCGCGAATCCCTCGCTCCCAATCTCCGCCGGAGTGGGCGGCAATGAACGACGCTCTCGAATGGCGTGCCGCCAGTGCGGCCAGGTCGGTCGCCGTCGATTCTCCCGGAAGGCTTCCGGTGATTTTATACCAGGTGTGCTGAAGGACAGGGGCTTTTAGCTGAGCGGCGCGTCGGACGATTGGATCGAGACACTTTTCGTGGCAACGAACGGCGACCCATAGCTTGACACCGACCATCGGACCATCACGGATGCAGCGATCCAGCTCCTCGAGGCTTTCTTCGGTGTGCTTCGGATTGAGATAAGCAAAACCAAACGCCCGTCCGCGAGATTGCTCGATGGCCTGTAGGACCTGGTCATTCTGACGTTTGACATCTTCAGGCGAGGGATCGTGGGTAAACGGATAACCCATGAATACGATTACCCGCTCAATCCCCATGCGGTCGGCGAACTTCAGCAGGTTATCAATTCTCTCGGTGGGTGTGTCGCCGTGTGTGTTCAGATGTCCGTGAACGTCCCAAATCAGATATTCATGGAGGCCTGGGGATGGTTTTGCTATAAGGGACGGCTGGTAAGAAGACAAGGAAGCCGCGATCCCCGCCTGTGCTGCACCGATCAGCAGCCTCCGTCGAGTGATTCTACAATTGGGGGACTGCAATTTTCGGTTGCATGTAGAGTCAGAGGTCGCGTTTTGCATTTTGATCGGGACTTCCCATTTACATTTCACATAAATTCTCTTGCATACTTAAAACACCAATCATATCACAATCTCATCGAGGTTGCAGCAATTCTTTGGTCACCCCATCGGGTTGTCTCGCAAAAAACGGATCTTTTGACTTCTTCCCAAGATGGAAATTATAATTGGTTATATTGAGAAATCAAATGAGCTCCATGGAGAATGTAAATATGGCGAATAATACAGAAAAATGCATCGACCGTCGAACGTTACTGCATGGGATAGGTGCCTTTATCGGAGCTGTTTCGGCCCAACGTGTTTTAAAGGGTGCAAGCCAATCCTCAAATGCCACGAAGTTATCAAAAGGTAGTAACAAAGACAATAAAGCGCTCTCTATCATAATTCCCACGTGGTACTATCAGCATTTCGATGCCGATTATGATCTTGATGTACCGGAGGAAGGATTCGGAGGATGGAAAAAGGCAAACCTGGAATATTCGCGCGAGCACATGGCCGTTGTCGTGATGCACGCGTGGGATCAGGGAACGCGGGAAAAGTTCCCGGGTTGGTGGCGCGCCGTGCCTTATGCTCCCCGGTCTCAGAAAATTCTCCAGGAGATTTTTCCGCATCTTTTAGAAGCAGTCCGGCGTTCAAAAATACCTTTGTTTCATGTGGTAGGGGGTGACAACGGATACTGGAAAAAAATATCGGGTTACAAACATGCCGTTTCCCTGGCGGGCCCCGATGGCAAGGCCTTTGAACAAATTGCTTCCGATCTCCTGCGGGATAAGTTAGCCGCATTTCGCCGGGAGCATTGTTTCGTCGGGCGACACAATCGAAAGGATGTCGAGCGGGGATTCGAGCAGTTGGATTTCGCCGAGCAAGCCCGACCGGAAGGGAGTGAGGGAATCGCGGAAAACGCCCGGCAGCTTTTTGCGCTGTGCAAGGAGCGCGGTGTCAATCATTTGATCTATTGTGGTTTTGCCATTAATTGGTGTCTTCTACTTTCTCCGGGTGGCATGGCTGAGATGCACAAATATGGACTCTGGTGCTCGATCCTGCGACAAGCTACCACGGCTGTTGAAAACAAAGAAACCGCTCGCAATGAGCTTTGCAAGGAGATCGCTTTGTGGCGTGTTGCTTTAGCGTTTGGCTTTGTATTTGATGTGGACGATTTCATCAATGCCGTAAAATAGGCAGGTTCACGATGTTCAGTATAATTCATCGTGAAGTCGGAGGGCTGTTCAGGACCGCTTGCGGTATATTGGATTATAATTAAGGTCTCGAGACTGGATTTTTAATAATTCTTCACTGGAATTACAAAGACTATATTTGCATAATCAATTTTATCATTCAAGATTAGATCGACTTTCAGTCGTCGGATTGTTAACGAATGGTAATCAGAGAAGAATAGATAGGGAGAAGACTTATGTGTACGCATTGTACTCGGCGACAGTTTATCGAGGCAGGGGCAATAGGCGGGATGGCGTTGGCGGCGGGTCACTGGGCAGCCGCGAGCGGCGCGTCGATCCCATCGCCGGAGCCCGACTCGAAGGTTCGGATTTGCGTAGTTGTTGCCGGCAAGCCGGAGGGCAGAAGCTGGGGCCTTTCCGAAAGAGACCTCAAACCTATTATGAAGCGTCTAACTCAGGCCGAGAAAAACCTGGGCAATGTGGAATTCGTCATCGGACAGGCGAGCACCGCCGAACAAACCGCTCAGTTATTGGAGAAGGCAGGTCGGGATGCCCCCGTATTGGCAGTTAGCGCCGACATTTTTGGCCTGAGCAACTTCAATAGCGATAACGCGGTCATGCCCACCATTTTCAAACAGGGACGACCAGTGGCCGTCTTTCATATGCCGATCATCGGCGGGCACGACTGGTGCCTGATAAAACCATGGTGCGAGGAGGGATACCGGATCACCCTCTTCAATACCAGTGACTATGACGAATTGGAACGAGCCGCATCATTACTCAGAGTTATCCCACTGTTGCGACGGAGCCGGGTACTCGTCTCTCCGCCATTCAAGGGTACACCGGAGGCCTATACGCCGGAAAAAGTAAAAGAGCGGCTGGGAGTAGAAATGGTGGCCATTGCCGACGGGCGTTACGATGAAGTCATCGCCAATGTAGATGATCGCGCCGCCGAAACAGAGGCCAGGCAGTGGCTTGATGAGGCAAAGGGCATTGTCGAACCAAACCAGGAGGACGTCCTCAAGGCCGCGCGGGCCAGTCTGACCCTGGATCAGCTCATTGCCGAGAACCGTGCTGATGGCCTATGTGTTGGAACGTGTATGGGCTGGCTGTCGCGAGGTTTTCCCTGTTTAGGATTTTCCCGCCTGAACGGCCGAGGAATCCCCGCGGCCTGTGACGGAGATATGGACTGCCTGTTGACCATGTTGATCTTCCAGCATGCGTTCAACCGTGCTGGTTTTTTGGGCAATGCCGGCGGTGTTGACACGGCCAAAAACGCCTTTCATCTCTCGCACTGTTCGGCCCCACTGAAAATGGAGGGACCGACCGGTCCGAAGGCGCCCTATCTGCTACGCCGGCACGCTGAGGTCCGTGGCGGGGCGGTTACAGAAGTCCATTATCGTATCGGGCAAAAAATTACTTTTACCAAATTGGTCCACCTTGACACTCTGCTGATGTTCACCGGAAAGATAATCGAGGTCCCCAAGGTCCCTCACGGTGAAGAACGAGGCTGCCGGACAGAACTTGTCGCCGAAGTGGACGATGCGGACAGGCTGTTGGCCAATTGGGGTGGCGGCGTGCTCGGCGCCAGCGCCAAGGACTACTATGCTTCTCTGCATCGTGTCGCCTACTATGGCGACCACACCCGTAGCATCCGCCACCTGGCCCATTTAATGGGATTGAAAGTTGTGCAGGAAGGTTGATACGGACCTAAAATGATATACTGACTTTTACTGATACCTCGTGATATAGATGCCTTAATGAGAATTCGTGACAACATGGATTTTAGAAACGCCTTTTAAAGCACCTTCCACAATCACCTGACCAAGCGTCTGGCCGTAGAAACTCACACTGGCTTCGTAGCCGCCCTTTTTATACTCTTCAGCAGAGAGAATGTAACTGATCCATTCGTTTGCCAGCCCGCCAATGACAACATGCTGGATACCGGACATTTGACACGCCTGCAATTTAACGGACATCCCCAACTGTGCTGTCATCTCACCGGGAATGCCGACAATCAGCAGATTACCCAATCTCAAAGAACCGCTAACCGTCGTTTGTGGGGTCATGAGCGAGAGGACTTTCTCCATTATCTCTTCGCTGAGTCCGTACTCCGAACCGCTGGTTTTCATGAAATCAGAGTGCCAAGTGCATTTCGGCAACGTAATTTTCTCAGTGTGATAGGAGAAGGCGGGTGAGGGATTTGGATTGATTTTCTGCCACTCTTTGTAAACGATAATGCCTAAGTCCCGGCCATAGCCCTCTGCTCTTTCCCAGTTTCCACCCGAATCCTTACGGGGAATCGGTGATTGATCTGCCTGTGCTCCGTTGTAGTACATAGCGGTGACGCAATGGCCGATGAGGGCTTCGATGGTTCGTTGAAGATGACCGGGCCATCCGCCGGAGAACATCATATCATTCGATCCCATGAAGGTCGGATGGGCCGTCCAATTGACAAGCACAGCCAATGGCTGCCCGGTTATCTT
>Ga0272442_10011632_pt1 | contig 10705 bp, 8 predicted proteins | sample SSMForm2O_FD_200262 | JGI IMG/M metagenome (GOLD analysis project Ga0272442, IMG submission 200262) | Marine sediment archaeal communities from Little Sippewissett salt marsh, Falmouth, MA, United States - SSM-Form-2O | ecosystem: Environmental > Aquatic > Marine > Wetlands > Sediment ... | reverse complement strand
GATGCAGTAGTCCCAGTAGAAGAGCTGAAACTTCCATTCCTTTGCGGCGAGTTTCTGGGTGTTGGCCCAGGAGCCCCAGCAGAGCATCGTAATCAGGCACATAAAGACCGCCAGAGCGTAAGATTCAATGGTTACCATAATTGTCTCTCCTTAAAGCAATTGTTAATCTTTCATAAAGTCCTTTACCTGGTCCAAAGCCGGTATGGAAGACTGGGCGCCGATTTTTGTAACAGAGAGGGCCGCGGCATGGTTGGCAAACAAGGCTGCATCGAGGAGGGTTTTGCCAGCGGCCAGTTCGGTTGCCAGGCTTCCGGTGAAGACATCGCCTGCGGCTGTACTATCCACAGGATTTACTTTTTTTGCAGGGACAAATTTGGTCTGGTCGCCTTCTGCCAGCAGGAAACCGCCAGCGCCCATAGTTAGAATGACGGCTTTTATTCCGGATTCCAGCATTTTTTTGGAGGCAGCCAATGCAGAATCCTGGTCCTTTACTTCAATGCCGGTAAGAAGCTGAGCCTCTGTTTCGTTCGGGGTGAGTACATCTACGATTGAGAGGAGCTGGGCGCTTAGCTGTTGTGCGGGAGCGGGGTCCAGGATGAAAGGGACATTGTGTTTATGTGCTATTTCGGCGGCGAACTCAACCGTCTTTAGCGGTATCTCCAGTTGGGCGACCAAGGCACCCGATGAGGCGATGTCGGGTTCGGCCTGCTTTACGTCATCGGGGGACAGGATTCCATTAGCTCCCGGGGCCACGATGATTATGTTATTGCCGTTATTGTCGATATTGATTAGAGCTACGCCTGATGGAGCCTGTTTGGTCTGGGTGACATAGGTTGTGTTTATGCCGACTTTTTTGAAATTACTTAGCGATTGAGAACCGAAAATATCTTCGCCGAGTTTTGCAATAAAAAAGACATCGGCACCCAACTTAGCGGCAGCGACGGCCTGATTTGCGCCTTTGCCGCCGGGAACCATTACAAAATCTCCGCCGAGGATGGTTTCGCCTGTTACGGGTATCCTTTCGGATTTAACGACCAAATCCATGTTAGAGCTGCCGACGACAGTTATTTTCGGCTTGTTTGCTGTCATATTGTGTTCCTCATCAAACTATAGATATTTTCAGGTTACCATTTGTCGGTTCGGAAAGGCGATGCGGGCAGTCCTTCTTTGTTGCTGAGATTGGGCTGAGATTCCTGGTTCCAGGCGAAACGGACCGCAACGGGAGAGGCAATCGCATTGCTCCATACCAAAAGGGTGTCACCATCAATCTGCGTCTGTGCCTTTACAAATCTCTTATATGAACTTGCAATCTCGAAGCAGGTGAGAGGCTTGCCGTCGCTGGAAGTCAGGCCGGTACCGGTGTGGTCGAAGGTGATACGGATTTTTCCATCTTCTACGGACATAGATTTATAAATGGGGCCTGAGTAAACGAGGTCGGTTCGGCCGTAAGTCTTCGCCAAGGCCCACAAGGCAAGGCGTTTGCCAACATCCTGCTTGTTCGTCGGGTGTATGTCATCGAGGTCGGCAACGATATCAACGGTTACAGCCATTCCGGTATTGGGTATCGATAGAGATGCTGTTTGCGCCTCCCATATCTCGGGCAGACGAAAGGGACTGCCTCCATAACGAAACGGCGCCAACTGCACGAAATAGAAAGGAAAATCACCGAGTCCCCAGACCTGCCGCCAGCCGCCGATTAAGGCCTTTGTTTTTTCATAGTACAACATAGCGTCGCTGAGGTTGGCTTCGCCCTGATACCAGATAGCGCCGCGAATCGCAAACGGGACAATCGGGTGCATCATACCATTATAGAGTTCGGTCGGCTGTACGGGGTGGCCGGTGCTGCTGAGTGAATACTGCGGGAAGTCAGGCGGCAGAGGGACCAAAGAGTCCTTGGCTAAAGCTTTTTTCGCCTGCTTTGTCCATTGTTCGATATCAGCCAATTTAGAGCTGACGTCTTTTTCGTATTCGGCGTCGGCGCTGTGAACCTTTTGGGAAATATCGGCAAGGGCCGGGACCTGTTCAAAACCAACCGGCGGCGTCCATGGTTCGATGCGCGTGCCGCCCCAGGATGAGTTAATCAATCCGACGGGGACATCAAGCTGCTGGTGAAGCTCGCGGCCAAAATAATAAGCGGCAGCAGAGAATCCTCCCCAGCCGCCGGAAGCGATAGTATCGGGACTACACAAGCGCCAGTCGGCATCGACATCGGAGAGTGGCCGGCCGGAAGGTTTTCTCGGTACTTTGAACAACCTGATTTGAGGATAATCGGCAGCGGCGATTTCCTGCTCGGCATTGTCGCAGACTCCGACGCCCATATCCATATTGGACTGTCCCGAACAGAACCATACCTCTCCAAAGAGGATGTCGGTCAGTTTAATGGTGTTTTTGCCTTTAATGGTCATTTCATAAGGTCCACCGGCTTGTGTGGGGGGCAGTTTTACCATCCATTTGCCCTGTTCGTCGGCACGGGTTTCGACCTGGTTTGAGCCGATTTTGACCAGGATTCTCTCTCGCGGGTTGGCCCAGCCCCAAATCGGTACCGATATGCCGCGCTGCAATACCATACTGCTGTCAATAACACTGGGCAGGGTGATATCGGCCGAGACGGGAGTAACGGCGATGCAAGTACTGATTACAAGCCAAAGCAAGGATGTTTGTGTTACAGGACGATTGAAGCTTCTCATTGTTAATTCCTTTCCTTAATAGTTTGAAATACGGGCCGGGCGTTATTGTGCGAAAACAAAAGGCAAAAAACAAGGAATTTTTCACTTATTTTATTGATGGTATCAATGTTTAGATTAGAATCACTGTTTCGAAAAACGCTTTATTAAAATCGGCTGGAAAGGTATTGTGTTATGAGAAAAGAGTTTTTCAGGGTCTGTGTGATATTAGCGCTTGCGGTATTTTTTGGGTGCAACAATATTATGAGCGGTGAAAAGACAAATGACATTCCGACATCGGTTGAAGCCGTGCGGGGCGAAGGGAAGTTTGACCCGGACACCTATAAGATATTCATCACTTTATTGAACGAAGCCCACCCCGACAATCGGATAGGGTATCGTTTCTTCGAACGGCTGCCGTTTGTTTATGGAAGCGTCCCGGAAAATTCGACGTCAGAAACGGCAGAAGCGAACGCCCTTGAAAAGCAGTATGCCAAAAAGCCGGGGGTTTTTGTGCGGACAATTGATGTTACTAATAAAGGGTGGGCGCCGCAGAAATGGACGTATTATATTGTTCCGGCTGCCGACGGTTTTGAGATGCTTTGGGTGGTTGAGACAGAAGATGAAGGGCTGAATGAATATTACTCTGCGCAGCAGTGTTTTCGGATGAGCGGCAGGACCAATGAAAAATGGCGGCATAATATTGCGCTTACACCGGCTTTCAGTGAATACGACCTTTGGGCTGAGCAGGAAGCCGACGGCCTGTCGAGAACCAGCCTTTCTTTTGTACGGCGCAATAACAGGTGGGAGGCACTGCCGGCGATACGAAGCCACCTTGCCTGCCGGACGCCGCTTGGGGTGAAAATGGACGCCGCCCGGTCGGGAGGTGATTTGAGTAAAGTTGCAGATATGTTTGCTTACGAGCCGTATGCGAATAAACCCTACGAGCCCAGCCGTTTTGTGGCTGATGTTTGCTGTGGTCTGGTAACCCGTACAAACCGGGATAATACATGGGTATGCGGTCTTTACTGGGAGAACACTACGCATATCAGCAATCATCACCCCGCCGACTGTCTGCACGCTTCTGTAAACCTCGGGCCGCTTGCGCCGCACAGCAAGCGTGCTATTCGCGGAAAAATCTATTGGACAAAAGTCTCCAAAGATAAACTCTTTGCGCTGTGGCAGAAAGATTTCGGCCGTTAATTATAAGTAACTGATTTATGAATCGTCCTGTCCGGTGTTATTTAATTCCGAGGCAGTCGGCCATTGAGTATATTCCCGGTTTTTTATCGAGGAGCCACTCTGCGGCCAGAAGTGCGCCGCGGGCGAAATTATCCCTGCTGTGTGCATTATGACTTAGCGTTACCGTCTCGCCGAGCGTGCTGAAGATTACCGAATGTGTGCCGGCGATGTCACCTGCCCGGACGGCGTGTATGCCGATGTCGCCTTTTTGCCGAAGGGCCTCTTTGCCGCTTCTGCCGTAAGTGATGCAGCCAGGGAAATCTTTGCCGGTTGCTTTGCAGATATTCTCGGCCAGCGTAAGGGCCGAGCCGCTCGGGGCATCTTTTTTGAAACGATGGTGCTGCTCGACTATCTCTATATCATATTCGTCGCCGAGCATTGAGGCGGTTTTTCCGACCAGAGAAAATAAAACATTCATTCCCACACTCATATTGGTCCCGTATATAGCCGGGATTTCTTTACAGGCGGCTTTAATCCTGTCGAGTTGTTCGGCGGCCAGGCCGGTAGTTCCCAATACCAGAGCGGCTTTATTTTCGAGACAATAATCAATTGTTCTATCGGCAGCTTCGGGAAGCGAGAAATCAATTACCACGTGGGCACCGGCTGGATAGCTGCTTTCGAGCTGGATGTTCAATGGCGCAGTTGCGGCCAGAAGGCCTATGTCTTTGCCGATATCCGGATGGCCCTGTTTTTCCACCCCAGCTATAATCTCGAAACGACCGGCATCAACAGCCAGGGAAATGATTCGTTTGCCCATCCGGCCGGCAGCGCCGCAAACTATTAGTTTAGGTCTCATTTTAGCTCCCTTTAAGTTCCTGTTGTAAATAACCGGTTAAAATATAAACGCCAAAATACGCATTTACAAGCGCAAAGATTATTAACTTGATTATTTTGAGTGAAACGTAGTAAAATAGCGGCCAAATTAATGTATTTGCCAAACACCTTTTCTCAGATTTGATGGAGGCATTAAATGACCAAGGCCACGGTTAAAACTTTTTTTTCAATTGCTGTCGGTATTTGTTTGGTATTTACCGGCGGAGGATGCACGAGCGAGTCAATTGTACTTAAAAGCCCGGACGGCAAGGTTGCCGCCAACATATTTATAAACAGTTCCGGCCGGCTCAATTATAATGTTTCCCGGGGGGCAACTGTAATTATCGAGGACTCACGGATGGGTGTCACAGTGGACGGCACTGACCTTGGTGAAGCTGTTACTTTAGGCAAGGCAAAATACCACACAGTCAACGAGCGGTATCCGTGGCGGGGGGTAAAATCAGAGGCTGTTAACCACTATAAAGGCATAACACTGCCGATTACCCATAATGCCACCGGATTAACGTGGACCCTGGAAGGGCGAATCTTCAACGATGGTTTTGCCTATCGCTACATTATTCCCGGGGCGGGCAAACGAACCGTCAACACCGAGAAAACCGGATGGTCTATCCCGGAAGGCAGCCAAATCTGGTACCAGACCGTAACGGAACATTATGAAGGTGTTCACACAAGGCAAAATCCTGAGAAGATTAAAAAAGGCACGTATATGTGTTTTCCCGTCACCATTGAACTGCCGGGCGGCGGCTATGCGGCCGTTACCGAGGCGTCACTTTTCAACTATAGCGGAATGACGCTGCAGGCCACAGGTTCACTATTGCTGCAGGGAGTCTTCGAAGACGACCCTGACGGCTGGCAACTGGATGGTGATATCCGCTCACCATGGCGGGTTACTATGACAGGACCCTGCCTGAATGCTCTGGTCAATTGCGACATCGTTCACAACCTCTGTGAGCCTGCCGACAAGACAATTTTTCCAAAGGGCCTGAAAACAGAATGGATACAGCCGGGCCGGTCGCTGTGGCACTGGTGGTCGGGCATACTCGGCAATTTCGACAGCGTCGCCTTTGAACTTCAAAGAGACTGGGTCGATAAGGCCGCCGAATTAGGCTTCGAATATTATCTTGTCGATGCAGGCTGGGAAGAAACCTGGAAAGCGCCGGGCAAAGACAAATGGGCTCTTTTGAAACAACTGGTTGACTACGCAAAGAAGAAAAGTGTCGGCATTGTCGTCTGGAAAAGATGGGAGAACGGTATCACTGAAAAAACAACAATGACAGGTATCAGAACCCGTGAAGAAAGACTGGATTTCTTCAAACAGTGCAGTTGGGCCGGTGCAGCAGGCGTTAAGATTGATTTTATGAATTCGGAATCAAAGGAAGTCATAGATTTTTATACCGATACGCTCAAAGACGCCGCCGATTATAAACTGATGATAAATTTTCACGGCGCCAATAAACCCACCGGAGAGTCACGCACGTGGCCCAACGAGATAACCCGCGAGGGCGTCCGCGGCCTGGAATACAATAAGTGGGACACGCTGCCACCGCACCATTATGCATCACTTCCGTTTACCCGCTATCTTGCAGGCCATGGCGATTTTACACCGTGCACCTTTAACCCGGAGAAGCTAAAGGGCACAACCTTTGCCCTGCAGTTGGCAACGGCTATTGTTTACACTTCACCATTGAAGCACTGGGCGGACAGGCCGGAATTATACTTAGACAGTCCGGCGGTGGATGTTATTCGCAAAATCCCGTCGGTTTGGGATGAAACTTGTGTACTTGCCGGCAGTGAAATCGGAAAATTAGCCGCCTTCGCACGGCGCAGAGATAAAACATGGTTTGTCGGAATAATAAATGGCGGAGGGAAAAGGCGGTATAACCTCGATTTATCTTTTCTTGGTAAAGGCCGGTACGACGCCGTATTTGTCAGCGACGTGACGGACAATCCTGCTGCTATAAAGGTCGAGAAGACAACAGCCGACCGCCAAAAAAGTATGACCATTGACCTTAGCGCAGGAGGCGGTTTCGTGGCCTGCTTTTCAGAAATAAAATAACGTTACCGGCAGCAAGCCGGGATGATATATATTTGAAAGAAGTTAAAAAAATTATACGAAGGAGATTTTGTTATGGATAGAAGAACTTTTTTAGCAGCAGCCATGGCGGCAGGAGCAGCAACGATTTCAACAGCTTCCAAGTCAGAAGCTGCGTCAATGGGTAAGAAATTCAAAATGAAATATGCCCCACATTTCGGGATGTTCAGACATCACGCCGGTGAAGACCATCTCGACCAGATAAAATTTATGGCCGATGTAGGCTTTACCGCGATGGAAGATAATGGAATGATGAGAAGGTCTGTGGACGTACAGAAAAAAATCGCACAAGAGATGAGTAAATTAGATATGGCCATGGGTGTCTTTGTGGGTTTTGGTATAGGTAAGTTTGGTGAGAAAAACTTTGTTACCAGAGACAAGGCCATACGCGCCGAGTTGGTCAATGAAATGAAAAAGGCCGTAGAGGTGGCGAAAAGAGTCAATGCCAAATGGTGCACGGTGGTTCCGTGTGCATACGACCCGGGTTTGGAATGGGATTATCAGACAGCCAATGTAATCGATAACCTGAAATACTGCTCCGAAGTGTGTGAACCATCGGGATTAGTGATGGTACTCGAACCGCTCAATCCCTGGACAAATCATCCGGGGCTGTTTCTAACAAAAATTCCCCAGGCGTATCAGATTTGCCGTGCAGTGGGCAGTCCGTCCTGCAAAATACTCGACGACCTTTACCACCAGCAGGTTACCGAAGGCAATTTAATACCTAATCTTGAAATGGCCTGGGACGAAATCGGTTATTTTCAGGTAGGTGATAATCCCGGAAGAAAAGAGCCGACAACCGGAGAAATCAACTATAGAAATATCTTCAAACATCTCCATGACAAAGGCTTTAAGGGTATAATCGGCATGGAGCACGGCAACAGCAAACCCGGTAAAGATGGCGAGAAGGCGGTAATAGAGGCCTATCGAGCCTGTGATGACTTTTAGAAGGAAATTTTTCAGAAATAATGTCAGAGCTACTTAAAATCGGAAGGAGTCATTAATGGCAAACAAGGCAAACAAAAAAGCAGATGAAGTTTCGCGCAGAGATTTCATTAAGACATCGGCTGCGGTATCGGTTGCGGCAATGCTTTCAGGCACGAGTAATCTGCGGGCCGGCGGTTCTGATAAAATCCGTGTCGGTGTAATCGGTTTTGGCGGTCGCGGCAGCGGCGCTGCAATTGACTGTATCAAATCCGCCGACGGCGTCGAGATTACAGCATTAGGAGAACTTTTCGAAGACCGCCTGGAAATGGGAATCAAAAGGTTTAAGGAAAAAATGGCGGAGGAGAAACTGTCGCCTGAAACAATGAAATTCACAGATGATACCTGCTTTGTGGGTTTTGACGCCTATGAAAAGGTCATTGCCTGCGATGTGGATATGGTGATTTTAGCTGCCCCTCCGCACTTTCGACCTGCACATCTAAAGGCCGCCGTAGAAGCCGGCAAACATGTATTTATGGAAAAGCCGGTTGGCGTTGACCCTGTGGGGGTACGCTCGGTGATTGCCTCATCGCAACTGGCTGAGCAGAAAGGCATTTCAGTTGTAGCGGGCACGCAGCGTCATCATCAGGCGCATTATCTTGAGCTTATGAAGCGGGTTCACAGCGGTCAAATCGGAGAAATCGTCGCGGCTCAATGTTACTGGAATTCAGGAAATATGGCTCCCTGGGGCGTCAGGGAAAGGCAGCCGAGCTGGACGGATATGGAGTGGCAGTGTAAAAACTGGTTCTTTTTTGTATGGCTATGCGGCGACCATATTGTCGAGCAGCACCTTCACAATATCGATGCTGTCAACTGGGCGATAGGCTCGCACCCGATTCAGGCAATGGGTGTTGGCGGCAGAGAGGTGCGCACCGGCCCGGAATACGGCAATATTTTCGACCATTTTGCGATAGAGTATGAATACGCGAACGGCGCGAGGGTATTGAGTATGTGCCAGCAAATCGAAGGCTGTCACCGCCAGGTATCGGAGAGAGTGGTGGGTACAAAAGGCTCTTTATACACTGATGGGGCACTGGGATATATTGAAGGACAAAATGCCTACAAGTATGACGGCCCGAATCCCAATCCCTATGTCCAGGAACATACCGACCTGATTGCGTCTATTCGCACAAATAAACCCCTGAACGAGGGACGCCGTGTCGCTGAGAGCACAATGACGGCCATATTGGGCCGAACAAGTGCCTATACCGGCCGGGCGATAAAATGGGACTGGGTAATGAATGCCTCGAAGCTCGACCTTAGCCCACCGAAATATGAGTTCGGCGATTTGCCGGTACGGCCGGTGGCAGTGCCGGGCAAGACAAAACTTGTTTAAAAGATATATCAATAGAAAGGAACTTATTAATGCAAAAGAAACAAAACAAAAAAGCCGGAGAAGTTTCACGCAGAGACTTTATTAAAACATCGGCTGCGGTATCAGCGGCGGCAATGCTTTCAGGAACGGGCAAAATCTTCGCCGCCGGCTCTGATAAAATGCGTGTTGGCGTAATAGGCTGCGGCGGTCGCGGCAGCGGCGCAGCGGTAAACTGTATCACGTCGTCCGAGGGCGTCGAAATTGTGGCAATAGGCGAGCTTTTCGAAGACCGGCTGGAGAAAGGAATAAACCGAATTAAAGAAAGGATGGAAGAGGACAAACTTCCCGCTGACAAGTTTAAAGTGACCGAAGAAACCTGCTTTGTGGGTTTTGACGCATATCAGAAGGTTGTTGCCCTTGATGATGTTGATATGGTCATCATTGCGACACCACCTCACTTTAGGCCGATGCAGCTCGAAGCGGCAATAGAGGCCGGCAAACACGTATTTATGGAAAAACCGGTCGCTGTCGACCCGGGTGGTATCCGCTCGATAATCGCCACATCAGAAATCGCTGCACAGAAAGGGCTGTCAGTTGTCGCTGGTACGCAGCGGCAGCATCAGGAGCATTATCTTGAGATTCTAAGGAGAATTCATAAGGGGGATATCGGTGAGATTGTGGCTGCACAGTGCTACTGGAACATGGAAGGATTGTGGCTTGAAGCGGCAAAAAATAATCTAATCAATAAGGAAAAGCTTGGCTGGTCCGATATGGAGTATCAGATTCGCAACTGGCTGTTTATGGTATGGCTTTCAGGCGACCATATCGTCGAACAGCATGTTCATAATATTGATGTAGTCAACTGGGCAATAGGGTCGCATCCGATTAAAGCTATGGGTGTGGGCGGAAGAGAGGTGCGTACCGGCCCGGAATTCGGTAATGTATTCGACCATTTCGCTATTGAGTTCGAATATCCCAACGGCGCAAGGGTGTTGAGTATGTGTCGCCAGACCGAAGGGTGTATCCGGCAGGTATCGGAAAGGGTAATCGGCACAAAGGGTTCGACATACACAGATGGCTCTGTTGGATATATCGAGGGCCAGAATGCCTTTAAATTTGAAGGTGAATCGCCAAATCCATACGTTCAGGAGCATACTGACCTTATAGCGAGCATTCGCGGAGGCAATGCTCTAAATGAAGGCCGACGGGTTGCAGAAAGTACAATGACTGCTATAATGGGACGTATGAGCGCTTATACCGGGCGGGCCTTAAGTTGGGACTGGGTAATGAATGCCTCGAAGCTTGACCTTAGCCCGCCGAAATATGAGTTTGGTGATTTGCCGATGCGGCCGGTAGCGGTGCCGGGTAAGACAAAATTAGTGTAACTATTTTATAACTGTAAATTTGAGTTTTCCGGGCTGTTTGAAGTTTTTTGTGATGATAAGCCGATAGAAGTTTAAATGTCTAATTTTCTTAAGACTTTGCGGTTATTAGGCTTAATCATATTGGCTGGTGAGCGATAAAACGGTAAAAAGTGTAATTTATTGTGAACAAGAGGCCTTCTACATCATTATT
>Ga0272442_10011631_pt1 | contig 10707 bp, 7 predicted proteins | sample SSMForm2O_FD_200262 | JGI IMG/M metagenome (GOLD analysis project Ga0272442, IMG submission 200262) | Marine sediment archaeal communities from Little Sippewissett salt marsh, Falmouth, MA, United States - SSM-Form-2O | ecosystem: Environmental > Aquatic > Marine > Wetlands > Sediment ... | reverse complement strand
GGAGACGGCCCACGGATCGTTCGACACGCCGGCGTTCGTCGCTGTGGCCACCCGAGGGACGGTGAAGGCGGTCGAGCCGAATGCGCTGAAGCAGATCGGCGTGCAACTGATGATCTCCAACGCCTACCACCTGCACCTGCGACCCGGAGAAGACCTGATTGCCCGCTTGAACGGTCTGCACCGCTTTGCCGGTTGGGACGGCCCGATGATGACGGACTCCGGCGGGTTTCAGGTATTCAGCCTCGGAGCGGGCAAGGTTCACGGTGTGGGCAAGGTAGCCTCGATCTTTCCCGACGAAGCGTGCAGCACTGACCGACCGCAGGCGAAACGACAAGGAAAGCCGCTCGTCACGCTTGCCGAACAAGGGGTCACCTTTCGCTCGATCATCGACGGGTCCACGCATTTTTTCTCGCCGGAGAACGTGATCACGCTGCAGCGAAAGCTCGGCGCCGACATCGCACTTGTCCTGGACGAGTGCACGTCGCCGCTGCACGATTTCGCCTACACGAAGGCGGCGATGGACCGCACGCATCGCTGGGCAAAGCGAGCCCTGCGTGCATTTGATAACACCCGCGGCGACACGTACCCGAACGCGGACCAGCTCCTCTACGGCATCGTGCAAGGGGGGGCGTACCAGGAGCTCCGTAGCGAGAGCGCACGGATCATCGGCGGCCTACCCTTCGACGGCTTCGCCATCGGAGGCTCGCTTGGCCGCTCCAAACAGGACATGCACAACGTGCTCGACTGGTCGATTCCCCTGCTCCCAGCCGAGAAAGGGCGTCACTTGCTCGGAATCGGACAGATCGAGGACATCTTCGCCGCGGTGAAACGAGGGATAGACACCTTCGATTGCGCCTCTCCTACACGGATTGCTCGCAACGGCACGGTCTTTGTTAAAGGAGCGCCGCGGCATCGCATCAATCTGCGCAACGCCCGCTTCCGCAACGATCCCCGACCGATCGACGAGGGGTGCGACTGCGCCACCTGCCGGCATCACTCCCGCGCCTATCTCCGCCACCTGCTGTTGGCCGGTGAACTCTCCTACTATCGGCTGGCGACCATCCACAACCTACGATTCCTCGTCCGCCTCATGCGCGACATCCGCGAAGCGATCGGTGCGGGCACACTGAGCGAATTGGAGCAGGAGTGGCAAGTATCCACAGCGTAACCTGGCATCCTGTGTGCGACGTTCGGATTTCGTCGTCGGGGACAAGCCCCGCCGCTACGAAACAACCCCTCGTGCGGGCTTGTAGCGTCGTAGCTCGTCTACGACGTTTTTTCCGTCTGTGGCTAGAACGGGAGCAGGCTGCGCAGCCTGCCGAGGAGTCCTCCCAGGTTGAGTCCGGAGAAATCGATCGTGAGTGAGACACGGTGGCTTGCCGGCAAGACAGGGTGGCTGACAAAGGCATAGTCGACCACGAAGCCTTCGACGTTGACTCCCAATCCGGCGGTAAGAGACGTTGCCCCCGGTTCTGTCAGCAGCCCGGCACGCACCGCAAGCATCGGCATCGGGCTGAACTCCGCACCGACGTGGAGGCTTCCGCTAAGCTCGAGATCCGCCACGACGAGAACCAACTGCGCAATCCGTGCCGAGACCCCGAAGCGTAGATCCATCCGCTGCGACTCACCACGATCATCGTAGCTCAGTGCACCGAGGATGTTTGTCGCGGTGGCCCCGAATCCCACATTGCTAATGGCCACCGGCCCCAACCTCATGTCGCGGAATTCCATGCGATAGCCGAGGTCGAACCCAAACCCGGTACCGTTTGTGTTCCCGTTAGTGATCGACAGGTACTTGAAGCGGGCACCGATGCGGAAATCGAGTGGAAGACTGGGGATGAACGGCAACTGCTTCGGATCCAGGCCGAACCCCAACAGAATCGCAGTACTGCCGTAGGTGAGATCGTCGGTTGAATTGCCGTCAGCGTCGTAACCCGGAATGTTGCCGGAGTTAAGCGTCAAGAAACCCACGCCCCAGTAGCGGGAGGCGAGCCCCAATGCACTGTAACCGGCCAAACCGAGGTGTGAGGTATAAGAGGAGGTAAAACCGATTCCGGCGAGTTCCGCCAGGCAGGCTGAATTGTAGTATATCGCCTCGGGCCCATCGGCCAGGGCCACCGCCGCACCCCCCACTCCGAGCGCCCGCACCCCGGGTTCGATGTCGAGAAGCGAGACGGCCGTCTGTCCGACAACCAAGGCCCCGGATAGTCCCACCGCAAGGAGGGCGATGCTCAGCAGGTAGAATGATCTTTTCACGATAGGGTTCCCTCCCTTATCTGTCGATTAGAAGCTTGAAAATCTGTGACCGGATCGCCGCTCCGGCGGCATTCTGCGCGGTGACGATGCAGAAATAGAGCCCATTCGCCACTGAGCCGCCGACATCCGCAGTAAGATTCCACACGTACGTTATCTGTGCCGCGGGAAGCTCCACGCGGCGGACCAGCCGCCCGACCAAATCGAAGATGCGAAGCACGGGGTCTGTCGTCCCGGACGGAAGGTTGTAGAAGAACGTCGCCTGGGTGGAGGCCGGATTCGGATAGCCGTAAACAACGACGTCCGTCGGCGCGTTCACCGTGATCGTAGCGCTTGCCGACTGCACGCTGTCGGCGCCGTCGTCATCGGTCACGATCAGGGTGACGGTGAAGGCGCCGGCCGCCATGAACTGATGGCTGGGATTCTGGGTTGTGGCGGTTCCGCCGTCACCGAAGTTCCAAGCCCACTCCTCCACAGTGCCATCAGAATCCGTTGACTCATCGGTAAATTGCACCGTTTCCCCAACGCTGGCTGTGGTCTTGTCTACGTCAAATGCGGCCTCCGGCGGATCATTGTCGGCCGGTGGAGCGGCGGGTGGTCCCTCCACGGTGATCGTCTTTGTCACCGTACCCGACACGCCACGAGCGTCGGTGACGGTAAGCGTCACGTCGAATGTGCCGCCGTTCGGATAGCGGTGCGTCGGATTCTGCTCGGTCGACGTGGTGCCGTCGCCGAAGTCCCAGAGGTAGGTGAACGGCTCGTCGACCGCGCCGTCTTGATCGGTGACCGTGGCCGTGAAGTGAATAGTATCCTCGTAGGTGAATTGCATCGGCCGGATCGCTTTCGCGGTAAAGGCCTGCGTCCCCGGGGTTTGCACCGAAAAGGTGAAATCGACGACCGGACGGTGGTTGATCTCCAGTGTCCATTGGTTGCCAACCGCTGTTTTCTCGTAGCCAACGGCGGTTTCGGTGTGTAGCACCCGCGCTTCCAACTGCAGCGTGCGGCCGACCACGATGTCCTCCGGCTCGCCGATCGTCGCGTAGATGTCAAGGAACGCTTCGTTGCCGGAGGCACTGTCGGTATCCGTCACCACGTTATTCTGCTGGGTCGGGATAGTCACACCCGCGGTGCGGAATCCGGCAAGATCGGTGGTTTCACCCATCAGCAACGGAGTGTCATCGGTCTCACTATCCCTGCGCATGATCTTGAGTCCGACTACATCCGGATTCTCCCTGGCCGTGCCGAGGTTCTTCAGCACAACCGGGTGAATCGCGACGTCGTCGGTGTTTCCATCCAGGTCCACCACACGGATCGTCATGACGACCAGCTCTTGTCCAGAGTAGGCCGTACCGCCTTCGGGCGGCGTCACGTTGGCGAAGATCTCGAATCCGGCCGCGTACAGGACGATCGTATCCCCGTAGGTCACTTCCTCGCTCCAGTAGTTCGTTCCGTTCTCCTGGCCCTGGACTCGGACCCTCGGCTTGACGGTGTCCCCGTCAGTCGGATTCTGGAACGTGTAATAGATCTTGAGCGTCAACTCGTCGTTGTCTACAACAAAGGGTTGAACGGCTAAAGCGATGTCGATGCCGGTGTTGAAGTTCGCCAGGGCCGCTGCATCAGCCGGCCTGTCAAGCTTTACCAACTGCTGGGTCGGCGAGCGAACCTCGATGCTCGCCAGCTGGGCACCGTCGGCGGAGCCCGTGTTCGTGATCTCGATTCTGAGCAGCTGCACCTGATCGTTATTTCGGTCATCATCCTCGAGCACGACGGTCTGTTCCAGCGGAGGATCGGCCGGGCTCTTAGTGCCGGTGACGACCGCTGCGCTCTCGTCGGTGATCTGCTCGAAGCCCTGGCGACGGATCGTCTGCACGTTGCTCGCGGTGACGCTCTGTGTGTAGTCGGCGCCGTTCTCGGTGACGTACAGCGTCACCTTGGTCTGGATCGTGCGGCCGTCGGTGACGGTTCCCTGATCCTGAATCCTCATCTCCACGGTAACGGTGACCGTACTGTTATCCGGAATCTGCGCGGGCAACCCAACGACAAAATCGTCGTAATCAAACCGCATAGGACTGGCAGGGGCCCAGGCGATGAATCCACCGACTGTCTGATAGTCGACACCCCCGACCCGCAGGGTGACTCGCACGTGAGAGATGTCGTTGGTGGTCCCGGTCGCCAGGTTCTCCACCTCAAGGATTCGGTTGCTGCCGGTCTGGATCCATGCAACTTTGTTGCCGTTTCCGTCATTGTCGGTGAATGTGGCAACCTGAACCTGCCCCTCGTCCAACGGATTGAAGAAGCCGGCTGCAATCGGAGTATCGTCTGTGTCATCGAAGCCGCCGTTGCGAATCGTTTCGGTGGACTTGTCGGGGACCCAGGAACTGGAGTAGGAAACGGTGTTCATCTGGTAGTAGAGTTTCACCCGCAGTGCAATCGTCTCTCCGCCGGTGACGGCCCCTCCAATGGTCACGAAGACCTTCAGATCGTGCGGTGGCGCTGTGCCAGCGGGAATAACGTATCCCCCAAGGTTGATCGTGATCCCTGACCCCAAGCCGCCGATGGCGACCGTCTCGCCGAGCTTGATTCCCCCGTCCCAGATTTCGATCTTGGTGATCTGGCCGCTGCCGGCGGTCCCAAGATTCTGGATCGTCGCCGAGGTGATGGAGATTTGGCGCGTGGGATCGCCCGTTACACGAATCTGCTGAACGTCTATCCGATCGTTCGGATTGACGTTTCCCCGATCGATGTTACGATCCTCAAACGCCGGGGCCGCCAGCGCCGCTGTCGACAGACTTACGCAGATAACGACCAAGGCAAACACAAGGCGTCGCTTGTGCGTGGTAATCATTGCACCCCTCCTCTTTCATCCCATCGAAGAAGGAACGTATTTCGCATCATAGCCATTCATCGGGGAGTATAGGGTGTTATCCGTTACCACCAGGAGAGGGTCGTCCGTGGTGGGACGTGCTTCTGTCGTGTCAAAACGAGACTTCTGTCCCTATGTGGACTGCTGGGGTGGAATACATACGCGACGTACGCTGCAAATCAAGATACACAACAACCACGCATAACCAACAATCTACGGCGGGACGACGTAGAAGATGTCGTCGGGATCGTTGCCCGAATAGGTGTTGCTGTCGGGGTCATCAAGCTTAAGTTTGCAGTCGAAATCGACGTACACCGCAGCGCCTCCCCACTGGGTCGCGGCGTTTGCGTTGAACGTGTTATTCGTCAGCGTTGTCGGCAGCGCGCCTTCGGGCTCCTGCCCCGGCACGATCGAACTCAAGTAAATCGCGCCGCCACCGGCGGCGGTGTTTCCTTCGAATTCGTTGTCGCTGATCGTGGGAAAGACCGCGTAACCTTCCGCAGCGATGCCTCCGCCCTGACTCGCGCTGTTGTCGGCGATTCTGTTGCCGACGATCGTCGCCTGGGATTCCACAAGATAGATCCCGCCGCCGGCGAAGAACGCGGTGTTGTTCACGATGTGATTGTTGCGGATCGTCGGATCGGCCTCGCGGACGTAGATGGCCCCTCCGCTGAACGACTGATATTGGCTCCGCCTTCGGATGGTGAAGCCGGTCAGCATCGACGCCCCGGTCTCGCCGGTACCGAATGTCACAACAGACCGGTCGCTGTTATCGGGACCCTCGATGACTGTCCCCGCGACGACCGTCGCGTCACTGGGATCGGTGCTCTGGACGGTGATCGCCTTACCGAGGAAGTTGATGTTCTCGCGGTAGCTGCCGGTAAGGACGACGATCGTGTCGCCGTCCGACGCGGCGTCTATCGCCTTCTGAATGGTCGCATACACCACCGGAACGACGATGCCGTCGGCAACGTGAACTGTGTGCTGCGCGGAGGCTTCCCGCCCGTGCTCGGTGGTGATCGTCAAAGTGACCGTGAAATACCCCGGCGCAACGTAGGTGTGAGAGACCACTTTGCCGGTCCCGGTCAGGCCGTTGCCGAATTGCCACGCGTACTGAACGATCGCGTCCTGCTCGATGCCGGAAGCGGAGGCGTTGAACGTGATACTGACGTGGGGATATGCAAACCCGGGAGCGAACGAAAAATCGGCCGACAGCGTCCCCCACAGCAGGCTCGCACATCCGGTCAAAAGACCCAATCCCACACAGAGCAACACAGCGATGACTACCCTGTAAAAGTTAAACAATGACCGTTGCAGGGTGTTGTTCCCCCTCCACTGTTCCATGGAACCCCCCGGAATGCTTTTGGCCTATCCTACCCGTTGGCGCTGTTTGCACGCAACACAGTCCGGCCGACGCTCTACAAGTTTCGGTTTCATCACCGCTGGTTCGTGGTCAGCGGATCGTCGATTCGCGGGATGAGGGCCATCAGCACAGCGTCTCGAGTGATCGCCAATCGATCGATCCGACCACCGGAGAGAACACCGACGGCGCCGATCGTCTCCTTGATCTCGGGAACCCCGGTGAGTCGGCTCATCGCGCGGTTCAACGTGGATCCGGCCCGAAGCTCCTCCATGACGGTTGTCGGCAGCTCGAAGCCCGGACCGTGACCGACCGTCATCCTACCAACCCGATCGACGATAACACAGACCTGCACGTTCAGGGGACGGTCGCAACCGGGAAGCTGGATCAGGCCCGCCTCGATTCCCACGCCGAACTCTGCGTCGCCGAGCGCTCTTGTTGCCCGTCGCTTCGCGCCGCGGATGACCGCGTCACCAAACGGCTGGGAGGGAACGCCGGACTCCACGGGAACCGCCCTCACCGCCAACGGCTGTTGCGAGTACACCGTCTCAAACGCCGCCTGCACGGCGTTCACTTTGATGGGATTGCCTGTTCCAACGTGCACCTTCATCGGCGTTATCCTATTGGCCTCGGCGGGGTTGCGCAACCGCCGCTGTGCGGCTAGCCTTGCAGCTATGGCGAACAAGATGGTCGCGACCAATCGCAAGGCGCGGCACGAGTACATCATCGAGGAGACCGTCGAAGCGGGGCTCGTCCTTTTCGGAACCGAGGTGAAGAGTCTCCGCAACGGACAGTGCTCGCTTCAGGACGGATACACCACCATTTATAACGGAGAAGCGATCCTCAAGGGTGTTCACATTGCCCCGTACAAGCAGGGCTCCATCCACAACGTCGATCCCGACCGAGACCGTCGCCTCCTGCTTCATCGTCGTGAGCTTTTTCGGCTGGCCACCAAGGTCAAGGAGCGGGGATACACGCTGGTGCCGCTGCGTTTGTACTTCAAGCGCGGCTTTGCCAAAGTCGAACTCGGCTTGGCCAAGGGACGGAAGACTTACGACAAACGAAGAAAGCTGCGCGAGGAAGATGAGAGGCGGCGCACCGAAGAGGCGCTCAAACGCTACAGTCGCGGGCAGCGGGTGGACTAGCCTTTTAGCACCTCGCTGAGAACGCCAAGGTTTTCTGGTTCAAGCCCATCCGGTAGCCTTTGATCTGCACTTTCTTCGCGATCTCTGCACGCTCTGCGAGAGGCAGGCTTTTCTCGCCAAGTGCGCCGAGTGAGCCAAGGATTTTCTGCGAAAACGCCCGACAAGACCAAATACACCTGGAGCATACTTGCCTCTGCAAGAGGCAGGCTTCTCTAGCTTCGGAACAGCACCGCTTCGCGTCTGAACAGGCGGATCGACGCCACGATCAAGACGCCACCGAAGCCGACGTTCGCCACGAGGGTATAGACGAAGTGGATGGTCCGCAGGTCACCGAGGATGATCTGTTGCAGCGCGTAAAGTGCGTTGGCCACCGGAATCAGAAAACGAGCTCCGGAGAACGTTATTCCGCCGGTCATCGAGATCATCGCTACGAGGATGATCACCATGTAGATCGGCATGAGGTACGTACTCGCTTCCTTCTGACTGCGCGCGAAACTTCCCACGATCATCACCAACGCCGCCAGGATCACTGCGAGAGGGAGGAGCACGGCCAGCATCCAGCCGAATGCCGAAAGCCCGATGGAAAACGTGGCCTCTGTTCCCACCGGCGCCAACCCCTCCCCGAAGAATCGGATCCCGATGAGCAAGCCCACTGCCGACAGCAACGAAGAGACAAGCGATACGGTGAGAATAGTCAGGAACTTGCCGAGCACGATCTCGGTGCGGGTGAGTTGGCTGACGAGCAACGTGGCTATCGTACCGCGCTCCTTCTCGCCGGCGGTGATCTCCGCGCCGAGATTCATCGCCCCGGTGAGGATTGCCAATACCATGAAGTACGGCAGAAGTCGGCTCAGGATCATCCGACCCAGCGACTCGCTCGAGGTCACATCCTCGACACGGATCTTCAGCGGTGGCGAGAGTTCATCGTAGTCGAGGCCCAGCGAGTCGAGCTTATCTCGCATCGTCACCTTTAGGTAGCCTTCGAGAAAACCGCGAACCCGGGAAGCGGCGATCGCTGCCGCTTGGTCGGTCTTGTCGTAGTAGAGGGTGATCTCCAAGCCGAGTCCCGGCCCACCCGATTCCTTATCCACGGCCATCATCACTTGCGCCATTCCCGCCTTCAGGTCAGAGAGCCCTTGATCGAGGTCGGGGTAAAACAGCGGAGTGAGGGTCGCCGCGGATCGTAGCTGGCTGCGAAACGTCTCGTCGGCCGCCCGATCGACGACGATAACCGCGGGGATCATCTCCTCAATCTGTGTGTGTTCCGCGGCGGTGAAGTGGCCGATCACCATCAGAATCAACGGATAGAACACAAGCGGGAAGAAGACCGTGAGAAGCAGGGTGCGACGATCGCGCACCGCTCCGATGATCTCCTTGACGAACAGCAGACGGACGTTCGACCACATACCAAAGCTTATTCTACTCGGTATCGGAGCTTTGTGCAGTCTGAGGCGACTCGGGGGAGGGGACGGATTCCGCCCGCGGCTCGACTGCCGGTTCCGGTGGCTGCTCGGGCTCGGGGGCAGGCTCCGGGACGGATTCCGGTTCGGGGGGTGTCGGCACGACCGGGTCGGGCTCCGATGCCGGGGCAACAGCGTCGGAGGGTGTCTGAACCGCCGCGGGTTCGACCGCGGGTTCTGGTTCAGGCTTCGGCTCGGCCTCAGGGGCGGGAGCAGGAGGCGTCGGTTCAGGGAGAGTCGGTTCGACGACTGGCGCAGTCACCGGGGCAATGACCGCCTCCGGCATCTCCGCAGGTACCGTCGGAGGCTCATGCGGCGCTTCGGCACTCGGAGGGCAGACGAGCGGATAGCAGTCCGAAAGACGGAAATAGGGACGATCGCCCACGCCGTCTCCGTCACAGTCGGCCCCGTCGTAGTCGCTCCAATAATTGCCGACCCCGTGACAATACCACTGGTTTCTGCGGTCGGGATCGAGACCGTTTAGGCCGTTTTCGACGAAGCTGTTAGCCGTAATGCAATTGTCGCGCGAGGTCACACCCATGACAACTCCGTAATGATTGAAGGCGATAGCGGTATTCTCGACGATGTTACAGCGCGCATTGAGGAAGGTAATCCCGGTGTTGTTCAAGGTCAACCGGCAACCGTCGATGCGCGCGTTGGCGACACAGTTGAGGGTTATCCCCGCTCCTTGGGCGCGCTCGACGACGCAATCTCGAATCACCACGTACGCCGTTGTGTGGTCGAGGGTTATGCCGTAGTCGGTAGGAGGGCTGTCGATGATCCAACCCTCGATGATGAAAGGATCATCGGGCGTACCGCATCCCGCGACTACCCCGTTTTCGCAGGTGAAGGCCGCGTTTCCGTGGATGTAAATCGGTTCTCGATATACCCACCCGCAACAGTCTCCGCCTGTGTGTTGACCGACAAGCACGGCTGACAGCAGGGCCAAGATTGCAATCACCCCAACAAGAATGCCCTTCCTGCGCATCGTCGCCTCCTTGAGCGCCTCAGTTCTCGAGAATCAAGACGGGCAGGGTCCTGCCTGAATTCTCGCGGATTCAGTATACCGATGTATCAACCCCTACGTCGGTAACACATATTACCCCCGTCACCGGCAAGGGTCCCGTCAATCCGCCGACTCGCGCCCCCGCAAGCGGCGATCGACATGCATCCCCACACCCCAAGAGCGCTTAGAAAAACGCCACCGACGCCGCTCCGGGTGGATCGGTGGGAAGGTGCAGCAACCAGTATTTCTTCCCGGCGATAAACTGCTCTTTGTGGATCTCAAAGGTGACAATCGAGTTTCCCGGGATGATGTAGTTGATCTCGGCGCCGTTGGCTTCGTAGCCCTGGCCGCTGATGTCGGTCAGACGGATGGTCGTGACGGTTGCATCCTCAGCCGGAGGATGCGTCAGACCCACGTGAAGGTAGAACACGGAGTCCGGAATCGGAACACCATCGAGGGTCAGCTGACCGAAGACGGCGAGACCCTCTATATCTGATTCCAACAGGACTTCCTTCACCATCGTAGAGGTAACGAGCACCTCGTCACTGGCACGGCAGCCGGTGGCCTTGATCACCGTCACCCGATACGTACCCGGACGGCTGACGATCATCGACTCCGTT
>Ga0272442_10011630_pt1 | contig 10708 bp, 14 predicted proteins | sample SSMForm2O_FD_200262 | JGI IMG/M metagenome (GOLD analysis project Ga0272442, IMG submission 200262) | Marine sediment archaeal communities from Little Sippewissett salt marsh, Falmouth, MA, United States - SSM-Form-2O | ecosystem: Environmental > Aquatic > Marine > Wetlands > Sediment ... | reverse complement strand
AATGGGGCCCAAATTTTCTTGTTTTGAATAAAGAGCCACTTGAGGATTACAGAAAAGCGAGTAATAGTAAAGATGTTGTCGAAGCCATGAAAAGCTATATTTAAACACTTTTTAGAGGAAAATTAAATAAATACTATACAATCCAGCATACAGAAAATTACAGGTTGATAGATTATGAAAGCGAACCTTGAAACGTTCTTTAAACCGAAAAGCATCGCAGTAGTAGGAGCATCAAGAGATACCAGGAAAATTGGTAATGCTGCATTAAAAAATATATTAATCTCTGATTATGAATGTAAGATATATCCTATTAATCCTAAGGAGAAAGAGATACTTGGTTTAAAATGTTATAAGAAATTAACCCAAGTACCAAAAGATATTGATCTTGTTTTAATCTCAGTTCCTGCAAAAATAGTCCCAGAGATTTTAAGGGATTGTGCCGCAAAGAAAGTAAAGAATGTTATCATAATTTCTTCAGGTTTTAGTGAAGTAAACAATCAAGGTTTAGAGGATGAGCTAAAAGAAATCATCAAAAATTCAAATATGAATGTTCTTGGTCCAAATGTAATGGGTTACAAGAATGCATCAATAGGTCTTGATGCTTCATTTGTCTACGGAAATCCTAGAAAAGGGAATGTTGCACTAATAAGTCAAAGCGGAGCATTAGGAATTGGTATGATATATCTAGCAAATAACGAGTATATGGGAGTTTCAAAAATCATTGGCGTGGGAAACAAAATTGATATTGATGACGATGACCTTATTGATTATTTTGCTAAAGATCCAGATACAAAAGTAATAGGTCTCTACATAGAAGCAGTCAAAGACGGAAGAGCCTTTATGAACTCAATAAAAGCTTGTGACAAACCAGTTCTAGTAGTAAAAGCAGGACGAAGTAAAGCAGGAGCAAGAGCAACAGCATCACACACAGGTAGTATGGCAGGATCTGACAAGATATATAGCGCTGCTATTAAGCAAGCGGGAGGAATACGTTGTAGAGACATCGTAGAACTTTTTGACAGCGCAAAGGCACTTGCAGGTCAACCTCCGTTAAAAGGAAACAGAATAGGAATAATAACAAACGGTGGAGGCTTAGGAGTGCTACTGACAGATGCATGTGAGGAAGCAGGCCTTACAATACCAAAACTTTCCCAAAAAACCTATAAAAAAATAGACAAGATACTACCGGATTTGATTAATCCAAACAACCCTGTTGATTTAAGTGCAGATGCAGGTTTTTTTAGATATGATGCAGCAACAAGCGCACTATTAGAAGATCCAAATATCGATGGAGTAATAGTCGCATCAGTACATGGAGGATATGCTCGACCTGAAGAGTTTATCGGAGCGATATTACAGATGATAAAAGAAAGGAAACTGCATGAAGAATACAAAAAACCAATTATAGCAACATGGGTTGGAGGCAGGGAATACGAAGACCTTGTTTTGGATCTAAAAGCAGCGGGTGTACCAATTTATCCAAGTGCGTGGAGAACAGCTAGGTCAATGATGGCCCTATATTTAGAGGGGCAAAGAATAAAAAAAGATAAGAATAAAAAGAGAAAACAACAATATTACTTTAGAGAAAAGAAATAAAATTTAATCTACCCACTCGACACCAAGTTCTTTTTCCCAGTCAGGTTTACTACCTTCCCATTTACCGGCAACCTCTGGCGGAATGCATTTTTTACAAACACCAATGATTTTAAAATAGCAAGATTTACAAACGGCTTTTCCACATTTCAAACAAACATGTTCAGCATGTTTTTCACCACATATCTGGCAGTTTCCCTCAAGTTTTTTCTTGGTTTTATCTTTAGTTTTTTTCATACTTTTAACTTCTTCTTTAGATTCCTGAATCCATTGTTTAAGCTCTTCATTCATCGCAGCATTTGACATGCCTTAGAAACCACCTGCCCTGAAGAAATAAAAAACAAAGGTGTTTAATAAACTTATTTGCTGGTTTGTTTTGTTTTACCTTTTTTATGGAGGAAATTACCAAAAACATGGAAAAGTGGCGTAACAAATAAAAGAAATACTATATGCCACACGGAAAAGTTTTCAAAAAACCAGTTACCATCTGTTAATGCCGCAATTTGTAAAAAGCCAGCCATTATGAAACTAAAAAACAAAACACCTGCTATGAAATCTAGTTGATCAAAAGGAATCCAATCTTTGCCACGATCTATGCCACGACGTCTCTTGAAAAAACTCTCAATAACATCTCCCATTAAAGCGCCAAAGCTTATGGAAAAAACTATTGGAATCATTAATGGAAAACCTGTAAAATCGCTAAGTTCCAGAGGAAAATCATAATTTGCTGCATATCTGGCTCCCACAGAACATGCAAAGCCACCTATCGTTCCCAGTAGAGTTCCTATGATGAGTCCTCGCCAGGTTTTACCGTCTCCTAGAATGCGTTTACCATCTTTGTATTTTTTACCAAAATCAATAGGTTTGCCACCGCCGACAAGGGCTGCACATCCATTTGCGACATATGCAGGAATAATAAGCCAAAGACTCTGAATAATTATTTCATAAACCAATTGAATCAGAAAAGGAATGCAAAACTTGCTTAAAAATTATATTAAAAAAAATTAGTCTTTACGACTAAGCTTCAAACCTTTATAACAAAACTTATTGCTTCGTTTTACAAGACCTTTAAGAGCGAGATTTGACAGGTTAAAGTTTTCTGCGACCATGTTGCCAAACTTTCCATCTTCACCTATAAAAGTAAAAATATCATTTTCAAGTTTTTTAAATTCCTTTGCATTTAAACTTGCAACTGTGAAAATTTCACTTATCTCATTAACTGGGCAGGAAATGTTAATGTTGAAAGCAGAATAATATGAACGATATTTTTTCTGTGGTCTGCCTTCGATGCCATCCTCGGGTGTAGTCCATTTTGTTTCAACAAGTTTCATCTTGTCAAAATACTCGAGGGCATCTGCACCCTCGTCACCAAATTTATCAATTATCTCACTAGTAGGCTTCCAATCCTGCAATAATTCGGTAAACACTTCTTTTTTTATTTTGTTATCAAAAGCCCTTAACAAAGGTACAAGGTCAGTTGAGTCGTTAACTACTTTGGTACGCATCATATTTATCTATCCTTAATACAATTTTATAAGGCAAAACTAAATAATAATATATGTGAGTTATATATTTAAATCTTATTGTAACTAAATAAATTAAGAAAATTATTTATTTTTAAGCTTCTGATACTCTTTTTCTGTTTGTTGTTCTATGTATCCTTCTCCCCTAAATGCTGTGATTCCATGTGCTGCAATACCAATTCCCCAACCAAATAAGACGAATATTGGCCAATAAAATTCTCCGAATCCTGACGTAGCCCACCACTGAGCAAAGAGAAATAGATTTACGGCAATGTATATCACAAAATGTATGTAAAAATCAGATTTTTCTTTTGCAATCTTTCTAGCTTTTTTCCTTAATTCCTCATCTGATGCCATAGATAATGCAACAAATAATTAGTATAAAAAAATAGTGGACTGGTCGGGATTTGAACCCGAGGCCTCCTCCATGCCAAGGAGGCGATCTTCCGAGCTGATCTACCAGCCCAACAAATCGGCACTAAACAGAGAATGGCAAATAAAACTTACGCAAAAAGATTATCATGTTGAAATTATGATTTTTTTAAAAATAATCTTTTAAACATATAACAGTTTCAACTCCGATGATTAATGATGAGTGATGAAAACATTATATCTAGAATAAAATTCAACTATAATTCAGACGATATACGAGAGTATATTAGTGGAAAAAACAAAACAATTAACATAATCTTTACTGTCCTACTTGTTTTTCTTTTATCTCTGATTTTTGTTTTAAATTATGAAATCTTTTATGAATTAGAACTGGTTAGAATAGCGCCTTTTCTTATGCTTATAGTATTTTTAGTAATGATAAACTTATACAGCTATTATCTGTTACCAAAAAGACAATTTAAAAATAATAAATTCTTTCAAGAGGGGCACGAAATAATTTTTACGAATGATTTTATCAAAATAATTAGGCACTCGGGAACACAAGAGATAAAATGGGATTATATCTACAAAATTGTTGAATACAAAAAAGTAATAGGCATCCATGATTCAAGATTTACAGCATTTGTTATTCCAAAGAGGGCTTTTGAAGCTCCAGATGATATTATCAAAGTTAGAAATCTTCTAAAGGAAAAATTACCTAAAAACAAGATTAAACTATCTAGTTAATACACAAAAAATATTAGCACTGTTTTTAATTCCTAAGCTAAAGATGAAACAGAAAGAACTTGAAATGATCCTTCAAAAAGTTCCTACCTATGAACGCCCCAATCCATTTATTGAACAGTATATGACCCCGGCAAACATTGCCGCAGATATCATTTACATTGCATGTCAGTATGGTGATATTCAAGATAAGAAAGTTGTTGATCTAGGATGCGGAACTGGCATCTTTTCATTTGGAGCCAAACTAGCAGATGCAAAAGAAGTAATTGGAATAGATATAGATAAAGAGGCAATTAAGATAGCGAAAGATTATGCAGAGAAGAACAAAGAAGACATTAAATTTGAAGTAAAAGATGTTAAAGATATCGATATTAGATGTAACACAGTACTTATGAATCCTCCTTTTGGTGCTCAAAAGAGCAATAGATGGGCGGACAGAAGATTCATAGAAAAAGGGTTTGAAATATCTAACGTAATCTATACGCTTCATCTTTCAAAAACAGTAGATTTTATAGAGAAAATGATTTCATCGCTTGATGGCGAGATAAGTTACTACAAAAAGTATGATTTTCCAATTAAACATTCATTTTCATTTCATAGTAAAAAATCACAAAACGTTGACATAACTCTCCTCAGGATTCTAACAAAAAAGTAATTAAAGGGTTTCTTTATCTGGGTGACACTTATCAATTAGAAGGTAATCGAAAATAATATAATATATAATTATATCAAGCATAGCCCTAGATAATAAAAAAAATTAATGGAAAGTGATGTAAAGTGGCACGAACAAAAACCAAGAAATTCAGAGGATCCATGACTCATGGACGCGGTAAAAAAGGAGGTCGTGGAGCAGGACTTCGCGGAGGAAGAGGAAACGCAGGTCTGCTTAAACATAAGTACATGTACATGACGAAAAATATGCCAGATCATTTTGGACGTCATGGTTTCAAAAGACCTCAGAGTATTTTAAAAGAAGATAGAATTATAAACGTTGGAGAGTTAGAAGGAAAATTCCCAGATAAAAAAGAAATAAATCTTACAGAACAGGGTTATGATAAGCTTCTTGGTGGTGGCAAGATTACTACAAAAATGAAAATCACTGTTGACAGCGCATCAGAAAAAGCAATTGAGAAAATAAAAGAAAAAGGCGGTAATGTAATTCTTCCTGAAAAAGAAGTTTTTGAGGAAAAAGAAACCTTAGAAGAAGAAATAGTTGAAGAAGAAACAAAGGTCAATGAAAAAACAGAAGATAAATAATATATGATTTTATATTTGGGTTTGGACAATGGCAGAGGAAAAGAAAAGTCGGTTGTTTGTACTTAAGCCAATTATTGAGCGTTGGCCTGCTGTCACTAAACCTGAAGGCCATGTAAGTTTTAGAACTAAAATCCTCTGGACTTTGTTTTGTTTAACCCTTTACTTTATCCTAACTAACATTACAATTTATGGTCTTGAATCAAATGTTATAGATTTGTTTGAACAGTATCGTTTCATTATGGCTGGTGCATCAGGTAGTATCATGCATCTTGGTATTGGACCAATTGTTACTGCATCTATCATATTACAGCTGTTTGTAGGTGCAAAAATTATAAAGCTTGATCTTCAGAAGAAAGAAGATAAAGCAATTTACCAGGGTACGCAAAAAATCCTTGTTATTGTGATGATCGTTGTTGAGGCAGTGCCGCAGATTTTTGGTTATTTGCAGCCTAGTGACGAGTTTGTAGGTATGGTTGGTGGTGAATGGGCTGCTGGTATAATAGTACTGCAACTTGTTATTGGCGCTTTACTAGTGTTTTTCATGGATGAGCTAATATCTAAATGGGGTATCGGTTCGGGTATTTCTTTATTTATTGCAGCTGGTGTTTCACAGGCTTTATTTACTGGTTTGTTTAACTGGTTGCCTGGTTATCAACCAGGCGCAGAAATTTCTTTGAGTAATCCTCCAGCGGGCGTTATACCTGGTACTTTTTATATTTCAACAAATGCAGGATTAGAAGGTTTAACTAGTCGTTATTATCAGACTATGTTTCTTGGGGATGCCACATTCCAAAATTCTATAATCGCGTTGATTGGTACCATTTTTATATTCTTCATAGTCGTATATGCTGAATCTAGTCGTATCGAATTACCATTAGCTCATGGAAAGGTACGAGGGGCACGTGGACGTTATCCTATTCGTTTGATTTATGCTTCAAATATACCTGTTATCCTTATGGCCGCGCTACTGGCAAATATAAACATGTTTTCATTATTGCTTTGGCAGTCTAATCTTCCAGGTTTAGGGCATCAATGGTGGATTGCTTCATTTCCGATGCAGGGAGGGCAACTAGCAGGTACACATCCGTCTGCTGGTGGTGCATGGTATCTTACCAACCCGGGAGGTATAAATGGTTGGCTTATGCCAATCCTTGCCGGTGGTGATGGCGCGCATAGTGCCTTGCAGTATTCTTTGAAAATTATAATTTATATGACTATCTTGATAGTTGGTTCAATTTTATTCGCAAAATTCTGGATTGAAACCACGGACATGGGGCCATCCGCTGTCGCTCGTCAAATTCAGAGTAGTGGTATGCAGATTCCTGGTTTCAGGCGTGATCCAAGAGTTTTAAGAAAGGTTTTAGAACGATATATTCCGGTTGTGACGGTGATTGGTGGTGCAGCTGTAGGAGCTCTTGCTGGTTTCGCGGATATGGTTGGAACCATTGGTAATGCTAGTGGTACAGGGTTACTTCTTACTGTCGGAATTATGATACGCATGTATGAAGATATTGCCAAAGAACAAGCAATGGAAATGCATCCTGTATTGCGTGGCTTCTTTGGAAATGAATAAAAAGATTTGTAGGTGAGATTTTTATGGGCGTTATAGTCGTAACAGGAATACCTGGAGTCGGTAAAACAACTGTTATGAAAAAAGCAGCAGAAGGAATGGATATACAATTTGTAACATTTGGGACAGTTATGGTTGATATAGCAATGGAGTCAGGACTTGTCAAAGATAGAGATGACATGAGAAAACTCACTCTCGAACAGCAAAAAGACTTGCAGATTAAAAGCGCTGAAAAAGTCGCTAGTATGGGCAACGTGATACTTGATACTCATTGTACAGTTAAGACACCTAAAGGATATATGCCAGGCTTACCAGAATGGATAGTAAAAAGAATCAATCCCTCAGCAATCGTTGTGGTAGAAGCAGATTCAGAAGAGATATATAATCGACGTGCAAATGATACTACTCGAAACCGTGATCCAGATACAAAAGAAGAAATAAACGAACATCAAATGATTAATCGCGCTGCTGCAATGGCTTACGCAGCGTTGACAGGTGCAACTGTTAAAATAGTATTTAATCATGATAACGCTTTGGATGATGCTGTAAAACAAGCAGCACCTGTATTAAAATAAAAAAAGATGATAACATGATAAAAATGGACAATAAAGCACAAAGCAGCATGCTCATATATCTTTTAGTTTTACTGTTTTTAATGTTCTTTGTATTCAATAGACCCGACGTTCAAAATGCAATGGTTGGCTTCGGTAATGCAGTATTTTACCCTTTAATTGGTTTTGAAGGAAATTACCCTGTTTTAACGATTATACTCGCAGGAGCAATTGTTGTTACATTATCTGGTACATTAACAAACTTTTTTACTGATTGGAAGAAAATGGGCGAAATGCAAGAAGCAAATAAGGCTTTTCAAAAAGAATTGCAGAAAGCTAGAAAAGAAGGAAACACGAATCGTGTTAACAAACTTATGAAGATGCAACCCGAAATCTTTAAAAAGCAGCAAGAAGCGCAAAGTGGATCCATGAAGCCTATGCTCTTTTTAATAATCTTCATATGGCCAATTTTCATATGGCTACGTACTTTTCTTGCAGGGCTTCCGCATTATTATTTCACAGTTCCCTGGTCAGATGGTGTAAGCTTTTTTGACAAATTTGTCATAATGCAAGCCTGGCTGTGGATCTATTTAATCTTCTCGTTTGTTATTGGTCAGATTATTAGAAATGGCTTGAAATATGCTGGTTGGTCTGATAAATGGAAAAATATTAAATCAAGGATTAGACCTTCAGCTAATTAGGTTTTGAACTATGGTTGTAGTAACTATTAGTGGAACACCGGGTAGCGGAAAAAGTACTGTTGCATCACTTCTAAATGAGAAATTAAAGCTACGCTACGTTTACTCTGGTATGATTTTTCGAGAAACAGCTGAAAAATATAAGATGAGCTTAGAAAATTTTGGAAAATTCTGCGAAGAAAATAGTGATGTTGACAAAGAACTTGATGAAAGGCAAGTTGAGATACTAAAGCAAGGAGATGTTCTTTTAGAAGGAAGACTTGCTGGTTGGCTTGCATATAACAACAAAATTGAAGCGTTCAAAATTTTTATAGATGCGGATATAGACACACGTGCAAGTCGCATTGTTAATCGTGAAAAAGGAAACGTAGAGAAAAGAAAAAAAGAGATTATCGAGAGAGCACGTAGTGAAAAAGCTAGATATAAAAAATATTATGACATTGATCTCGACGATACCAGTATTTATGATTTAATCATAGATTCATCCAATAAAACTCCGGAAGAGACAGTAGAGGAAATTGTTAGCAATGCCAACATCTAAAGAAAAACGTAAAAGACTTGTTAAATCCAAAGTTAAAACAAGTCCAAGTTTTGGTAAAAAACCAGCAGATAGAACTATAAAAGAGTTGCTAGAATGCGGTTTTATTATTTTAGACAAACCAAATGGCCCTACTAGTCATCAGATAGATAGTTGGGTTAGAGAAATTTTTGGCATTGAGAAAGTTGGTCATAGTGGCACGCTTGATCCTAATGCAACAGGTATATTACCTACAGGTCTTGGAGATGCTACAAAGGTTTTACCTGTTTTATTAGAAGGACCAAAAGAGTATGTTGGTTTGATGAGGCTTCATAAAGATGTAGATGCTAAAAAAATAAAGACTATTTGTAAAGATTTTATCGGTCAAATTACTCAGCTTCCCCCTGTCAGAAGTGCAGTCAGAAGAGTTAGGCGTGAGAGACGTATTTATTATTTGGATGTAATTCAGATAAAGGGCAGAGAGGTCTTGTTCCGTGTCGGTTGTGAATCTGGGACTTATGTTAGAACTCTCTGTGTTGATATAGGTAAGAAACTTGGTTGTGGTGCGCATCTGGCAGAGCTTCGTAGGACGCGAGTTTGTAATTTAAAGGAAGAAGATTGTGTTGTTCTTCAGGATGTAAAAGATGGTTTTGTTTTCTATAAAGAAGGCGATGAGAAACATCTTAGAAAGATTTTGCACCCTGTAGAGAAAATGCTCGAGCATCTTCCAAAAATAGTAGTTCGTGATTCAGCGGTAGATGCAATTTGCCATGGTGCAAATCTTGCAATACCTGGCGTAGTTGAAATTGATACAGATATAAAGAAGAATGATATAGTTGCAATTCTAACACTTAAAGGCGAAGGTGTTGCAGTTGCAAAATCACTGATGTCTACTGAAGATATAATCCAAAAAGACAAAGGTTTCTGTGTAAGTCTAGAGAGAGTTATCATGAAAAAAGACACTTATCCATCTACCTGGAAAAAATCTTAAAAGAAGGATTTGTTTACCTGACTTGTTTTTGCCGAGGTGGCACAGCCCGGTACTGCGCGAGCCTGGAAAGCTCGTGGGGTTTCGACCCCTCAGGAGTTCAAATCTCCTCCTCGGCGCTAATTTATTTTTTATATTTTTTATGGAAAAGATAAAAAGAGATTATTTTCTTTAGTTTTTTAATGATCGGGGGAAATTTTCCAAATATATCATTTCAAACTTTTTATGTATCTAAAGAAGAGACAAACTCTCCTCTTTTAATTGAGATTATAAAAATTGGTAAAAAACTCAAAGAGTCTGGTTTATTAAAAGAAGATACGTCAGCTACCATAAGTCTAGGATACGGCAAACGCATTTTAATAAATAGCGAGGTTGAAGACTTTTCAAAAATAAAAAAAGAGGAGATAATCGAAATTGTAGACTATGATCCAATAAAAAATAATTTATTGATTATTGGACCTGCCGAACCAAAGGTTGAGACGCCTGTTCATTGGATGATACAACATGCGAGAGAAGAGATAACTGCTACCATTGAAATACATGATAGTGGTTTTGCTGAAAAGTTAAACAAAACGATGCCAATTGTTGATGATAAGTATCCAATTAGCTCTGTTGAGCATATTAAGGAGATTTTAAGGGGTTTAAGAGATAGTAAAAAAATAGTTGTCAAAAATGAGAGTGTGTTATTTATTGGTACTAATCTAGCTGAAGTTGAAGAATTGATTTTTAAAACATACGAGGGTTTAAAATGAAAATTAATGGAAAAGATCAAAGAGCACTATGGTTTGAAAAAGGAAAGATTAACTTCATAGATCAAAGAAAACTTCCATTTAAACTTGAATATTATACGGCTGAAACTGTCGATGACTGTTGTTTTGCAATAAAAGACATGGTT
>Ga0272442_10011629_pt1 | contig 10708 bp, 10 predicted proteins | sample SSMForm2O_FD_200262 | JGI IMG/M metagenome (GOLD analysis project Ga0272442, IMG submission 200262) | Marine sediment archaeal communities from Little Sippewissett salt marsh, Falmouth, MA, United States - SSM-Form-2O | ecosystem: Environmental > Aquatic > Marine > Wetlands > Sediment ... | reverse complement strand
CGCGCGAACGTCATGCCGCGGGCTTCCATCGCTCGCAACGCGTGCCGGCAAAGCTCGGTGGCGATTCCGTGCTTCTGACGCTCGGGGTGGACGGCAATCAGCTGGATCTCGCCGGTCTTGCGCTTGGAATCCACTGTGTAGGCGGCGAATCCAATGGGACGCTGGTCCACTTCGGCGACGAGTACGTCGTACTTCACGCGGTCCGCGCACATTGCTTCGACAGCGCTACGCTGCCCGGTCTGCCAGTCGGGCCAGATGTGACGGTAGATCGCCGGACCGAGGATTTCCCGGAACGATTCGAAGTTCGGGCAAACGCCTGCAGTGTAAGCTCGACGAGGGGTTTGACGTCTCCGACGGTTACGGGACGAATGCGAAGCTCCATGACTGCCTCCGGCGGATGTAGTTAGGCCCAAGCATACCGCAGCGGGACCGAGTTGTCGGAATCGGACCCGCTGCGGCGACCTGCGGCCTTTCGCTTCCGTGGAGGCGCGTTAGCAAAGCGGATGCTCGTACGCAGGCACGGTGTATCCAGCCGGCATCCGAAGGCGCGGATGGGTCCGACTCAGATGCAGTGCCTCGGCTAGCGCCGATTCGACATTTCGGTCGATGGCGTGAACGAGCCGGATCATCCGGTCGACCAGCGCGTCGTCACCCGGCTCGACGCTGCTCGGCTCGCCGAGTCCCCACCAGGCGTGCACCGGGAGCTCGTGGCCGGTGAGGCCGGCGAAGTCGGCGAACAGCTTGTTGCGGCCGTACGTGACACCGACGTTCACCGGCGGGAATCCGACCGTTTCCGGCACGCGGCCGTCTCGAATCGCCTCCACAAGCCGTGCGCCGGTCAAGAACACGCCCTCTGGGAGATCGAGCGTGTTGAGCCCGCTGCCGACGGCGTGGCGCTGGAGGTCGTCGATCTGTGGGTCGGTGAGCTGCCACCGTCCCTCCGCCGTGTTCCAATGCTCCGTCACGTAGTGGTCCTCGATTCTGTAGCCGTCGGGGGCCACGAAGTACAGGGCTACACCGGTGCGTACGCGGGCGGGGATTCCGCGGTGCCGAAGAACGGACGTGAGCATTAGCGCGTAGTCACGGCAGCATCCCATGCTTCGCCGGTCGGCCGGACGCGGTTCAGCGAGCGGGCGCTCGTCCAGCGCGAAGATGCTGGCGAGCCGCTCCTCCGCCGTCGAGAGCGAGAACTCCTCACACATCCGCCGGCCAGATGCCTTGATCTGTGCGTGCGTCACGCCGTACGGCGCTTCGCCGATCCAGAACATGTGCACAAGCCAGGACTGAACGGCTTGGCACGTGGACGCGAGATCGGTTGGCAGAGCGTCGTAGGACCGGGCGAACTTCCCCGGATTCGTGTTCGCCGAGTGTCTGCGGAAGCGTTCCAGTACATCGTTACGCGTGTCGATGGCTTCTGTCACCGCGGCCTCCTGTAGGGCTTGTGTGGATGCCACGAGAGTACCGTTCAGAAGGCCTTTTGCAAGGTCGCTCGTTTTCCCTGCCGGAGGCGGACACCGGTCCCGCAAAACTGCCGTTCACCGCTTCGCGGCTCACGCCGCCCGCGGTGCATGGAAAGCGCACAACGCTCACTCACGGAGAATCCGCGCAGGAGCGGTTGCGCAGTCTCTTCCCTCTTCCCACCAACCACTAGTGACTAGTCACTAGTCACTGCTTTCTCCCGGGTCCCTCATCCCGGATTCTTGCGTCCCGACTTCGAAGAACAAGAACGGCGGATGGCCGGGCTTTCCGGGTACGCGGAAGCTCTCGTGAAGCGCGGCGGTGCGGAACAGCGCAACCTGGCGTGCCGCGCCGTCATTCATTGTCAGAAACGCGTGCCGGAATGACCACGCATGGCGAAGCCACTCGATGAGGCGATCGAGTACACGATTCTCCAGGCCCTCGCTTAGGTGGGACGAGCGAACCCAGAAGCAGATGGTTGCGTCGTCGTCCGTCGCGTCGGACTGCAGCTGCGCGTCCGCGCCGATTGCCTCGAGACTGCCGGAGAGCGGGCTGATGTAGATGCAGCCAAGGCAGCGTGTTTCGTCGGGGGTCATGATCGTGAACGCGAACGCCGTGCGCTCAGCGTGCTCCAACTCGTGCATCTCGAGGTCGTGCCGATTCTCCGCTAGGGTGAACCCTTCACGGGGCCACGGGCTCCGGAACAGCGTGTGCAGGTCATCTCGGCTCTCGACCACCGCATCGAAGTCGAGCTCGGCATCTGTCGCACGAAGCGGACGGAAGACGAACTCATCGGTCGTCAGGCGCTCGGGAATGGGTTGAGTTGAGGATCCGAAGACCATGGTCCTCCCTGCCTTTTCGGGTAGACGGTGTATGGCGTGCCGCCTACGGATGAAGGATAGCGATCGTCGTCACGTGGGTGCCGGTCAGTGTCTCCTCGGGGTGGTCGTTCGCTCGGCATTCCGGAAGCTCGGGGTACGGTGCGGTCCATGTTCCCTTGAGAAGGTGGATCCCCACGGTGAGGCGTAGCGATGCGGAGGTGTAGACCCAACGAACCCTCCAGTTCTCCGCCCCGATTCCGGGTGTGTCGTTCATCTCCCAATCGATGCAGATGAAGTCGCAGTCGACTGCGCGGCCGTCGACCGTGAGTTCGAATCGGATGGACTCCTTGATGTAGGCGCAGATCCACTCCTCGCTTTGCTCCTCGAAGCACGCCGGGCATTGCCACCATCGATGGGCGATGTAGAACGGTACATCGGACGCGAATTCGCAGTAGGCCGTCGAGAGAAGGTCCACGCGTGTCCCCAACCCTTCCTCACACGGTTCGAAGGAACACGGCACGTCTTCGTACGCCGCAACGCAGGGGATGACGACGGAAACCATCGTCAAGAAGAGGGCGGCAGGGACAAGACGCATGAGCGGATCACCTCGAGTCAAGATAGCGGCTTCCCGGGCGGTTGACAAGCCATCGACGGTAGTGAGTGCGCAGGGCTAGACCCCGCTTCGCTGCAGACGGAGGATCACGTTCTGGAAGTCGTCGCTGACGTAGACGCGTCCCGCGGTGTCCTGGGCAATCCCGCTGACGCTGTACAGACCGGAGAGGATGACTTCCCTCTCTCCGTCCGACCGGATCACGAGGAGCTGACCCTGCCCCGGCCGCCATCCACGCGAGAGCTAGTGTCGCCAATGCAAGCGTCCCGATCCGCCGCCGATTCCTCAGAAATCCCATGTCCTCACCCCTCCTGATTGGGCCTGCGGACCCTGGATGACCGTAGTCTGCAGCAGTCTGCCGGGAATGATCGAAGGCTAGCATGTTCCAAGGTCCCGGACGACGCGAACGGACGGATGCCGGTGCGTCGCGTGAAAGCCGTGACGCGCGGTGTGGTATCCTGAGAGGAGAGACAGTGAATCGGTACGGAGGCACGGCATGAAGACGGTCACCGCATTCGTAGGAAGCGCCCGGAAGAAGCATACGCATGACGCCGTGCGGCGGTTGGCGGATTCCCTGCAGCGGCTGGGAGACGTCGAGTGCGAGATCGTTGGCCTCGCAGACTGCCGTGTTGAGCTGTGCCGAGGGTGCAAGCTGTGTTTCGAGAAGGGCGAGGACGCCTGCCCTCACAGGGATGATCGAGACGCGCTGATTGAGAAGATGATGGTATCGGACGGTGTCATCTTCGCAACGCCGAGCTACATGTTCCAGGTTTCGGCCTTGATGAAGGCGCTGATCGATCGACTGGCTTTCGTCGGCCATCGACCCCGCTTCTTCGGGAAGACCTACACAAGCGTGGTGACGCAGGGTCTATTCGGTGGCGGCAAGATCGTCAAGTACCTTGACTTCGTCGGCGCGTGCATGGGGTTCCGCACCGTCCGTGGGATCTGCGTCACCGCGCTTGAGCCGATTACGGAACAGGAGTCGCGGAGGATCGACCGCGCGATCGGCAAGCTGAGCGCGCGGTTCTACCGGAGCTTGGTTGCCGCGAAGGACCCGACACCTCGTCTGACAATGCTGATCGGGTTCCGGATGGGGCGTGCGAGCCTGCGGGCGAATCTCGACGAGAGCAATCTCGACTACCGGTACTACGCGGAGCACGGCTGGTTCGACTCGGCGTACTACTATCCCACGCGGCTCGGCCCGCTCAAGAGGCTCGTCGGCAGGCTGTTCGACGCCATTGGTACCCGGATGGCGAGGGGCCGGGACCCGTAAGGGGAACGCCCCGAGACCTGCGGCGCAGGGATCGGTCACGCGAAGTCCGCCTCGGGGCCGGGAGACCGGCCTGTCGCGCAACCTCCCTTGCTAGTCGGCGTCCGTCCAGGGCCACGCAATCTGCTGCCAGGTGCCGCCACTGGCGGCGGGGTAGCCACCAAGGGTGACCCATACGGAGCCGGCCGCGGGGCATGCAATGGTGCTGTATACGGTGCCGTAGCTGCCGCGACGCTGTTCGACGGAGGGGTCGGCGAGAAGCGTGCGCAGTATGGCAACCGGATCGTCGGTTGGTGGTGCGGCAAGGCGTCGGAGGCCGAGGCGCAACGCGGCGTAGCGGCGGTGCGAATCGGTACACCCTCCAGCCGTGGCGAAGAGGGAGTGGTTGGTGGCCACGAGAAAGGGCTGGTCGTCCGGCCATCGACGGTGGGTGGCTGGAAGGCACTCGAACACGGCGCGCTCATCGGTCTTGCCGTCGATGACGAACAGCAGCATGCTGCCTCGTCGCGGCTGGCGGTCGAGCCATACGACGAGCTCGCCTACAGAGCCGCAGGTTTCCAGTGCCTCGGTCATCCACTGAAACTCGAACCACGCGTCGACGGGCGGCTCGACGCCCTGCGGCGTGGGCATGTAGTGATAGTGAAGCCACAGGCGCGCGCGGTTGACGCCCGTTGCGGTGAACGACTCGCCGGGCATGCCGATCGACAGCGTCGGAATGCGCTGAACGTGATCGCGGATCGTCACGTACCCCCACAGCGCGGGAACCCAGATGTCGTTGTTTCGCGCCACCCACGTCCGGCCGCCAACGGCGAGAAGAACGCTGCTACACCCGTGTGGTGTGCACGCCTCGACATACGTCCACTCCGCTACCCGGCAGACGGGGATGCCGGCGCCGGCGGCGAGTCCCGTCATCTCCTGCCGGTATCGGTCGGGCAACGTCTCGAACCACCCCTGCGTCTCAGCTGCCAGCCGAGCGTTGTCAACGCCATCGTAGGCAGCTGGACCTTGCTCGATGTATGTGTCGATGATGTCGGAAAGGCACGGTCCGATACGCTGTCCGAGCGCGCGGCCGATTGCGTACGGGGTCCCCGCGGCGCGCAGGACCCGATCGATTGTCGCGAGCATGGGTCGAGTATAGCGAGGCCGACGCCGTGCCTGCGGGGACCGCGTTCGCGTTCTCATTCGGAACTCGCAGAGTCCCCGTTGCCCTTCTCCCCTCCATCCGTCACCATCTAGTGCATGAATCCACCGAGACAAGACCCACAAGCAAGCACCCGCGTGCTGTTCATACGGCACGGTGAGGCCGAGTCCAACGCCACGGGGAAGTACATGGGGTCAACGGATAGCCCGCTGACCGACCTCGGTCGCCGCCAAGTTAACGCTGTCGCGCGGAGGCTGTCGCGCTTCTCGATCGACGCGCTCTACTCAAGTGATCGCGGGCGAACGATGGAGACGGCAACGGTCATCTCGTCCGCGTGCGCACGGCGTGTGTCCCCCGACTCCCGGCTGAGGGAACAGGACTTCGGTCGGTTCGAGGGTCTGACGGTGGACGAGATCCTGCAGGCCTACCCCGACGAGTACGCAGAGCACAAACGACGCGGGCCGGAGACAGCGGCTCACGGTGGGGAATCGTCGCTCCAGGTTCGCGACCGCGTGGCGTCGTTTGTCGACGAGATTGTGGGTCGCCATCCCGGTGAAACCGTGGGCGTCGTCAGCCACGGCGGCGCCATGGCCGTGACGCTGTGGGGTCTTCTCGAGATTCCGTATGAGGTTACCAAGCACGTTCGAGTCGGGAACACCGGCCTCGTGGAGTTCGTTCGGAAGGAGGATCGGTGGATCCTCGAGCGTTGGAACGACACGGGGCATCTTGACGGCCTCCTCAGTGAGTGATCACGGATCCGAACTGGGTGCTGGGAGAACGACCGGATCGTCCGGCGCGAAACGCCGGGAGCCGACGGTCTGACCGCATGTCGATCCACACCGCTCTACGCCGGCTCCTCCCGCCCGTTCACAAGTCACTCGGTACGGACCACCGGTTCCTCCTTTGCCGACTCTGCAGCAACTGCGTACCGCAGGCGGTTTGCGCCTGTTTCTCTTGGCACGGGGGAACAGGAGCCCCGGCGCCGGTGGGTCGTACCCGGAACTTCCCGGAAAGCGCGAACCGTACAGGGTTCGCGGCTGCCATTGAGCGCTTCGTCCTTCGGCGATATGCTTTGGGTATCACACACTCGCATAGGGTGTCACGTACAGGAGGAGTCATGCGTGCAGAGACGGTTGTTGAACACGATTCGCGGCGCGATGCCCTCCGACTGCGTGATGTTCGCTAGCCTCATACGGCACACCGTGCGTCACAGCACTTCGTAGACTTCTCGCAGTCCCTCTTGCAGGTCATCGCAGCATTGCCCAATACTCGAATGAGAAGAGCTTCACCGAGGGTCTCGAGGAGACACATGACATCATCTAGTGAGATGCAGTACCGTCATCGGCCCGTAACGGTCGATGACGTAGCAGCAATCCTGCAGGTTGTGAACGGCTACTCCCAAACGCACTACGGGAATAGCCGATGGGGAGATAGCGAGGTTCGCGCGTGGTTCGGCTCCGATGGGAAGCCGGCGCGGGACGACATGGAGATCTGGCTGGATTCCAACGCCGAGCCGCAAGGGTACGCACAGCTGTGCGATTCCGAGTGGCCGCCCACGTGGGACGTCTGGCTCGACGTCACGGTGCATCCGACGTCGGCCAAGAGCGACGCGCTCTGGGACGACGTTCTTGCGTGGAGTCAGCGCAAGACGCGCACGTTGATCGTACCGCGCCATCCTGAGGCCGGTCACCGCTGCGGAGCTCGCGTCCTCGCAAGCGACGACGCCGGCCTCAAGGCGTACGAGCGGCACGGATTCCAGCCCGTCCGAACCGAGACGCTGATGCGGATTGAGTTCGGCGAACAGCCGGTGGAAGCACCGGATGGACCGGACGGAATCGACGTGCGGCCCATCGATCCGGACGCGGACCTCGAACCGTACGCACTCGCCTACGGCGAAGCGTTCCGCGATCACTGGGGACACACGGAACGTGCTCCTGAGGAGCTCATCCGCAAGAAGCAGGGCGAGTTTCGCAGTTGGGGAGACGAGTTCATTCCCGAGCTGTGGCTGCTGGCCCTGGACGGCGAGGAGACCGTAGGGAGCGTTGGCAACTTCCTGAACTACGGAGGCGATCCGACGCGAAGCTACTTGTACAACGTGTTTGTCCGTAGGGCGTGGAGAAACCGCGGCATTGCCACGGCCCTTCTCCGGCGGGCGTTCGAGGTCGTTCACGAACGAGGCGCCCGGTCGTCTGAGCTTCACGTGGACTCGGAGAACCTCACCGGGGCGCTCCAGCTGTATCGAGGCGTCGGGATGGAACCGGTCTGGCATCAGCATCTGTACGAAAAGGTGTTGCCCCCGGTCGAACGGGCCGTGGGCGGCGTGGCCGAGTGAGACAGCGTGCGCCGGGCCGGGTTTCGTGCCCGGCTCGGCGCACGCGCGTAGCGTCCGCGTTCCGCTGTTTCTTGCTCTGCGACGGCCCATGCGGCCAGGCCGGATGGCATCCGGCATCCGCCCGGGAATCCGCAGACCGTGGTCACGGTGCGTTGTGGGATCGGTACGCAATCCGTTGATCGGTTGCTTGTGAGCGGTCGAGAGAGTACAACCGAGGGCACAGGAGGATGAACATGCCGGCCGTAGAGGTTGTCGATGTCGTCAAGGCATACAAAGAGAAGGTCGCGGTGGACGGGCTTTCCTTCTCCGTCGAGAAGGGCGAGATCTTCGGACTGATCGGTCCGAACGGCGCGGGCAAGACGACGACCATCCGTATGATGATGGACATCATCCAGCCCGACGCGGGGCGGGTCTCGATCTTCGGTGAGACACCGAGTCAGGCAACCAAGGGCCGGCTCGGATACTTGCCCGAGGAGCGGGGACTGTACAAGAAGCTTTCCGTCATCGAGACGATCTCCTATCTTGCCTCCCTCAAGGGCATGGATCCCCGAACCATCGAACCGCAGGCCGATGCCCTACTCGAGCAGACGGGCATGCTTGCGAGTAAGAGGAAGAAGGTCGAAGAGCTTAGCAAGGGGATGTCGCAGATCATCCAACTGATCGTGACCATCGTTCACGATCCCGAGTTGGTCATCCTCGACGAGCCGTTCACCGGCCTCGACCCCGTGAACACCGAGCGGGTCAAGCGGCTCCTTATCGGCCTCCGCGAACAGGGGAAAGCCGTCATCCTCAGTACTCACCAGATGTATCAAGTGGAAGCTCTCTGTGATCGCATCCTCATGGTGAATGAGGGGCGGTCCGTCCTCTACGGGGCGCTCGACGAGATCCGCGCGGAGCATCGCGGGCACGCCGTGCTTGTCGAATCGGACGCCGAGGTCCCGGTCGTTGCCGGGGTCACCGAGCGACGCGTGCACAAGGACCACGTTGAGCTGGTGCTCGATCCGGCCACAACCCCGCAGCAGACGCTCGAGGCATTGGTGCGAGATGGGGTGGCCATTGAGCGGTTCGAAGTGGCGACGCCCTCGTTGAACGAGATCTTCATCGCGAAAGTCGGAGGGGATGCCCATGGCACGGACGCCAAGTAGAACCGGACTGATCGTTCGGCACGAGTTTCTGACCACGATCAAGAAGAAGGGATTCATCATCCTCACGTTGGCCGTTCCGGTGGTCATCCTGCTGGGGATCGGCATCTTCCGGCTGGCTTCCAGCGTTGTGACTCCCTCGGCTGCGGTGACACGCGTGGGCTACGTCGACCACATGGGCGGCTTCACCCCGCTGTATGAGCTGGCGGGGATCGAGCTTCTTCGGATGGACTCGGAACAGGGCGCCACGGATGCCCTGACCGAGGGTGCGATCGACGAGTACTTCGTCATCCCCGCCGACTACGTGGCCACCGGCACCGTGGCTCGGTACACGTTGGAGAAGGAATTGGCGCCACCACCGGCTGTCTCATCGGCCATCGAAGGGTTCCTGGACAGCAACCTCTTGGCGACCGAGGTCCCGCCGGAGCTGATTGGACGGGTGCTCACGACGACGAGCATCGTCACGACCACGCTGACAACACAGGGCACCGTGGCCGAGAGCCAAGGCGGGTTCACGAACTTCATCATCCCCGCTCTCTTCGGCGCACTGCTTGCGATTGCTCTGAACGTATCCGCCAACTACGTCCTGCAGAGCCTCGGGGAGGAGAAGGAAAACCGGCTGATGGAGATTCTTCTGTCGACGGTCTCGCCCCGACAGCTTCTCACCGGGAAGCTTCTGGGGCGTGGAGCGGCCGGTGTGCTCCAGGTTCTCGTGTGGGCCGTTTCGATGCCCCTCTTGCTCCGCCTGGCGTCCGCCACCATCGGAGGTGCGTTGCGCTCCATCGAAGTCGCGCCCGGGCTCCTGGTCCTGGGCGTGATCTATTTCGTGCTCGGCTACCTGCTGTTCGCCGTCGTCTCCCTGGCGATCGCCGCCATTTGCTCGACGGTTCGTGAGGCGCAGGGCCTCGCGCCGCTGTTCACCCTTGCCGCCATCGCGCCGTTCTGGTTCATCTCGCTCCTGATGTTCTTCCCGGACAGCCCGGTGTGGGTCGTTCTCAGCTTCGTTCCGTTCAGCGCACCGGTGTTGGTCATGCTCCGTTTGGGCATCACCGGTGTGCCGGCGTGGCAGTTGGCGGTGAGCATGGCGATCCTAGTTGCCTCCGTCCTCGGCGGGCTATGGATTGCAGCGAGACTCCTTCGCATCTACCTGCTGATGTATGGGAAGCGCCCGCGCCTCCGCGAAATCGTCAGAGCGCTCCGCGCCGACTAAGACGTTGCAGTCAGGGTCCGTCCAATGACTCACGCATCCCCGGCCCCGCCGGCTTGGCCCGCGCGTCGGTTCCCATGTTCCCAAGAACGGGCCATGCGTCGGACGATCCCTGCGTCACGATGTCGGCGGAGTTGCGTATTGTGTCCCGGAACTGCGGCGGGAGTGCGCACGTCCCGAAACCGCAGGACGGTGTAGACTGCCCTAGCGGGATCGATGAACGGAGGTGCCAATGACGCGGACAGAACGAACAGCGTGGATCTCCACGGCGGCGGGAGTGGTTTGCGGCGCGATCCTCGGTTGGGCGGGAAGCTGGGGCGGACTGAAGGTGAGCGGTATGCCGGTGTTCGCGATGGTGATCGCCGTAGTGTTCGGAGTACAGTGGCTTGCGTTCCTCCCCTCGTTCGCGTTTCGAACCGAGCGGTTCTACGACGTGGTCGGAAGCGTGACGTATGTCGGCTCCGTACTGCTCGCGGCGATGCTGGCCAAGCGGGGCGACGTTCGGAACCTCCTGCTGGCGGGGATGGTCCTCATCTGGGCACTGCGCCTTGGATCGTTTCTCTTCCTGCGCGTGCTGCGCTCCGGAAAGGACGACCGCTTCCGCGACATCAAGCAATCGTTCGCGCGGTTCCTCGCGGCGTGGACGATCCAAGCGCTGTGGATTACGTTCACCGTCGGCGCGGTGCTTGCAGCGATGACCGCGTCGAGAGCAGTACCTATGGGGGTG
>Ga0272442_10011627_pt1 | contig 10710 bp, 9 predicted proteins | sample SSMForm2O_FD_200262 | JGI IMG/M metagenome (GOLD analysis project Ga0272442, IMG submission 200262) | Marine sediment archaeal communities from Little Sippewissett salt marsh, Falmouth, MA, United States - SSM-Form-2O | ecosystem: Environmental > Aquatic > Marine > Wetlands > Sediment ... | reverse complement strand
AGTGTAAAATAAATTGTTGATATCCAAAAGATTATACATATAATTTGGTAGCTTTGATGTCTTCCTCTTTTTACAATAAAATTCTTTTTACCACCATGGATATCTGCTTCTCGATCTGGGATTTCAAATATTAAAATTACATTTAAAAGATGTAATGATAGAGGTATTGCAAAAATGATTAATGAAATATCAATAGTTCCAGTAACAAGAATGTAACCCCATCCTGTATTCATTAATCCTGCAATAAAATGTGGTAATTCACTCATTCCCCTATAGGATAGTCTTAGAGGAGGAGCTGAATAAAACCAAGAGAAAAATGCACCAATGGCAATATAACCTACAGACCAGATAGGGATAAAAGTTGTTAATGATAGTATCACAGTTAGTATCAAAGATATAACAATAAAGCCAAATGCTGACCATTTGGTTATTTTTTTAAGTTTAGGATATTTCTGTAGTACACCACTACCACCTGAAAATCCAAATTGGATGTTATGTTTATCTGCTTCAAAGTCATAATAATCATTACTATAGGAAGCAGATGCGTAGATGAAAAAAATAATAATAAATCCCATTAAAAAAGTATATAGATCAAATCCATAACCTAATACCATAGCAAAAAGTGTTCCAAACCAAAAAGAAGGAAGTACTGCAATACCAATATGAGCTCTAGTGAGTTTTATCATCTGAATTATATAGGTGAATATCATATTGGTATACCTCCCGAATACAATTTTTTTGTCTGTTTATATCAATGTTATAGTATATTAATTAACCCTCTCTTGTGAAATGATTTTATATTATATATTGTGTAAGTACAAATTAGATGTGTAGATATTTACATATATAAATCATGAATTGATTTTTTTTAATGATAACTTATAATTCATCTGATAGTTATCTTAAGCCATTAGGGCGCTTAAAATTAAAAGGGTAAAAGCCCGAACTTTTTTTCCTTGTTTTTTAACAATGGATTTAATATATAATTACAATGTCGAACAACGGATTAATTATTTTCTAAGGGGGAATAATCATCTATCTATTAAGTCACAGTTATTCTCCTATTTTACACAAAAATTCATTTTATCTAAAAGTTTTATATACTTTATATTAGATTATAACATGTAAATTCCAAGGGGGAAAAATATATTCAAATACATTTACTAACTAAAGCATTAGTAATAATTATATCATTGTTTTTCATTGGTTCAACTGTCGCACATCCTACGATAACTTTATTAAAAGATAAATATGACTCTGCTCTTGTAAATGTTATTAATATTGAATTTGATGAAGTTAAAAAAACAAATCTTTATTCTCAGGCTTCAGCATTTCAAGGTTACACATTGTATTCTCCAGACTTTTCAACTTCTACTTATATTATAAATAATGATGGCGATGTCCTCTATACGGGGGAAAGTAATTTTTTCCCTGGACATTCTGTTTACCTATTAGAAAATGGAAATCTTCTTCGAACCGCAAATTTAGGGATTCATCCTACTTTTTTAATAACAGGTGGAATTGGAGGAGGTGTACAGGAATTTGATTTAAATAACAACCTTGTTTGGAATTTCGAATATTCTGATACCTATCATGTTTCCCACCATGATATTGAACCATTACCTAATGGAAATGTATTAGCGATAGCTTGGGAATATAAAACAGAAAATGAGGCAATTGCAAAAGGGCGAAATCCTGATTTGATTACCAATGGACAATTTTGGCCAGATCATATTATTGAAGTTGAACCAACAGGTCCTAATAGTGGAGATATAGTTTGGGAATGGCATGTTTGGGATCATTTAATTCAAGATTACGATCCATCAAAAGAAAATTATGGTATTGTGGCAGATCATCCTGAGTTAATTGATATTAATTATTTTACAAATTTAAACATTCTTCCTGATTGGCTTCATTCTAATTCAATTGATTATAATGAAGAATTAGATCAAATCCTTGTCAGTGTCCGTAATTTCAATGAAATATGGATAATAGATCATAGTACAACAACTGAAGAAGCCGCAGGACACACTGGAGGAAATAATGGAAAAGGTGGAGACTTATTATACCGCTGGGGAAATCCAAAAGCATATCATGCAGGAACCGATGCTGATCAAAAATTTTTTTTCCAACATGACGCAAGTTGGATTGAATCTGGTTGTCCAGGAGAGGGAAATATACTAGTTTTTAACAATGGAGTAGACAGACCAGGCATTGAATATTCATCTGTTGATGAAATTATTCCGCCTGTTGATGAAAATGGTATATATATATATAACGGCATTTCGTATGAACCTGAAGCTCCAATCTGGAATTATTCAGCTAGTAATCCAGAGGATTTTTTTTCAGATTTGATGTCAGGAGCACAAAGACTACCAAATGGAAATACATTAATCTGCTCTACAGGTGAATATGTTTTTTTTGAAGTAACCCCAGAAAAAGAAATTGTTTGGGAATACCCGGTATATATTTGGACATTCAACATAAATAGATATGCAATAGATTATCCAGGGATACAAGAATTAATCCCAGAACCCTACAAACCTAACATACCAAATGGCCCAACCAATGGAACAATAGGAGTCAACTATACATATACAACCAATACTACTGACCCAAATGGTGATCAGATGCATTATTGGTTTAACTGGGGAGATGGAACCTATAGTGGATGGATTGGACCTTTTGAAACAGGGGAAAACTGTACGGCAACTAAGACGTGGGATGATGTTGGATTATTTGAAATCAAAGTAATAGCTAAAGATATTGATGGACATGTAAGTGTTTGGTCAAATCCATTATTGGTTAATATTGAGCTGCCTAATTACCCCCCTAATATCCCAAGTAACCCTGATCCATATGATGGCGAAACTAAAGTTGATATTAATATGGATCTTAGTTGGAGCGGAGGGGATCCTAATACAGGCGACATTGTTACATATGATGTTTATTTCGAAGCAGGTGACCCGACACCAGATATTTTAGTTTCTAATGACCAATTAGAAACAACTTATAATCCTGGATCAATGGAATTTGAAACGCATTATTATTGGAAAATCGTTGCAACTGACAATCATGGTGAATCAACAAATGGTCCTATTTGGAATTTTGTAACAGAAGATGCACCAGTGAATTTTCCACCGGATATATCAATTGAAAACCCTGAAGATGAAGCAACAAATGTTCCATTAACACTTATTGAGTTGTCAATAAATATCGCAGATCCTGATAATGATAGTTTTAGTTGGACAATTGAGACATCTCCCTATATTGGCCATAGTAGTGGTACATATGAACAAAATGGTAAAAAAGTATGTGCAATTACTGGTATTTTAGAATTTTCAACAACTTATACCTGGTATGTTAACGCCACTGATACTGAAAGTGGTTATATTACTGAGAAAATCTATATTTTTTCAACCGTTATTAATGAACCACCAGATAAACCTACTCTCGTTGGTCCAACTAGTTTAAAACCAAACGAAGTAGGAAATTTTATATTTTCAGCAATTGACTATGATAATGATCAAGTCTATTTTTACATCGATTGGGATGATGGAAATATTGTGGATTGGATTGGGCCTTATGACTCAGGTGAAGAAATAAATCTTACTCATTCTTGGACTAATAAAAAGAAGTATGTTATTAGGACTCAAGCGAAGGATGTTAATGAATTGGTAAGTCTTTGGGGGACTTTTGAAGTTTCCTTACCAAGAACTAGAGAAATCTTTAGTTCTGTTGTTTGGTTGAGATTCCTGGATATGTTTCCGATATTGGAAAGGATCATAGGACTACTACGTTAAGATACTTATATCTAACCTCGTTTTACGTTTCAGAATGCAGTTTTACTAGTGTAATGAATTTTCACTTTAAAAATACATGTAGTAGGTTAAAGGCCCGTTTTTAAACTCTTACTCCTGTAAAAACCATTGTCTAACAGGAGAGGCAGGCCCGAGGCGGGATTTGAACCCGCCACAGAGGATCCACAGTCCCATATGTTGCCAGGCTACACTACTCGGGCCATCCCTTTCAGGAGGCAATAAATAAACCAATACTTATATTTTACTTATTAATATTTATAATTAATAAAAATAATAATAATTGTATAATAAAATTTATATATTAAAATTGGTAACTTTAATTATGCCATATAGAATCTAAAGAGAAATTTATAAAATCTTTGGAAAAAGTGATTAGTATGATTAAAATAAAAAATAACGATAATGGGGTTTCAGAAGTAATAGGATCATTGCTTTTAATCGTGATCTCAGTTTCACTATTCGCAGTTATTTATGTTTCATTTTTTTCAATTGACCTTAATCAAAATTCTTCTCCTGTTACCATCATAGGCACTATAACTGATAACAACCTAATACTTGAACACAGAGGTGGGGAACCATTGAATCTAAAAACAAAGGTTATACTAGAACACTCTGAAGGGATAAAAGAAATCTTTTCACTAAACAATGAAAATTTACTAGAAAACAATTCTAAAGATGATGGTGAATGGGATTTCAGTGAAAAGGTTTTATTCGCACTTGACAATATTTCGAATTATTCCCGTTTTTCACCTGTTGATGTAACAGTTGTAGATATAGAAAGCGACTCAATAGTAATGAAGGGAACACTTCAAGAGGCAAGAACTGCTGATGTTGAAATGGGCATGAGTGTCTCTGATAATAAACCAAAAGTCGGAGACATAATAACTATTAGTGTTACTGCATCAAATGAAAAAGGCCCAAGTGATGCAGACGGAGTAATAATTGAAGATTTATTACCCGGGCCATTAAGGATTTTAGATTTCACAACAACACATGGAAATTATGATTCAAATTCCAACATATGGAATGTTGGTAAAATATCTGTTGGAACAACTGCAACATTAACAATAACTGTGAAAGTCGAATCTGCAGTCCCAGTTTCTGAGCTTACACAATTTGCATTGATCATAGATGGATCTGGAAGTATAGACAACCAAGCATGGAACCTGATGAAGGAAGGCCTTGTCAACTCAATTGAAGATGAAAATATATTCCCTCATGATGGTTCAGTTGAGTTAACAGTTGTTCAATTTGGTGTTGGAGGGGGAGGATTCTGCGCTAGGGTTGAACTTGGACCAATTATTGTTCGACACAGCAATTATGAGGATATTGCAGACCAGATCTCTGATCTAACACAAGGAAAAGGTTGGACTCCAATGGCTGCTGGAATCTATTTAGCAGCAGACACAATGGCAAGCTCTAATAACTTTGGAGGTTTTAATCCTAAGAACAGACAAGTATTACTTCTGGTTACAGACGGTCAACCCAATGTGGTATCTGAACAAGGTGAGTTATGTGGGGATGCATTTGATGGTTACCAAGATGGCAGAGCCTCTACGGAGGATGCTAGAAACTATCTTGTAAATACGTTATCGCTAAAAGAAGACCAGGATGAGTTCAATATAATCGGAGTTGAAGGAAGTCAAAGTATAAATAGGGAATGGTTAAGAGATGAAATCGCTTGGCCTCAACCAGGTTGGGATACATGGCCTCCTCAAAGTTCTGGATGGATAAACGTGGTCAATTCTTGGACACAGTTCAGAGACTCAGTAGATGACCTTTTCAATCTTTTGTTTAATAGGATTGATAACAAGGTATCAATGATAGAATCCTCGTATATGGACCCGAATACAAAAAACAGTGGGGCAATAATATCCATTTATCCAACAAATTAATTTTAAGGTGATTATAATGATTAAATTTAGAAGATTATTAGATGCAGACGATGGTGTAGCTGGGGTAATAGTTGCAGTATTAATGATAGGGCTATTGGTCTCTGGAATCGGCTTTATTCAGTCAGTTTTTGTTCCACAATGGATGGAGCAAAAAGAAGCAGAACATATGGATAATGTTGCAATTCAATTCTCTCAACTAAAATATTCAATAGATACATTATCTGTCACATCACAATCAAACAGTCAGATATCTACACCTATTACACTTGGATCTGATAAATTGCCATTCCTTAAATCCATGAGATCATATGGTTCAATCAATGTATTGCCAAACTATCATAAAATCAGGATTGATGATAAAAATGGTGAACAATTGTTTTATATTCTTGGTTCTGTGAAATACTCATCAACCAATTCTTATTACATAGACCAGGATTATTTCCTTGAGAACGGCGCATTAATACAAAATCAGAACTCTAAACAGATAATGGTAGTGGACCCTGCATTTTCAATAATTGACGCAGAAGATCTAGAATTCAGGATAGTAAAATTCACAGGCATTGGTATGGAAACATCTGCAAGCGGATATGGAACTTACCCGATTAAGGCAAAGTATATTGAATCTGAATCCATGTTTATCAATAATGTAGAAAATATTACCATTTACACAGATAATATTGCAGCATGGAAAATATTTTTTGAAAAGGAGCTATCAAAATCATATATTAATTTTAATATTGAAGAAAACCTAGATAACAAAAGCATAAAAATCTACTTCTTTGAAACAGAGGAAGTAGATTTACCTGACCTTGATTTGATAGTTAATAGCATCAATATAAAGATTTCACCAGGATGGGGAAATTAGATATTTTCTAGACTCGACAAACTAAAATATTAAAGTTCTTATTCCCTGCTTTGCGCAGGGGTAGCCAAGCCTGGCCAACGGCGCAAGGTTCAGGGCCTTGTCCTGCAGAGGTCCAAGGGTTCAAATCCCTTCCCCTGCACTTTTTTAATGGCAAAATATTATATATCAAATAATTATACTTTTTTTGATAGTATGACAACTGAAAACAAGAAAGAATCTAAAACCGACACTATTGTAAAACGCACAATTAATGTTTATCTGCCTACTTTTGAAATGAAAGAAAAATGGAAAGAACTAGCGGAAACATCAAATCAGTCTATATCAAAATTTATCATTGAGCATGTCACAAATTCTTTAAATCATGAAAAAGAAAATCCCAGTGTAGAAACAAGAATACAACTTATAAAGGATAAAAAACAACTTCAAGAAGAAAAAAGGGAACTATTAAAGCAAATTAAAGACAAGGAAAAACTTGCAGAAATTTATGAAAAAGAAGCTCGATCACATGCCATACAACCTTTCCTTGAACAAGATTTTAGTGATATTAGGAAGTTTGAAAGTGAACTTATTGAATTATTCAAGAAAGATAAGGAGGTACGTAAGGAAGAAATATACAAAAAATTGCACATAGATATCATGGAAACAGATGCAGTGACTGCAATTCAAAGACAGATAGAGATTCTTGAACGATATGGCTTACTTAAAGATATAGGGGGAGTATGGAGATGGAAAGGGTAGAAGATAAGCAGTTAATAGAGGATTTTCTTAAGGATTGTAAAACAAGGAGAATGAGCGCACATACGATAGAGAGTTACCATTCGTCTTTAAACCTATTTAAAAAGTTCATTTCAAAGAAGGGATATGGATTTGCTGAGGTAGATAGAAGAATTTGTACAGACTACATCGATTATCTTAATGAACAAGGGATGTCGTTTTCTACTATGAAAAACCGTTTTTCAACCTATAATTCTTTTTATGACTATTTAAAATACGAAGAGTATCTCAAAGAAAATATTGTAAAAGAAGTATGTAAAAGGTATCTTTCCAAGTATACGGAAAATAATGTGGGAAAAAGAAAAATCATATCAATTGAGGACATGGCACGATTCATAAACATGATACCCGATATAAGAGATAAAGCCATTGTTCTATTGCTTGCAAAAACAGGAATAAGACGTAGAGAATTGGTTTCTCTTGATATTGACGACATCAACTGGGAGAATATGAGCATTACATTGAAGCCGACAAATAAACGTAGCAATAGAGTTGTGTATTTTGATTATGAAACTGCTAACATATTAAAACGTTGGATTAGAAAACGTGAAATGATCACGGATCCACAAAATAAAGCATTATTTACTTCATATACAAACAAGAAAAAACGGTTGAATAGAAACGGTGTTGGTTATATTTTTGTAAAATGGGCTGAGATTGCTGGGCTGCATGATTCAAGCTCAGATGAGATTGAAAACCATTTCACACCTCATTGTTGTCGCCATTGGTATACGACTTATTTAAGTAATGGTGGAGAAGGAATGCCACGTGAATATATCAAAGAATTACGCGGTGATGTTAATAAAGATGCTATGGATATATATAATCATATTGACCATGAGAAGTTGAGAAGATCATATCTTTCTCATATTCCTCAACTGGGAATTATTTAAGCATTATTCTAAATATATTTTTTTTTAAAATTGTGAGTTTAAGATAGTTTACTAGTAAGTGATCGGGTCCTAATTCTGTTGATTTTGTATTGTGTTTAGATAATTTGAATTGATTTTCATAAGGCTCTTAAATTTTTGAACCATGAAAGAAAAAGTCTATAGAAGTTAGTTTTTCTCGTTTTTTTCCATCCATCATGTCGAGAAAATCATGTGTTTTTTGATTTTTTAACTTAAGTATCTCCATAAGGTTTTCACGAATATTTTTCAAATTTATCCCAATTTTTTTTATTTCATCCTCATCGAATTGATTCTCTAATAATCCATATATTGATGCATCACAATAATATCCTTCAATTCGAACAGGGAAGATTTTACTCTGTTCTTTTATGTCCCATCGCTCGATATATTCTATCCTCCTTAGCTCCTGAAAGTTTTTATCATATTCATTAGTCGTCATATATCTGAATGGTTTTTTCCTATTCAATTTCTTAAGTATATTATTATTGCAGAGACGCCTCAGGTATTGATCCAAATCATTCTCGTTCTTAATGTTACCGCGCCTCCATAATCCTAATATAAAGTTTCTTTTTTCAACGCATTTAATATTTTCATCTTTTATTAGGTCCAATTTTTTTAGATGCTGATGAATATCTTCACGTGTTTTAGAAACCCCTTTTTGCGGAGCAAATCTCTCAAATAAAAGCTTGTTTTGTTCATAAAAACTGTTCAAATCTGTTACGAACTCGGGGTGATGGGAAGTCATTAGAAAATAACGAAAATGTTTTTGCTCGATTTTTTCACCTTGATATTGAAAGATTTCTAAAAAGTATAATATGTCTGCTATGGCTGGTTTGTTCCATAAATTACGAATTTTATCTTTCATGGATGCATTTCTCCATATAATCCTACGTTATTAATATGATATAATAGGATGTATTTAAATTCTTGTTTTTATTATAGTATCATGGCAACCAAACAATATAGAAAATTGATAAAAATTGGGGAGTCAAGTCTTGGAATAGTATTACCTATAGGGTGGTTAAGATTTCATAATCTAGTATCTGGTGATAAATTAGAGACCATCACAAATGAAGATATAAAAATTAAACGAGTAAAGGGAGTGGATAAAAATTCGTCTATCAAGTTATCATGAGATTGTTGGAACTGTAACAGGGATTGAAGTAAAAGATGGGTATATTGTAATTGTTTTTGCAATGGAAAGGGAGATAGAAGTACCATCTACAGCAATACCACCTGATTTGCTTGAAAGAATTAGAGGAAAGCGCATCGGTTTATTTAACAACTCAGGTGACTATAAAATTAGAGAGTTATAAAAAAAATGATTGAGGAAAAAAATGAAAATAAAAAAAGATTGGAATGCAGCAAAACAGGCAGGTAAGGTACTGTACCGTTTGTCTGGTGCAAGGGACAATAAACAATTTTGTATGTTGCAGGAATCCCCTGCAATTATATTTATTACTGCAATGGTGCTGTTTCTGTGGTTTTACCGTTGGTTTCATTGTGGTTTGATGGGTGTTTCAATGGTGTTTAACAATGGATTGAAGTGTGTTTGTTCGGTGTTTGAGTCTTGTATACTTGCTGTTCCTGGGATGTTGTAATATGTCAAAAGAATATCATCGGAAACATCCCACAATTTCGTTTCGTTGTTTGAATCCGGAGGAATATGCTAGGATTAAGAATATGGTTAAAATTTCAGGTAAATCAGAGAGCACATTTATCAGAGAACTTTTACTTGGTGCTGAGGTTAAGGAGTCACAATCATATAACAATGGATATAATGCAGCTTTCAATATGTTTGCATTACCTTGTCCTTTATGTGGTAAAAATATGGTCTTTGATCTTAATAATAATCCCGAGGCAACTAGGAAAATTTATGAAATATTTGGAACCTATGCACATACAGAATGTTTGGAATTAAAGAAAAAACAGGAGGATGCTGAACGGCAGAAAACATTTAGGGAAAGGTATTTTAATAGAGATTTTTTCTATTAAATCAGCATTATTTTGAGAGCATTTTTCTGGCATCCATGATTTTTGGAGTATGTTTAAATTCCATAAATTTATTCTTATTATGCATTTTGGTGGGTTAAATGAATAAAATAGATTGTATTAAGAAAGGTTTTGTCTTATTTTTATATGGAGCAACAGCTACAGAAGTTGTTGGAGCTATTTTTCATTTTATTGGTTGATGAAAGGTAAATCAAAAATATATTTTATTTTCATAAATCCAATGATTTCTGATACAGGGATTTTAAGGGTATTTTTCTTGGTAAGGTTTTGATTGATGTTTATTGAACAAAAATATATTGAGTTTCAATTAGGATTAGAAGTAAAATGCTGTAATCAATGAGACCATGATTAGAGTTTCTATAGAGGAATATTAGTAATAATTTACAATTTTAGATTAGAGGTTGGAAGGGATATCTTAATTTTTAGTTAAA
>Ga0272442_10011624_pt1 | contig 10711 bp, 9 predicted proteins | sample SSMForm2O_FD_200262 | JGI IMG/M metagenome (GOLD analysis project Ga0272442, IMG submission 200262) | Marine sediment archaeal communities from Little Sippewissett salt marsh, Falmouth, MA, United States - SSM-Form-2O | ecosystem: Environmental > Aquatic > Marine > Wetlands > Sediment ... | reverse complement strand
GAGTCTTGCAATGCCTTAAAAAACCTGATAAAATAGTCCCGCCGAAGGCGGGTTCTGCATCTGCCGAAGGCAGGAAGAGTCTCTTAACTGTAACGTGGATTTGTCCAATTCACGCTGAACCAAAACATTTTGGCTTGAATGTCCACGGCAATCCAACGCCAGGCGGCTTGGACCAGATTGCTGCGAAGCCGCCCGTTGGAATCCCGGTTGATGGGCCCTCTGACCGAACGGTCTCCGCTCTGGTGAATACGCGGCGACAGGCCCAGGTATTGGAAGACCTGCCGGGTACTCTTGAAATCCCGGTAATGGAACAATTCGGTCGCAAATTGACAGGCTACTACAATCCCAACGCCGGGATGGGTTTTGAGCAGTGCGATGCGTTGGGCCAATCGTCCGGTATTCAGATGTTCTGCTAATGATTTATTTAGGGCCTTGACCCGTGCTTCAAAGTGATCCATATCACCAATCAGTTCATCCAGCGACAGACGCAGATTTTTTCGCAAGGGTAAAGTTCTTAATTGGTCGATACTGCCTCGGCTCCACTGGACCAGACCCGTTGGCTCCTCGATGTCGTGCATCAATAGGAAGGATTTGATTTGAGTTTTTGATTTGGCTAAGTTGCGTGCCTGTCGATGCCGCATTCGGTAAAGTTGTCGGTCAGCTTCCTGCTGAAGGGTCGGAATCTGGACGGGTTTAAGCAACCCTTTCGCGGCGTATTGAGCCAGCTTTTTACTGTCGATGCGGTCAGTTTTATTTTCCCGCCCGGGCAGTTTCAGGATTCTGGATGTGGCCGCCACCGAGGCCGGTAGCTTCTCCTGATGGAGATGCCGCACAAGGCCGTAGCCAGTGGGGCCGGTTTCGTAAACGATCTGCCGTAAGGCGGGTGCCACATGCTTGAGTTTTTGGCTCAGTTGTTCCTTTTTAGCTGGCATATTAAAATCCAGGGCCGGTGCGTCATTTAAATAGAAAGCGACGTGATAAGACTTCTTATGTACGTCAATGCCGACAAACAGTTGATCGTCAGCGGTCAAAGATACGTTGTTGATAAATTTTTCGATTTTTGTTAATGTTGCCATGGGCCATCCTTTCAATAATGTTAACAAAAAATGGTTTGTAACATTATAAAAGATTTCTGGATGGCCTACATATTATCTCCGCTGTGTATTGCTGCGCTCCACTTCGCAATGCTACCATCTTCGCTCTTCGAGCTATGATGTGACAAGCCGGTCGGGATGACAGTTCGCAAGAGCGGCTGAAGTAAAACAAAAGCATGGAGCGGGAGCGACATGATTGCGACGGCACTGTGCTGCACGCAGTCCACACGGTTCCCCATCCCGTCACTGCCGTTTCCCCCTTTGCCAAGGCTACGGCGGGACAAACCGGGCTTCTGCTGCACTGCGCGGTTACCGGTTTAGGAACAGGAAGACCATGTACCCGGCATAGACGGCCAGGAGCAAAGCCCCTTCCCAGCGGTCGAGTTTTCGGTTTTTGCCGGTGAACATAAACACAAACAGCATCACACTGGCGCCGATGACCAGCGCAATGTCATAGCGGTTGGCCGGCAAAAATTTCAGCGGACGAATCAGCGGGGTCACGCCGAGAACCAAAAAGATGTTGAAGATGTTGGAGCCGACGACGTTGCCCACGGCGATGCCGGGCTTTTTCTTGACCGCCGCGACCACCGATGTTACCAGTTCCGGCACGCTCGTCCCGGCGGCCACCAGCGTAAACGCGATCACGCCCTCGCTGACGCCGGAGCGAGTCGCGATAAAGACCGCCCCGCTCACCACCCACCGGGCGCCGATGACCAGTCCCGCCAACCCCGCCGCGATCAGCACCAGCGATTTGCCCACCGTCAGCGACTTCGGATGCATGGCCCCTTCTTCCGGCGAGTTTTTCATCATGCCCGCGATGTAATACAGAAACAGCACAAAAAACGCCAGCAGCACCAACCCGTCGACCCGGTCCAGCAGATTGCTCCTGGAGGCATCGAAGAGCGCATCATTGGCCATGATCCCCAGCAGCACCGCCGCCAGCAAGCTGAAGGGAATCTCCTTCCAGACCGTGCCCCGCGTAATCGACAGCGGACAAATCAGCGAGGCAATGCCGAGGATCACCAGGATGTTGAAGCTGTTGCTGCCGAGAATGTTGCCGATGGCAATCGCGCTGTCGCCCCGGATGGCCGCCTGGATATTGACAAACAGCTCCGGGCACGAGGTCCCGAACGCCACCACGGTCAACCCCACCGCCAGGTCGGAAATCTTCAGACGACGTGCCAGCGCCGAGGCCCCGTCCACCAGCCACGACGCCCCGCCAATCAAAAAAACAAAGCCCGTTATCAGAAGCAGAATTTGAACGGCCATCGGAACTTAACCCTTTCCAAAAACGCGACAAAAAACTCTTTGATGCCCGGGCGGGTATGATACCCCGGTATTTTACAGAGATAACGAAGTGTTTGGTTACAATAGGGCTGCATGGTTATTGTTTTCGTATAACTAAATAAAGCCCCCGTTCATAAAAACCCGGATGAATATCAGGACCCACTTTACGGAGTAAACGGGCAAAGCGATATTGGAGGGTCGTTTTCCTCGCGAAGCGATACAAAAGAGAACGCTGCTGCGTCAATTCCTGCAGACTGATGACAACCTGCAATTTTTCAATCGGACCGATTGCCAGATGGAACTCATGGAAACTGACTCCGCGCCCTCTGCGCAGAAAATTCAGGAGCGTGTCAGGTGTATCCATTTGGCTTATTTCCCGGAGTCCCTTCTCAGGACTGTATTTAGCATATTTCAAGGCCAGTTCATCCGGAAGCCAATGGAAAAAGGGAAGTGAACTGGTATGAGAATCGACCATCCATAATCGATTGGGTGTTTCTGCCACACATAGAAATCCACCCGGCTTCAACATGTCCCATGTGTTTGCTAAAACGGTTAGCCGCTCATCAATCGTCATGTGTTCAAGTGTTGCATAGAACAGAATGATGTCAAATTCCTGACCACTGAAAACATGATGCGCTTCATTTGCATTGGCCTGTTGAAAAGCGGCGTCCAGGCCATAAATCTCACACCGCTCTTTTGCCATTGCCAAACAGTCCTCACGGATATCAATACCGGTAACATGAGCACCCTGCTCACCCATAGCGACTGACGAGCAGCCGGTCCCACACCCGATTTCAAGGATGCGTTGCCCTTCCAGACGAACCGCGTAATCCAATAGCGGTATTGTCGATAATCGACAATACTCAAGACGGCCCAGCATAAGATCCGACGTGCAAATCTTAGCAATGTGGTCATTCGATGCGTTCTTATCAGAACTTAGAAGGCCATAGTTGATTAGCGACTCGAATAAACTTCTTAATGCATCCGGATTGAGTTGACGAAAATTGCGTTTTAAGTGACGCGGAATCATTGAGCGTAAAAAAATATCCCTGCATGTTTTCCACCGAGCACTATTCGGGGGCAAGATAGAATCCATCTGAGTCCTTTCGTATGAAAATCAAATTGTCCGGGATTCTCCATTTATACTGATCACGATTGAAAATTCCCGTTTCTACGCGGCGGAGTTTATCCCGGACTTGATCCGGGATCACCTGCGACCGAAAGCTACAACGCTACTCGCGGGAATTTACTACCCTGAAGGGTATACACAAATACAAATTATGACAGACTTCTTAAAGTGCCTTTATTCTACTAAAAATGCTATTGAATGGTCAAGAATCTTTAGTCCCACCTCTATTTTTCTCAAAATTTCGCAATAATACCAAGCCATACTGTTGAACAAGACCTCTGATAAAGCCTGTTTTTTGTATCTTATCCGGTTTTATAGTATTATTAAGCATGATTTTCTTCGAGGAGAGGCCGTTATTCAGAGATTTCGAATATTTACTGTGAGCACTTTTCTCTATATGCTTTTTCTGTCCCCGCCGAACATGATGTTTTTTCTATTGAATTTTACCGCACTTCGCCGTAGGATGGGTGCGTACTTGATATTCAGTTACAGAACTCTTTTGTTTCGGAGGATTTATCATGAATCGACGACATTTTCTGGCCGCCGGATTGGCAGGCGGCGCCGTACTGACACCGCTGGCCGGTTCGGCCCTGGCCGCAGAAGAATCCGCTGCCCCGGCAGTCAAACCTTTCAAGCTCAAATACGCCCCTGCTCTTGGGGTATTCAAGCAACTAGCCGGGGATGATATCTACGACCAGATTCGCTTTATGCACGATCAGGGCTTTCGGGCGATGTTCGATAACGGGCTTATGAAGAAACCTGCTGATCAGCAGGAAAAAATCGCGGCCCTGCTGAACGAATTAAAGATGGATCTGGGTCCCTTTGTCGGTTTTGCCAATTTCGGCGAAGAAAGCTTTGTCCTGCCGCCAGGCGAGGTTAAGGAAAAGATTCTGCAAAGCACAGAACAGTGGATCGAAACACACAAGCGAACCGGCGCCGCGTGGGTGCTGGTGGTTCCCGGCCGGTACAATCAGAAGTTAGAGTGGGATTACCAGACCGCCAACGTCATCGAGAATCTCAAATACTGCGCCGAGTCCTGTCAAAAAGCAGGTCTGACCATCGTCCTGGAGCCGTTGAATCCGCATAATCATCCGGGATTGTTTTTGACCAAAATGCCGCAGGCCTACCAGATCTGCCAGGCGGTCGATAACCCAAGCTGTAAAATTGTCGATGACCTGTATCATCAGCAGATCACCGAAGGCAACCTGATTCCCAATATCGACCGCTGCTGGAGCCGGATCGGGGCCTTCCATATCGGCGACAATCCCGGCAGGAAAGAACCGGGTACCGGGGAAATCAATTACAAAAATATCTTTAAGCATCTCAATAAAAAGGAATACAAAGGCGTTCTTTGCTGTGAACACGGAACCAGTCAAAAAGGCAAAGACGGAGAACTGGCTTTTATCAAGGCCTATCGTGCGGCGGATGATTTTTGAGATTAGGAAAGGAAGCAACATGAAAACGAAACTATTGTGTTTGACATTGTTATTAGCGGCTATGGTCCTGAGTGGATGCTCGAGAACGGTGACGCTGTTTAACGGGAAAAACCTGGACGGCTGGGAGCCGTTTTTGAAGGATGCTTCTGCGGATCCGTCAACTGTCTGGTCTGCCAAAGACGGGGTTCTGCGATGCGAGGGCAACCCGTTCGGTTACATTCGCACAACCGAGGCGTATTCGAATTACAACCTGCATGTCGAATGGCGCTGGGCCGAAAAGCCGACGAACAGCGGTGTGCTGCTGCATATTACGGGACCGAACAAAATCTGGCCCCAGTGCATCGAAGCCCAGTTGCAGAATCAAAACGCCGGCGATTTTATCGCCATCGGCGGTTCGAGTTTTGCCGAAAAGAAAGCAAAAAACCGGGTCCCCAAACTGCACGACACCAACGAAAAAGAAGCCGGACAATGGAACAGCTATGACATAACCTGCAAAGCAGACACCATCACCCTCGTGGTCAACGGGCTTTTGCAAAATACCGCGACAAAAACGTCCCTCACCTCCGGCCCTATCGCTCTGCAATCGGAAGGGTCGCCCATTGAGTTTCGAAATGTCACGTTAACCCCATTGAAATAGGAGTCGTTATGAACCGCAGAGAATTCGTAAAAAACGTCGCTGTCGTTTCAGCCGGCACACTCGCGTTATCCCAGAGCCGTATCTTTGCCGCCGGCTCCGAAAAGATTAAGGTTGCCCTCGTTGGCTGCGGCGGACGCGGCAAGGGCGCTTTAGGGAACTTTCTGGAAGCCGCCAAGCATTTGAATATCGAAGCCGAAATCGTGGGCCTGGCGGATTTCTTCAAATCGCGTACGGATGAAGCGGTCAAGAAATTCAGTGTTTCCGAAGACCTGTGCGTTGTCGGCACCGATGCGTAAAAAAAAATCATGGCAACCGATGCCGACGTGGTTCTGCTGGTAACGCCGCCGAATTTCCGGCCCGTTCATTTCGAGGCGGCGATTCACGCCGGCAAGCACGTCTTCATGGAAAAGCCCGTCGCGGTGGACCCGCCCGGGGCGCGGAAGATCATGGACGTCGGCAAGCTGGCCAAAGAAAAAGGACTGGCCGTGGTCGCCGGAACTCAGCGCAGACACCAGCTCAAATATCTCCAAACAAAATACGCCATCAACCAAGGCGTAATCGGTCCAATCCGGGGCGGATCAGTATCTTGGTGCGGCGGAGCACTCTGGTACAAGGAACGCAATCCCGGCGAAGACGACGCCTCTTACATGGTGCGCAACTGGGTCAGCTTTGCCGAGATGTCCGGCGACCATATCGTCGAACAGCACGTGCACAATCTCGACGTCGCCAACTGGTTCATCGGCCAAACGCCAACAAACGCCATCGGGTTCGGCGGCCGGCAACGCCGCAAAACCGGCAACCAGTTTGACTTTTTCAATATCGATTTTGAATACGACAACGGCGTCCATATCCACAGTATGTGCCGCCAGATCAAGGGCTGTTACAACCGCGTCAGCGAATTTTTCACCGGGGCCGACGGCGCCACCTGGGGAACCGGTCCGGGCAAAAAGGAAGGCGAGACATTTGCCCGCGATATACAGATACCCGACATACCCAACGTGGGCGATCCCTATGTCCAGGAACATGTGGATCTGCTCAAAGGAATTCTGGAAAACAAACCGCTGAACGAAGCCGAACAGGTAGCTACTTCAACACTAACCGGCATCATGGGACGCATCAGCGCCTATACCGGACAGCTCGTTCGCTGGAAGGATCTGACAGACGAAACCAGCAAATCGCCCTGGTACAACCTGACGCTGAATCCGACGGCATTGGATTTCGAGAATGGAACCGTAACGGCCCCGCCGGATGATATCGCCCCCGTTCCCGGCAAGGCATAAATGTTCGCAATAACGAGATGGAAAATTCAGTTTGAACACAAAACCCCCTTTCCGGGGGTTTTTTCTTGATTTACCCTGTTAACATGGGTAAAATAGATATTGTCTTTTGACATTGAAAGTACGAAATTATCCACGGAGGGGCGGCAGGAAAATTTTGAAAGGAAAGGTTATGCGAACCTATTCTGATTTAAAAAAAGTGTTCTGTGCCGTTGTTTTACTCGCAGGACTAACCGGTTTAGTGTGCCTGAACGGATGCAAGCCGGACCAAGAAAACCTGGACCAGATTGAAGCATTGAAAACGGAATTGGCCGATGTCCGGCAGCAGTTGGACGAAGCAACCAGCCAGACCGCGACATCGAAGCTGAACCTGGAAGCCCTGGCCCAAACCCTGGCCCAAACACGGGAAACCGTTGAAACCCTGGCCCGCCTGCCGAGAGAAAACGACGCAATAGACACGCCGTTGGCCGAAGTGAAGGCGCAGTTGGCCGAAGTGAAGGTACAGTTGGCCGATGTCGTCAACCAGGGGGACACGGCGATGGCCGAGGCAAAAGAAACCCGCGCAATGCTCGCTCAACTGAAACGCCAGCTTTCTCAGCAAATCCAAATGACCGACGAGCTGGCCGCACAGGTCGCAGATCTGCAAAAAAAATTCTCGCCGCCTGTGACAGAGGCCGCCGCCGAAGAGAGTGAGCCGAAATCAAATGCGCCAATCGTGGGCTTTCCCGAAGTACCGGGATTTAAAGATTAGGGGATTCAACGAGACGTGTGTTATTTCCCGCGCCACTGGGCATTGGAACTTCGGCGCAGGGGCAGTTTTTTCATTTCCGCGACCAGTGCGTCTTTGGAGATGGGCTTGACGAGATAGCCGTTGCAGCCGTAATGAAATGCCTTCATTGTCTTGGCCTGCTGGCTGGCGGTGGTGGTCATGATCACCTTGACGCAGCGGGCCTCGTCGATGTCGTGCGTTTTTTCGACCTCACGCATCTGCTTAAGCGCTTCCAGCCCGTCCATTTCCGGCATCATAATATCGAGGCAGACCAGATCAAACGGTTCGGCCGCATCCAGCGCCCGGGTAAACGCCTCAACCGCCTCGACGCCGTTGCAGGCAAAACTGCATTCGCCGTAGTCGCCCAGCAGAACCTGCATCAGGCCCCGTGAGGCCGGATCATCTTCGACGATCAGAATCCGCGTCGCCGGGTTGACCGGCTTTTTTTTCTTAAAAAACATCCCGAACTCCACATTTATCGCGTGCCATGAAAACAAACGCCTTCTGAAAAGCACAACTCCCCGTATAATTACGGAGAAATTGCCTTCTTATCGTCTTATCGTCTTATCGGCTTTTAGGAGATTTTACATAAATTTTACACTTTCCTGTCAACCTTTTGGGGATTATGATTGTCTATACTTCCAGCGGGACAATTTGGATGACAGAGAAAACGGACCGAAATCTGATGGATGCCTATCTGAGCGGCGAACAGGGCGCGTTTGAGACGCTGGTTCGCCGACACGGTGCGGCAGTGCTGGGATATCTGGTAAAAATGACACACAATCAAGACCATGCCGAAGACCTGTTCCAGGAAACCTTTCAAAAGGTCCACGAAAACGCCGCCGCGTTTTCCGGCGAAAATCTGCGTCCGTGGGTACTTAAGATTGCCACGAATGCCGCTGTTGGCCGCTGGCGCAAAGAGAAAAAACACGCCGCGGTCTCACTGGCCAACCCCATCGGATGCTCCGATGGCCAGAACTGTCCCACATTGGCAAGTACATTAGAGTCCGGCGTACCCGAACCGGTCGAACAGGTTGAATTAAACGAAAAACGCCGGCAGGTCAGGGCTACACTGGACACGCTGCCGAGGCAGCAGCGGGCGGCACTGATTTTGAACTACTACCACCAGATGACCTATCAACAGATTGCCGAGTCGCTGGGCTGTTCGGTCGGATCGGTGCGGACGCATCTGTTCCGGGCATTGAAAAAGATGGCCGCAACACTGCCCAATCCCGCGGGAGGTATCGAATGAACCACCTGAACGAAGATATATTGATCCGATATGCCTTTGACCTGATGGAAACGCAGGACAGGCAAGCCGCACAAACGCATCTGGACGACTGCGGCGACTGTCGAAAAGCATTGGACGCGCTGAAGGCCAAATTCGCGGCGATGGACACGCTGGCCAACGAGGTACCGCCGTCGGAGGAACTGATACAGCAAACATTGGCCGTTAAAGACGGCCGAAAGAATATCCCGCTCTATCGCCGTCGGTGGGTCGAGTGGTCCGCGGCCGCCGCGGCGGTAGCGATTGTGTGCTTTTTGTTCCTGCAAAACCTGCCGGACACGCGGGTCAAAGAATCCCCAGAGTGGCCGAACCATCCTGCTTCGGAAATAGCAAGCTCTGACTCCCCCGAAGGAAAGAGGGGGATTTTCCCCGACGACAGGATGGCGGCCCTTTTAGACGTAGCTCAAGACAGCGTGGGCACGGCCAACCTTATAGAGGGTGTACGTGTTGTCAGTCCCGATGAGATTCCGGATAAGCCGCCGTTTGCTCCGGCCAGTGCAATTGAACTGGTGGTGCTGCCCACGCCGGACAAGGCGCAGGTGACGATCTACAACAGCAAGGATTTGACCCTCGTGCGGGACACGCGGAAACTGACGCTCAAGCCGGGGTGGAACTGGCTGCAGTTTATGTGGGACGGTACGCTGATCGACCCGACGTCGCTGTCGCTGACGCCGCTGGATTATGCCGACAAAATCGACATCCAGCAACTTGTTTACCCGGCACGGCTCAAAGATATCGGCCGCTGGCTGATCCGCTCGGAGGTCGAAGGCGCAGTGCCGTTTGAGATTACCTATTTCGCAAGCGGCCTGTCGTGGCGGGCGTTCTACATGGGCACCATGAACGAAAACGAAACCACGATGGACCTGAAGGGGTACGTCAACGTCTCCAACAACTCCGGCCAGGATTTCGTCAACACCCAAACCCGCCTCATCGTGGGCGAAACCCGGCTTATTGAGGAGATCGCCTATTTAGCTTCAAGACAGCGTCCTTACGGCCCGGATATACCGATTGTTGATGATGAAAGTGGAGCAATAAAACTGGGAGCTGTACGAATTACAAACGGATCAATGCCCCCTGTGGACGGCTTTGGCAGAATGGGCGGCTACGGCGGAGGAATGGGCGGCGGTGGAACGTCTTATTGGTATATGGAACCGCCTAATATCAAACAGATCGAAAAAACGGGATTGAGCGAATACTTCCTCTATACAATTGAAGGTACTGAAGATTTAAAAAATCAATGGACCAAACGGCTGCCAAGTTTTGACATAGACGATATTCCGGTCAAGAGCTTGTATAAATACGATGATGACCGTTACGGCAAAGAGCCGGTGCGATTTGTCTCCTTTGCCAACGATGCCGAACACGAACTGGGCGATACGCCCATTCCCGAAGGGGCAATCAAGATTTATCGTAATGTGAACGAGGTGCAGAACCTGGCCTATATCGGCCAAAGCGATATCAAGTACATTCCGGTTAATGAGGACATTGAACTGAACCTCGGTCCCGCCCGGCTGGTTAAGGTCGAACCAGTCCTGATGGCAAGCAAAACCGAAAACTACATCTTTGACACCAAAGGCAACATCGACGGTTGGGACGATATCGAAACCTACAAAGTCACCATCACCAACACCCGCGACATCCCCATCGATATCGAGATTACCTGGAACATGGGTACGGATTCGTGGGAGTTGGAATTAAACAACCACCCCGGCCTTACGGCCACCCCTCCTTCAAAAGGAGGGGAGCTTTTGAAAAACTCTCCCCCTGCGAAGGGGGAGTACCGCGCAGCGGGGA
>Ga0272442_10011620_pt1 | contig 10713 bp, 9 predicted proteins | sample SSMForm2O_FD_200262 | JGI IMG/M metagenome (GOLD analysis project Ga0272442, IMG submission 200262) | Marine sediment archaeal communities from Little Sippewissett salt marsh, Falmouth, MA, United States - SSM-Form-2O | ecosystem: Environmental > Aquatic > Marine > Wetlands > Sediment ... | reverse complement strand
CGACCATCGGTCTGCTTGGGGACACAGCGAGCCCCTTCGCAATCGTTGGGGGGGTCTTCGCCCTCACATGGCTGTTGACCCAGTTCATGGCCAACACAGCATCGTCGGCGTTGCTGGCACCGATCGGGCTATCGATGGCGGAGAGACTCTCCGCCAACCCGAAGGGGATCCTCATTGCGATTGCGGTGGCTGCATCCTGTGCGCTGGCCACCCCCGTCGCTACACCACCGAACACACTCGTCTACAGCGCAGGCCCCTTTCGATTCATGGATTTCGTCCGGGTGGGCCTCCCGCTATCGGTCGTCTTGCTGGTAATATGCGCACTACTCACTCCGGTGCTATGGCCGTTCTAGGCTTAGCGACCATTGGATGCACTGAAGGAAGATAAAAGGTAACAATGAATCCAAGACAGCCCCGTCCGAGGCCTGCCACTGAACTGAAGGGACGGACCTAGTGAAGAGGTGATGATCGTTGTCCAAGGAACGTGAATTCGACGTTGCCGTGATTGGGGCGGGAGTGGTCGGTTCGGCGATCGCCCATGCGCTGAGCCGGGTTCAACTTCGTGTGGCGGTCCTCGAGAAGGAAGAGGACGTCGGCCGCGGGGCCAGCTGTCGCAACTCCGGAGTGATCCACGCCGGGATCAACTACACGCCCGGAAGCCTCCGCGCCGGATTGTGTCTCGCCGGACGTGAGAGGCTTCAGGCCCTCTGCCGTGAGCTGAACGTCCCGTACCGCATCACCGGGAAGCTCGTCCTCGCATCCTCCAAACAGGAGATGCCCCAGCTTCACCGTCTGCTCAAGCAGGGCAGGACCAACGGCGTTCCCGGCCTTCGGATCATCGACGCCGAAGAGGCATCGACGCTGCAGCCCGGCGTGAACGGGCACGCGGCATTGCACGTTCCCTCGACAGGGATCGTGTCTCCCTACGTGCTTACGATCGCCCTCGCCGAGGATGCCTCCGTCAACGGCGTGCGCTTCTTCCTGGGAGCACCGGTCGTGGCGATCGAGCCTGCTCGGGGCGTCTTTCGGATCCGGACTCCCGCCGCGGACCTGTTCAGTCGGTGGGTCGTCAACGCGGCCGGTCTCCACGCCGACAGCGTCGCGCGCGCCCTCGATCCCACCCTACCCCGTGCCTACCCGTGTCGCGGCGAGTATCTGCTCCTCGACAAGGAGGCCGGAGAGCGAGTCCGCTTGCCGGTCTACCCGGTTCCCCCAGCGGGTGGCGCCGGACTCGGCGTCCACGTCACCCCTACCGTCGACGGGAACGTTCTGATCGGCCCTTCGGCGGAGTACCTCTCGAACCGCGAGGATACGGCCTGCACCGAAGCCGTCATGACGCGGCTCACCGACGAGGTCGGGGCGCTTTGGCCGAGCCTCCCCGCACATCGCGTGATTGCGACATTCGCCGGGATCCGCGCCAAGCTGTCGCCCCCCGAACAAGGGGGGTATGCGCCGTTCTTCATCGAGCCTTCCCACGAATACCCGCGGCTGATCAACCTACTCGGCCTCGAGTCCCCGGCGCTGTCGGCCGCCCCTGCGATCGCCGACAGGGTGGTCCACGAAATCATCGGGGCCGCGGAGAGACTCGACGAGAAGCCACCTTCTGAGCTCCGCCTGCGCCGCTGGCCGGACCGCTTCGACGACCTCTCGGAGGCGGAAAAGGCGCGTCGCGTCGCCGCGGATCCGGACCACGGTGAGATCGTCTGTCGCTGTGAGGGGGTGACGCGGCACGAGGTCCTTCACGCGCTCGCCAACCCGTTGGGCGTGAGAACTCTCACCAGCCTCAAGTACCGATGCCGTATAACGATGGGCCGATGCAGCGGCGGATACTGTCTCCCGCGCTTCGTCGAGATGATGCGCTCGGAGCATCGCTGGTCCCCGGAGCGGTTCACACTACGGGACGCCCGCTCGCCCCTGTTCGCAGGATGGGTCAAGGAGCCGAACGATGGCTGCGGGTAGAGCACCGGACGTCGCCGTCATCGGCGGGGGTCCCGCCGGCCTGGCCGCCGCCGCCGCGGCCCGGGAGACGGGGGCGCGGGTGATCCTCATCGAACGAGGTCCATGCCTCGGCGGCATCCTGAACCAGTGCATTCACGACGGGTTCGGTCTCCATGTCTTCGGCGAGGCCTTGACCGGGCCGGAGTTCGCCGGACGCTACGCGGCGCGAGCGGCAGAGGCCGGTGTCGACGTCCGGGTCGGCACGTTGGTCACCCGGCTGGGAACCGACAGAACCCTGACCTGCACCACCCTCGGCCGCCGCTACCCGCTCGCACCCGCCGCGGTCGTCCTGGCAATGGGGTGTCGCGAGCGAACCCGCGGAATGCTGCGGATCCCGGGTCCGCGGCCCGCGGGGATCTACACCGCAGGGACCGCGCAGGCGCTCATCAACGAAGCGAACATCCTCGTCGGACGTCGGGTCGTGATTCTCGGCTCCGGGGATATCGGCCTGATCATGGCAAGACGCCTGACGTGGGAGGGTGCGAACGTGGCCGCCGTCTTGGAGAAGCTCCCCTACCCGTCCGGACTCGCCCGGAACGTCCGGCAATGCCTCGAGGACTACAAGATCCCACTCACGCTCTCGTCGACCGTGGCGGAGGTCCACGGCGCGGAGAAGCTGGAAGGGGTAACCGCGGTGCGCGTCGACGCGGCCGGTCGCGCGATTCCCGAAACCGCATGGGAAATCCCCTGCGACACGCTGCTCCTGTCGGTCGGCCTGATTCCAGAGAACGAGATCTCTCGCCAGGCCGGCATCCCGATCGATCCGCGGACCGGCGGCGCGCACGTGGACGCCCGCTGCATGACCGATCTCCCCGGAGTCTTCGCGTGTGGGAACGTCCTCCACATCCACGACGTCGCCGACTGGGCGGCCGAGGAGGGAGAGCACGCCGGACAACAGGCGGCGCGGTTCGCCGGCGGCGACACCAGACCACGACATACCGTCGACGTGCGCCCCGGGGACGGCATCCGCTACGTCCTCCCTCAACGCATCCCGGCCGACGCTTCCGATTCCCTGCTCTCGATGCGCGTCGGCGCTCCCGGGCGAGACCGCCGCATCCGGGTCCGGTGCGCCGACCGGCTCGTTCTGGAGCGCGACGTGCGCCGCGCGGTCCCCGCGGAGATGATCCGCCTCCGGGTGCGGTGCGACGGGACGCCGTTCTCAGGCCCTGTGGAGGTCGAGCTGAGATGAGCGAGACACGATTGACGTGCATTCTGTGTCCGAACGGCTGCGAACTGGACGTCCGTTGGAACGGCGTCCGACCGACCGCGGAGAACCTCACCGTCGAAGGAGACCTCTGTCCGAGAGGATCGACCTACGCTGTCGAGGAACTCACCCGTCCCATGCGCACCGTGACGACCACCCTGCGCGTCGACGGCGGCACACGGCCGTTGGTGAGCGTACGCACTGCGTCGCCGGTCGATCGCAGCACGGTCCCCCGCGTCCTCGAGGTCCTTCGTGCACGCGTGATTCCGGCGCCCGTCCGCCTCGGCGATCGCCTTGTCGAAGATGTCGCGGGAACCGGCGTCGCGGTGGTCGCTACCCGCAGCGTCGACGCCGCGCCCTCGTGAAGTGGCGCGACGTAGGCAACCGCCGCCTCCGCTAGGCCGCCGTCGGGGCACCCACACGATGATGTCGCCCGAGGAGTACGAAGACGAGTCCGATCCCCGCCAGACCCGCCATCACGAGAAACATCCCGCGATAGCCGATCCACGGTGTGAGCGATCCGGCAATCAGCGGCCCGAGGACACCGCCGAGGCCACGACTCGATTCGAAGAGCCCGAGCATCGCCCCCTGCCGCGCCCGCGGCACGAGATCCCCGATGTACGAGGCTGATCCGATGAACAGCGCCGGAAAGGCGACGCCGAGCAGACCGAACCCGGCAGCGATCCCCGCTGCGCTCCGGGAGACGCCAAACAGGGCCAGCACGACCACGGACAGGGAGAACCCGATCAGAAAGACCCGCTGCCGACCGATCCGATCCGCGACGTGTCCGAAGACGAGCATCGCCGCGATCTGCATCGCCGGATTGAGGGCGCTGAGCAGGCCCGACGACGACGGGGAGATGCCCAGGGTCGCCATGTAGACGAAGATCAGGGACCCGGCCCCGGTGTTCCCCATCTGTCGGAAGACCGTGCCGAGGTAGAGGCTGCGCAGGCCGCCTCGCCGAAGTAGATGGAACGTTCGATGGCGGGACGCACCGTTCGCCGTGTCCCCGCGCCCGGAGCGGAAGAGCGCAGAGAGCGACACCAGCGGGAGAACGGCGAAGAGTACGAAACTCCAGCGGTACCCCGCCGAGGCGAGGACGAATCCGGCAAGCGCGGACCCCAGCATGAAGCCGCCCGTGCGCAACGCGCTCAGGTACGAGAGGCTCCGCCCGCGGTTGCGGGCCGAGCTCGCGGCGGAGACGATCGCCATCGTGATCGGACCGATCCCGATCAGCAGTGCAACCCGTACGAAGACCAGCAGGAGGGTCACCTCGACGGTAGGGAGGAACGCGCCGGCCGCCACCGCGGCCGCGCTCCCAACGAGGATCAGGGAGAGAAGTAGGCGTCTTCCTTTGCTGTCGGAGAGCACCCCCCAGAACGCGCTTCCGAACAGAATCCCGAGCCAGCACAGGCTCGTACTGAGGCTGATGATCGTCGTAGACGCGTTCAGGTCCCTGAGATAGAGCTGTACTAGGAGGCGGAGCGCCGCCTCCGTAGCGAACGGAAGGACGACGAGCAGCGCCATCGGCAGGAGGCCGACACGCCCCACGCGCCCTGGCATCACGGGGAGTTCTGCTTCGCTGTCAACAGCAGGCCCACTCGCGCGATCCACGATGGCTCGGCATTGTACGCGCGATCATCGGACTTCGCCATCGGCGTTCGGACGGTGGGGCCGGATCAGGACGTCTCGTCGCCGCCGTCGGGTTCTTCGAGATCGAGGAACGCCAGGACACCGTCGAGGATCCCCCGACAGATCCGCTCCTGGTACGCCGAATCCAGGAGACGCGCCCGCTCCTCCTCGTTGGTGAGGAAGCCGACCTCCACCGAGACGGCCGGCATCTCCGCATGCTGAAGGTAGATCTCACCGGATCGGAGGCCTCGATCGCGAGCGCCGGTCGATGCCGTGACCCCGTCCTGGACGAGTTCGGCGAGCGTCCAGACCGGGTCGCCGTCCGCTCGGCGCACGTCGACCCACGTCTCCACCCCGTGCACACTCGGATCGTCAAACGCGTTCGTGTGGATCGACACGTAGACTGCGGCGCCCGCTTCCCCGGCACAGCGGATTCGATCCTCGGTCGTCATCGAGATGTCCACGTCTCTCGTCAGCACGACACGAAGCTCAGGGTGCGCAGCCGCGAGCGTCTCCAGTCGCCGAACGATCGCGAGGTTGATCTCCTTCTCCAGCACGTCGCCGGCCACGGCCCCGGGATCCCGTCCGCCGTGTCCCGCATCCACTGCGATCGTGACGACCGGCGGCCCGGGAACGACGACCTCCGCGACCGGCGCCCGAGGTCGGAAGACCCCGGCCAGCGCCAAGGCGATCAGGGTCACGGCGGCCACGACCAGCAGCAGGATCAGAAGCCTCTTCATGGGGCCAGCATAGCACGTCCGCCCGGCGCGACGGAGGCCCTGCGGGCGCTCCCTGCCGCCCATGTGCCCGGACGGGCTGCGCGACACGTGTCCCCCCTGATCGAACCCTCGTAGCCGGCGGACCCTAGGAGAATTGCCGTTGCGTGAACGGCGGCCGATTGGTTCGCTGTTTTCAGTCTTGACAGAACTTTCCGAATGCGCTATCGTCCGCCCTCCACCAGGGGAAGGAGACCTCATGGGAGCGCATCGGGAGGCGCGACAGCAGTTCATCGAGGACGCAGGAGACCTGCTCGAGGATCACGGCCTCCCGCACATGGCGGGAAGGGTCATGGGCGCGCTATTGGTCTGCGTGCCCCCGGAGATGTCGATGGACGAACTCGCCGAGATGCTGCAGGCGAGCAAGGGATCGATCAGCACCGCGACGCAGCTCATGTTGCGCTTCGGCTTCATCGAGAAGATCAGCCGGCCCGGACACCGAAAGCACTACTACCGGATCCGCCGGGATGTGTGGTCGCACATCATCGAGCAAGATACCGCACACCTGGTCACGCACACCGCCCTGGTCGACGCGGGCCTGGCGCTGATGGAGGGCGAGCCCGAGCCCACGAAGGAGCGGTTGCTGGAGATGCGGCTGTTCACGGAGTTCATCGAAGAGGAGATGCCCGCGCTGCTCGTGCGCTGGGAAGCGCGGAGGGAAGCGTTCCACGCGGCGAGAGCGGCGACACTGCAGAGGAGTTGATCCGTCATGAGAAGGCACGCTGGAGCCCTCGTCGCAGGCCTGTGCATCGCCGTCTTGTCCATCGGATTCGTCGGGCAGGCAGCGAGCGAAGGGGCGCCGCTTCGTCTCCTGCTGGTGGACGAGACGAAGACCTTTTTGTCGACAATGCGCGTGGGCGCTCTCGTCGGTGCGCTCAAGCGGACGGGGACATTCGACGATCCGCTCTCCGAACAGGACCCGCCCGCCGACACCGCGCTGTTCGACGTCATCCTGATCCTGCCTCGTGGACTCGATGACGGATCGATAGTACAGATCTGGCTCCTCAGTGAGGTCAGGGAACAGGCGAAGCCGGGCGTTTGGCCAGCCGTCGAGACGCTCTCGTTCGTCGTCGATCAGGTGTTCGAGGGCGTCGGAGGCGCGGTCGACGTGACCGAGGACCTGTGGCCGGGGTTCCTGTGGCTGGCGTATTCGATCAAAGGATGGACACGATGAACCGATTGATCCGATTTGCGGTCGATCATCCGATCTGGACGATCGTCGCGACGCTCGTGTTGGCGGTGGGCCTCGCGTTCCCGATGCAGTACATGACGCAGGAGACGGACTTCAGGGAATTCCTCGAAGACGACGATCCGATCATCGTCCTGATGGACGAGGCGGAGGCGCGGTACGGCCGGTCGTGGGGGATCATGGTGATGCTGTCCAACGAGGACGGCATCTTCAACGACACGACGCTCGGCAAGATCGAGGCGATGACCGACGAGATCGAGGCGATCCCGGGGATCAAGTCCGTGAGTACGCCGCTCAACTCCCAGACGATCGTCGGGACCGAGACCGCGATCAGTGTCCGCAAGGTCGCCCCAGGAGGTGTGGCGCCGCAAACCCCTGAGGACATGAAGGTCTTCCACTCGCGGCTGATGGCCGACGAGAACCTCATCGGTGGCGTGGTCAGCGAGAACGGACAGGCCGCGCTGATCAACATCGAGCTTGAGGTCGGCGCGAATGAGTACGCTCTCACACCGGTCATCGTGGCGATCGTCGAAGCGAATCGCGGCGACGGTGACACGCTCTACATCTATGGTGACGCGTACTTCGACACGGTGATGTCCGAGGAGATGTCTGCCGACATCTCCCTCCTCTTCCCGCTGGCGATCCTTGTGATGGTCGGTCTGCTGTTCGCCTCGTTCGTGACGATTCGCGGAATCCTTCTGCCGATCGCGATCGTTCTGCTATCGGTGATCGTGGCGATGGGCGCGATGGTTCTCCTCGGGTTCCCGATGACGATGATGTCGTTCATCGCGCCGATCCTTCTGTTGGCGATCGGGATCGCCGACGCGATCCACGTGTTGAACCGGTACAACGAGGAGATCGCGAAGGGGATCGAGAAGCGACAGGCGATCCTGACCACGATGCAGGAGATGAAAGCACCGGTCGTGATGACGTCGCTGACGACCGCGGCCGGGTTCCTGTCGCTGTTGTCGGCGTTCTTCGTGCCGCAGCGCCAGTTCGGCATCGTCACGGCGATCGGCGTCCTTGCGGCGATGGTCTTCTCGCTCGTGCTGATCCCCGCGGTCTTCTCGATCCTCAGGAAGCCGCGGGTGCGCGACCTGAGCAAGGGGCTTCGCCCGCTGACGCGTGTGCTTATCGGGTTCGAAAGGGTGATCGTTGGGCATCGGAAGACCGTGCTTCTCGTCTCGCTGATCGTGTTCGGCGTGATGGCCGCCGGGATTCCGCGGTTGCGTATCGAGACGTCGAACGAGGAGTTCCTCGGAAAGGAGCACGAGGCGGTCAAGGTGCTCGACTCCATCTCGGAGTACTTCTCCGGCGACATGAGTGTGATGGTCGAGTTCGACACCGGGCGCAGCGACGGGCTGAAGGACCCCACGGTGCTAAACGCGATGCTCGAGCTTGAGACGTTCCTGCTCGACAACGGGGTCAACAAGACGTTCTCCATGACGATGCTCGTCCGGCAGATGAACGAGAAGCTCAACGCCGACGATCCGGCGTTCTACGTGATTCCTGACAGCCAACAGATGATCGCGCAGCTGCTGATCCTGTACACGTTCCAGGGCGGAACGCTCGGCGACATGGCCGTCGGCGACTTCTCCGCCGGCACGGTGACCGGGATGTACAAGATGGAGTCGTCGGGCAACGTGTCCCGCCTCGCGGGCCTCGTCCACGAGTATCTCGACGAGCACTTCCCCGAGGGCGGGGGCCTGCGTGTGCGGATGATCGGTGGGACGACGCTGATGAACCGGATCTTCGGGCAGATGACGCGGAGCCAGCTCGTCGGACTGGCGACGACGATCGTCGCTGTCGCGATCCTGGTCATGCTGTTGATGGGCTCGGTGGTCGCCGGGTTGATCGCGGCGATCCCGCTCATTCTGACGGTGACGTTCTCGATGGGGATCATGGCGTATACCGGCCAGCCGCTCGACATCATGACGCTGATGGTGTCGGTGGTCGCGGTCGGGATCGGCGTCGACTACTCGATCCACTTCATCTCCCGGTTCCGGACGGAGTACCGGAAGGATCAAGACGCGCAGCGGTCGCTGCAGGCAACGATCCAGACGACCGGTCGCGGCATCACGTACAACGCGTTGACCGTGGCGCTCGGGTTCTTCATCCTGATCTTCGCCTCGTTCAAGGGGATCCGGACGTTCGGATGGCAGATCGCCCTGACGATGGGCATCAGTGCGCTGGCGGCGATCACGATCATCCCGGCGATCCTGGTGCAATGGCAACCGAAGTTCCTGTCACGCGCTGCGTGGAAGCGGAATCCGTAGGAAACGGAACCAAGAAATCCGGGTAGATCACCCGGAGGAGGAACGATATGTTCAAGAGGACGATGGGATGGACGCTGGCGGTGGCGGTGGTGCTCTTCGCCGGGCTCGCGGCAGCGGCGCTGACCGCCGATGAGATCCTCGACCGCATGGAAGTCGAAGGAGACAAGCTGGCCGAAGGAAGCATGGTCGGCACGATGCGGTTCGACACCACTCACCGCGACGGCACGACCACCGGAAACCTGTTCGGCATGCTGTCGAAGCCGAACTACGCGCTGATCTACTTCATCGAGCCGGCCGACGTCGCCGGAACGATCTTCCTGACCCACGAGATCGACGACGGGAGCAACTCTCGCCTGTGGTTGTTCTTGCCGCTGCTCGGGATCCCGAAGGAGATGGTCAGCGACGAGGAGCGCGGCGGCTCCTTCGCCGGCAGCTCGATGTCGTACGACGATCTCGGCGGCGAGAGCGATCGCGACGATTTCGTAGCGACGGTGCTCTCCGAGGAGGAGAAGTTGGTGATCGGCGAGGAGACGCGGACCGCATACGTCATCGAGTCGATCGCGAAGGAAGGCGTCGACACCGAGACACCGCGCTCGATCGTTTGGGTCGATACCGACGCGTTCCTGATGCTCAAGGCGGAGTCGTACAACGACCTCGACAACCTCTCCACCACAATCGAGGTGGTGTCTCTGACCGAGTTTGAGGGCATGCTGACCTTCTCGGAGATGCTGAGCACCGACGTCCTCGAGGAGAGATCGACGCTGATCGCCGCGGTCGAACGACACCGGCCCGACGCCGAGCTTCCGGATGAGCTGTTCGATCCGGAGAACCTCGCGGGGTTCGATCCTGCAGCCTGGGGCCTCATCGACTAGGAGTCGCTCCGCGGAACCCACCGAGCACCCTACGGCGGCGGATCGCTACCCTCGACGGTCCGCCGCCCTCTTCGTCTCTCGCCAGTGACCTTGAGGGCTTCGAAAGGCCTCACGGCTCTCCCTCCTGTCCTCATGCCAGAGACTCCCTCTGGGTCCGTATTGTCATAATTATCTGAAGAGTCTGACTTGACACGCGAGACAACCTTCTCCATCATGAGGCGGATTCAACGAGGTGATTCCGAATGGTCAACGGCAGTCGAAGATCGAGCAGCAGTGCGTGGCGCGAGGACGACGATCCCGTTCTCGGCCCAAGGTCTTGGCGTCGACGGAAGTCGCGGATACGATCACTCCAACGCGAAGGGGAAGGAGCATGAATGACGATCGACCGAGACGCGCTGAGGGCGTTCGTCGAGGAGGTGGGGGCCGATCTCGCCGACACGCTGCCTCCGATGGCCGGGCGGGTGATGGCGGCACTCCTCGTCAGCGTCTCCGCGGAGATGAGCCTGGAGCAGCTCGCCGATCTCCTCCGGGCAAGCCGCGGGGCAATGAGCATGGCCACCCAAACGCTCCTTCGCCTCGGAATCGTCCAGAAGGTCCGGAGGCCTCCCGACCGGCGCAGCTACTTCCGGCTTCGCCCCAACCTCTGGTCGGAGCTCTACCTGGAGAGCCTCGAGCACTACCAGACCCACGTGCGGAACGCGGAGCAGGGACTCGCTCTCCTCGCGGAGGAGCCGCTGGAGACGAAGGCGCGGCTGATCGAGATGTC
>Ga0272442_10011619_pt1 | contig 10713 bp, 5 predicted proteins | sample SSMForm2O_FD_200262 | JGI IMG/M metagenome (GOLD analysis project Ga0272442, IMG submission 200262) | Marine sediment archaeal communities from Little Sippewissett salt marsh, Falmouth, MA, United States - SSM-Form-2O | ecosystem: Environmental > Aquatic > Marine > Wetlands > Sediment ... | reverse complement strand
TCTACCTGGAGGTGCAGGATACTGGCTACGCAGGACAGAAGGAGCTGAACCAGGCTTTTAGAAAAATGGGGCGGGAGACCGGCTTGCAGCTTCTTGCCACGAATGACGCCCATTATCTGGACGCCGGTGATTCCAGGGCACATCAGGTCCTGATGTGCATTCAGAAGGGTCTTAAGCTGGACGATCCTGATCACCCGCAGAAATACAGCAATCATCTTTACATGAAAAACGGCGCCGAAATGCGCCAGGCTCTGCCCGGATTCGAGGATGCCATCGAAAACACGGTCAAGGTTGCCGAGATGTGCAATGTCACTTTGAAACTCGGGGAAACTACGCTTCCGGACTTCAGTCCCGCCGGGGGCTGTTCTCTGGATGAACATCTGAGGGAGCAGGCCGCCCGGATGCTGGAAAACCGCCTCGACGACCTTGAGAAACGCAAACAGAACGTTGACAGGGAAGCATACCGGGAAAGGCTGAATAAGGAGCTGGACGTGGTCTGCAAGATGGGTTACTCGGGCTACTATCTAATCGTTCACGACATCGTGGATCACGCAAAAAACCAGCGGGTTCCCGTGGGACCCGGCCGTGGATCCGGCGCAGGCTCCCTCGTTGCGTATGCACTTGGAATAACCGACATAGACCCAATCAGGTTCGGACTTCTTTTCGAGCGCTTCCTCAACCCGGACCGTGTCTCAATGCCCGACTTCGACATTGACTTCTGCAAGAACAGACGGGACGAAGTAATCGCCTACGTTGCTGAAAAATACGGAAAAGACAACGTGGGGCAGATTGCCACTTTTCACCAGCTTAAAAGCAGATCCGTAGTCCGTGACGTAGGCAGAGTCATGGGCATGCCGTACGGTGACGTTGACAGGATAGCAAAGCTTATTCCGGAAACCCCGGGAAAAGACATCAGCATCTCACAGCTAATCGATAATGAACCCCAGATAAAGAAGGAAATGGAGAAGGACGCACGTGTAAAAACTCTTATGGGTTATGCCGAAAAACTCGAAGGGCTTAAAAGGCATGCGGGGACGCACGCGGCCGGCGTCGTTATTTCCACAAAATCCCTGTGGGAGACAGTGCCCGTGTTCAGGGGGCCTGGAGGCGAAACAGTCACTCAGTTTGACAAGAACATGGTGGAAAAAGCGGGCCTCGTTAAATTCGATTTCCTCGGCCTGAAAACCCTCACCGTTCTCGAAACCGCCCTGAAGCTGATCAACAAGCGTCCTGACATGAAAAAAAACCTTCAGATCGACAAGATTCCGCTCGATACTCCCCATGTATACGCAATGCTTTCACGAGGAGATACCACGGGCGTTTTCCAGATGGAATCAAGAGGATTCAGAGAGCTGTTGAGGCGCCTTCTGCCGGACTGTATCGAGGATCTGGTTGCGGCAGTTGCCCTTTACCGTCCGGGGCCTCTGGAGGGAGGGATGGTCGATCAGTTCATTGACTGCAAGCACGGCAGGAGCGCAGTGTCCTATCCCCATCCTTCACTTGCCAGGATTCTGGAAGAAACCTACGGCGTTATGGTTTATCAGGAACAGGTAATGCAGGCCGCAAGAACACTAGCGGGATTCAGCCTGGGCAATGCCGACATCATGCGCAGGGCAATGGGCAAAAAGAACGCAAAGGAGATGGCGGAGCAGAGAAACCGGTTTGTTACGGGCTGCGTAAAAAACGGCCTTTCAATAATGCAGGCAAACGAAATATTCGATCTCATAGACAAGTTTGCCGGATACGGATTCAACAAAAGCCACAGCGCGGCCTATGCAATGGTTGCGTACAGAACCGCATGGCTGAAGGCAACGTATCCGGCCGAGTTCCTGGCAGCCCTTCTGACCTGCGATGCCGAAAATACCGACAAGGTAGTATCCTTCATCGCCGAAGGAAGAAGAGAGGGAATAAAAGTTATGCCTCCTCACATAAACGACTCTGAGCTTGATTTTTCGGTTGTCTATCCCTCCTCTTCAGAAAAAAAACCGTCCATCCGATTCGGTCTCGGTGCGGTAAAAGGTGTCGGGAAGTCCTCCCTGGAAGCCATCTTCTCTGCAAGAAAAGAAGGCAGGGCTTTCCGGGACATTTTCGATTTCTGCTCGCGCGTGGATCTCAGTCACGTGAACAGGTCCACACTGGAAGCCCTGACCAAGGCCGGAGTCTTTGATGAACAGTCGCGTGAGACCGGAATTGACAGGGGCAGACTCTTTGCCGTTGTGGACAGCGCTATCGAGAGGGGACGCATAATACAGCGTGACAGGCAGACAGGTCAGAAAAGCCTTTTTGACTTCATGGACGAGGATCATCAGGACGATGATAATTCCGTCGGGATGGATTCAGCTGACTATCCCGGCATTGAGGCATCATGGGACGAAAGCAGGACACTGGAAGCTGAAAGGGAAGCGCTTGGTCTTTACATGAGCGGGCATCCGATGAGCAGATACAGAAAAGAAGCCGCAAAATACGCTGACACTGCTACGAGAGGCTGCCATGAAAGAGAAAATGAAGACAGGGTGAAAGTTGCCGGCGTGGTGGAAGCATACAAGGAAAGGGTGACTCGTGGCGGGACAAGAATGGCCTCGTTCTTCCTCGAGGATCTTGAAGGACGTATTGAGTCAATCGTCTATTCAAACAGACTTGAAAACGTAAAAGAAACTCTCACTTCCGGAAAACCGGTGCTTGTGACAGGTCACATCCGTGTCCAGGACGGCGGGATCAACGAAACGCCCAGAATAATTGTGGACAAAGCCGAGACTCTTTCGGACGTCCGCGGAACGCAGACTTCCGAAATCTTACTTAACATGAACGCCGCCGGGTACAGGGACAGGGACATCGACAGGCTCAGGGATATCATCTCACGCCATCCCGGAAGATGTGCGGTCACTCTCAAGATTCATGTCGCAAACGACGGAGTAGTTCACATTTCCCTGCCGGATGAATGCAGGTCTAATCCAACCGATCAGTTTCTTTATGAAGTAAAGCAGCTTCTGGGAGAAAATACTGTGGATCTCGTCTGAACGAGGCGGGGTGTCTCAGGATTGTTGCGCTTTCAGCGTTTTTTCCCGCTGACACGGCGTATGCGACGCCTGTTTTTAGCCTTGAGCTTTGCGTTCTTTTTTGCGCTTCTGTTTCTTTTCTCAATCCTGCTGAGACTCTTTTTCTGCCATACAAACATATCTCAAATCCTCCAAGGCGATGTTTATACTCCGTATTCCCGTTAAATCCAAGATCTTTCTGCACATGATTGTATAGAAATGATTCATTGAATTTTTTAGTATATAATGAGTATTTGCATGCATAAATCAGTCAAAATGAAATATTTACAGGATTCGGGGAGAATATATGGATATTAAACCTTTTTTATTACTGCTGTCCGGAATATTTCTCCACAGTTGTGCCGCCGACCCGGGGCAGGAAGAGTGTAACAGCCACATGGACTGCCCTCCGGGGCAGTACTGTGATTATACGGGCAGGTGTACATTCGACTGCAGGGTGGACACCGACTGCGATCAGGGTGAGGCATGCAACGCTTTCGGACAGTGCATAGACACAAAGAATACGGATATTCCGGATTCAGGGTCTGATACTGATACAGATACTGATGTGGATACGGACACTGATTCTGATACGGATATCGACACTGATTCTGATGTGGATACTGATACTGACATTGACACTGATACTGACATTGATACCGACACGGACACAGATTCCGATACAGATGCCGACGCCGACGCTGACGCCGATGCTGACGCTGATGCCGATGCTGATGCCGATGCCGACACTGACGCAGATACCGACGTGGACGCAGATTCAGACATTTTCTTCGAAGACTTCGAGGATGGTAATTATAACGGCTGGATCGAAGGCGGAGGCACGTACACACGCACGGTTACAACGAGTCAGTCCGCCCATGGGAGCTACAGCCTTTACATGAGTGGTGGCAGTGAAGGACACAGAGACGGGTTGCACTGGGATTTTCCAGGAGTCCATCCCGATTATGTTTCCTACTGGGCGCGTTCCGCCTCATCCTCTCTGTCAGATACGTATTTTGTTCTGGATGATCACGACTATAACACTCTGGCATTCATTTACTTCAACAGTGAGGGCTATATACAGATAGCCATGTCCAGTCCTGCCCCTCATATCCCCGTACTGACTTACTCAGCAGACACCTGGTACCATATTGAATTGAGAAATATTAACTGGACACTGGAAAATTATGATTTCCATATAGATGGAAATCTTGAGGAGATTGATGTTCCTTTCCGTGAGAAAAATGACGGCGGCATAGGCTATCTGAACCTTTACCACTACGATACATCCTCAGGCTACTGGGATTACATTATAATGAATTAATCTGTTTGTTTTCATTACGATTTTGCCTAGTATGTAAAATTTCAGGAATTGTGATAATATGGTTTTCATGAAGAAAATGAAAATAGTCATAACAGCCTTTTTTTCGATCCTTTTAATCTGGCATTGCGCGGGCTGTGCCGAGAGCGATGCCGCAAGATCCGGTTCCCCGGCCGATGAAGATAAAGCCGAAGACAACAATGCGGGTGGCGATACGGATACGGATTCCGATTCAGACTCAGATACTGACACGGATACCGACTCGGATTCCGACTCCGACAGTGACTCTGACCTGCCATTCGAGGAATGTGCTTCGTCCACTGCCGAGGCCGTCGGGGAAAGCAAGGTCGACATAATCTGGTTTATCGACAACTCGGGCAGCATGGCCACAGAGCTGGAATACACGCAGGAAAATATCGAGACCGAGTTCGTGAACTTTTTCGAGTCAACCGATCTTGATTTTCATCTGATACTCATTTCCAAGAAAGGCACGGCAGCCGATGCGATTAACGTGCCGCCCCCGCTTGGAACCAACACGGCCGTTTTCAGGCATCACAACCGTTTTGTCGCCAGCAAGAACGGTCTGCAGGTAATTCTGCAATCATACGAAAAGTGGAAGGACTTCCTCAGGGAGGGTGCTGCAAAGGTCATAATCGGTGTTACGGACGACAACTCATGGATAGGGCAGACGAAGTTCGATGATGGTCTGAATGCTCTTCCGCCGCCGGGGTTTCCAAATGGATACACTTTTCACGGAATCATCGCATGCTGCGATCCTCCAACCGGATGTGAAAACGACACTGTTGACCCGCCAATTACGGGCGCGGCCAACGGAACCGTCTACTGGAACCTGATACAGGCCACGGGCGGCGTTTACGGAGACCTGTGCCAGTCAGACTGGGGACCCATCTTCAACGCACTGGCGGACGCCGTCATCGAAGCCGCAATATCCTGCAACTACACCATCCCCGAGCCTGACACCGGAGAGGAAATATCGCCCGACTTTGTAAACGTCACATGGGAGAATCAGGACGAAGGACCCAATGTGATTTCCCGCGTGGACGGCCAGGAGGACTGCGGAGAATGGGGATGGTATTACGATGATCCAGCGAATCCCACCGAAGTCATCCTATGTCCGGATACCTGCGATTCAATACAGGGTGACGAGACAGCAAAGGTCAGCGTCGTCTTCGGCTGCGAAACCATCGTAGATTAATCTTTTTTTACTCTTACGCAGGGACATTTTCCAGTTAACCTGGTATCAGCAATACGGTAATAGTTTAAATATATTTAAATATTACAATTTTTTTATTAAATTCATTTTCATTTGTGCACAAACATTATATAAAAAAGATCTGCCGCTTAAGCCGATTACACTTAAATCATCTCATCATTCATGACGTATGCTGGTTAACGTTTTTTTAAGTCAGTCATAATAACCATTAAAGAATCGGATTTATATTCCGCTTAAATGAATCATCCGGCATTCGTCTGCTTTGTGCTTCTGACTGCTTAACCGGGCTTAATGCTTAAGTAACAGACAACTGCAAGTGGCAAGAGGAGGAAAACATGTCATACGTTAAGATTACATTGATGGCCCTGCTGCCCGTCATAATCGCCCTCGGATGTGAACCCGAAGGCGGACAGGCAAAAAATACGGACCGGGACGATTCCGACGACTGGGGAGAAACCGATACGGACACGGATATCGATACTGACACAGACTCGGAAAGTGATACGGACATGGATTCTGATTCAGACGCAGATGGAAAGGACGACAACGGCTGCGATAAGATGGACATCCTTTTCGTTATCGACAACTCGGGAAGCATGATAGAGGAGCAGAACAACCTCATACAGAACTTCCCGCAGTTCATACAGGTGCTCGAGGATTACCGCACCCCTGCAGGCACACAGCTTACATACCGCGTGGGCGTAATCGATACGAGCAAGAAGGTGACCGTAAACATGAAGATGCCGGGATTCCCCACTCCCATCCCTGAACCAATGCCCGGAAGCAGCGGAGCTCTGAAAATCGTTCAGGGATCCGGGCAGAAGTGGATAGAAGGACCGGGGGCTGACGTGGCTGGCCAGTTTTCGAACATAGCAAGGGTCGGAACGAATGGTTCCGGGTTCGAGATGCCTCTGGAAGTTGCACGGCTGGCATTCAGCGAAAGAGAAGAAGACGGCACAAATGCCGGGTTCAGGCACGAAGACGGAACGACGCTGTCAGTGCTTGTTTTTATCACGGACGAGGATGACTGTTCGCACGTGGAAGACACTTTCGAGTGCAGCATGCTGACAGAGGACTGCTGCTTTGACGAGAACACGCATCCCGTGGAGGATTATTACAACTTCTTCAACGAACTGTACCAGGGAAAAGAACGCTGGGCTGCCATAGTGGTGGCGGGTCCCGTTGACTGCTCTTCCGGTTTCGGTGATGCAATTGCAGCCGTACGCATGCAGAGGTTCATAGACATGGTTGGAACCAACGGTGTGTTCGCCGATATATGCTCAGGCGACCTTGCACAGGGTCTTCAGGAAGGTCTCGAGAAAATGATGGTCGCCTGCGACGAGCTTACGCCGCTCGAATAGTCCTCAGAAAGCCTGCTTGAAAACATCCATGTAGTTAGAGGCGTATGCAAAAGTAATTCCCTTGAGCACATGTTTCGGGATCTCTTCAACGTCCACCTGGTTCTCCGTGGACAGGATCACCTGCTTTATACCCGCACGCTGGGCCGCAAGCACTTTCTCCTTGATGCCGCCAACGGGCATGACGCTTCCGCGCAGCGTCATTTCGCCCGTCATGGCAAGCCTCGGCTTTACGCTTCGTCCCTTCGGACCGGCCAGAAGCGATATCAGCGCCGTCGTTATGGTTATACCGGCTGAAGGCCCGTCCTTGGGAACCGCTCCGAGGGGAAAGTGAATGTGGATATCCGTTTCCTCCAGTTTTTCAAGATCCACGTCGAATGCCTTGTGGTTGGCCTTGACGTAGCTTATGGAAAGCTCGGTGGACTCCTTCATCACGCTGCCGAGCTGTCCGGTGACCTTGAACCTTCCCTTTCCGGGCATTTTAGTCGCCTCGATAAGGAGAACCTCGCCGCCTGTCTGAGTCCACGCAAGTCCGACTGCAACGCCCGGTTTATGCTTCTTTTTTACGTCCTCCCGGCGCCGTCTTACCGGCCCCAGGTAATCGGCAAGGTTCTTCTGGGTAACGGTTGCTTTTGTGATTTCTTCAGAGGCCACTTTCGCGGCGACCTTTCTGCATATCTTTCCTATGGCCCTTTCCAGGTTCCTGACACCGGCTTCGGCCGTCCACCCTTCGACAATCTTGCCCAGCACCACGTTTGAAAACTTGAGGTTCTCGGATTTCAATCCGTGGGCTTCCAGCTGTCTTGGGAAAAGATACTTTTTCCCTATCTCAACCTTTTCCTCGAGAATATACCCGGGCAGTTCGATGATCTCCATCCTGTCCAGAAGCGGACGCGGAATACTGGTTCTGATGTTCGCAGTGCATATGAACATCACATGAGACAGGTCGAATGGAATATCCAGGTAATGATCTCTAAACGTCCCGTTCTGTGCAGGATCGAGCACCTCCAGCATGGCACTGGACGGATCACCCCTCCAGTCCGCGCCCAGCTTGTCGATTTCGTCCAGCATGAAGACGGGGTTCCTGACCTCCACGTGCTTCATTCCCTGAAGTATCTTGCCGGGCATTGCCCCGATATACGTACGCCTGTGCCCCTTTATCTCGGCTTCATCCCTCATGCCGCCGAGACTGAACCTGAAGAATTTCCTGTTCATGGCCCTGGCTATGGACTGGCCCAGGCTCGTTTTTCCCACCCCGGGAGGACCGGAAAAGCACAGAATTGCGCCCTGCTGATCTGGCTTGAGCTTTCTTACGGCCAGAAACTCGACGATTCTCTCCTTGACCTCATCCAGGCCGTAGTGATCGGCCTCCAGCACTTCCTTGGCCTTGTTGATGTCCAGGTTGTCTTCGGATTCCTTTTTCCAGGGCAGCTCCACTATCCACTGCAGGTATGTCTGGACCACGTTGTACTCGGGAGACTCGGGGCTGAGGACTTCAAGCCGCTTCAGCTCCTTCCGGGCCTTTTCGGCGGCCTCTTCGGAAAGCTCACCCGCATTGATCTTTTCTTCTATTTCCTGGGTGGCAAGGGTTTTGGGATCCACCTCTTCGCCGAGCTCTTTTCGAATGGCCTTGATCTGCTCTCTCAGATAATACTCCCGCTGTGTCTTCTCGACCTTTGTCTTGAGATCCTCCCTGATTTTGCCCGCTATCTTGGCAAGCTCGATTTCCTTTGTAAGAGCTTCCATTACCATGTTCAGGCGCTCTTTCACATCCGTCGTCTGCAGGAGCTTCAGTTTCACATCTCTTGGAATATCAAGATGCGTGGCAACAAAATCCGTCAGCTGAGCAGGGCCTTCCAGGTTTGCGGCAGCAATGTTGAATCCCTCGGGAAGGCCCGGAATCTCGTGCAGAAGCTCGTTAAGGGCAGCCTGAGACGCCCGCCACATGGCCTTGGTTTCCGTGGTCTCTTCCCATTTGTCCTCAGGATATTCCACCCGGGCAATGAGAAACGGAGAGGTCCTGAGGTACCTCGTGAAGTTGCACCTGGCCTGGCATTCTATGAGCACCGACCTGTTTCCGTCCGGAAGATTCAAGACCTTGATTACCTTGGCGGCTACTCCCATGCTTAAGATCTCGTCAGGCGGGGGAGTTTCCTCGGACGGGGACTTCTGCGGCTGGATCCTGGGGGCAAGCGCGATAAAGGGACTCTGCGACATTGCGAACTCCAGAGTTTCCCTCGCCTTTCCCTCCGGCATTACCATTGGAATGGTCATTCCGGGGAAAAAGATATGTTCATCGAGCGGTACGACTATGAGCGTCTTGGGCAGGCTGCCCTTGGCAGTGGGGATAATGGCCTTGTCGTCCTGCTCCCCTTCATCGTCGGACTCGCTTGATACGGGCTTTCCGTCCGGGTCAACAATCAGCGACGGAACTTTTTCTTCTTCGTCCATAAACATGCTCGCTTTTCCCTCCGTAGAACGAACCGGGAGTTCAAGTCCGTAAGTCTATAATAATTTGCCGTTATTAATAAAGGAATATTGTAAATATTACCGAATCAATAGAAGTTGCAGAATTCAGGACGGAAAATGATCTTTTATTACCAGCAAAAAATCAGAGGCCCCGGATCAGGGGCCTTTTTCCCTTCAAATTTAAACCCCAAGCAAACATTCCGTGCCTGCTGGATTTTAAGGTCACCTTAAAAAACGATGACCGCGAGCTGAAGTGTTAAGTTTTTTTTACACTTTTGTTGCGCTGTTGCATGGACCCTGAAGTGACTTTAACTTTTAAGCTGCCCGCCTTCTCTGATCCTGAAGTTTTTTCACACAAAAACATGCCCGGCTGCTTCTCTTTTAAGTCAATCTCAATAAAAAAGTTCCCGGCCGCGTAAAAAAGTGAGCTTTTCTTGCTTAAAAAGCACTTTTTCGGCGTTTTGATAAAGAATTTCTATCAGCGGCACTTTCACGTGTCTTTAAAAGTGTAATCTTTTTTTTACACTTTAGTTCCCGGCCATCAAAAATCTAAGGTCACTTTAACTCTGGAGCTCCCCGGCATCTCCGGAGTTAAAGTCACTTTAACTTTCGAGCTCCCCGGCTGCTCCGGATATAACATCTTTGTTTCCTTCCAGGACCGGGCCGGCTTCCGGGCTGAGTTCAGCTTAAGTCCGGAGCTGCTGGAATGTTCAGGAGCTGAGTTCTTCTCAACCCCGGAGATAGAGGACGTCTTCAGGGTAAAGGTTTTCTTTACTCCCCGTCGTCGTCAACCTTTTACAGGGGTTGTAGATAATAGCCGTATCCACGGGTTCCCGCGAATACAGCAAAAGGGCTGTTTTCAGATCGATCTAGTGGGAGCGATTGATACCAGATGTGATATTGCGGAAAGAGGTAGCTCGGGTTTGAATGTTTGCCCTCAGGCATATATCGGACGCCCGGGACGTTGTCTAAGAACCGTAGTTTCAGATTTTTCCTTCATTTCCTCTGGAGAGCAGATTTCGTTTTCATATCAACCAGATATCAGGAATCAACACATGCGCAGCTAAAGCAATGTTGTGAATTTACAGTATATTCATACCTTATGACTTTTGCCACATTGACACCATATATAAAATATGAAGTTCTGAAACCGTAAATGCACTGACATTATAATCAATGTCGAAATCGTCGCGTGAACCAAGCGTCACACGGCAGCTTACCAGGGGAGGTCATCAGATATGACATTACAGAGAAATACCTGTGAAAAAGCGATCAGTCCGGCTTGCGCATGCCTTT
>Ga0272442_10011618_pt1 | contig 10715 bp, 8 predicted proteins | sample SSMForm2O_FD_200262 | JGI IMG/M metagenome (GOLD analysis project Ga0272442, IMG submission 200262) | Marine sediment archaeal communities from Little Sippewissett salt marsh, Falmouth, MA, United States - SSM-Form-2O | ecosystem: Environmental > Aquatic > Marine > Wetlands > Sediment ... | reverse complement strand
CCCCGGTACGCGACGGTCTTCATCGAGATGGTCATCATGGTCGTGGCAGATCACGGACCGGCGGTCTCGGGAGCCCACAACACCATCGTTGCCAGCAGGGCGGGGAAGGACCTGATATCCTCTCTGGTGTCGGGACTGCTCTGTATCGGGCCGCGGTTCGGGGGCGCGCTGGATGGGGCCGCATTGCAGTTCTCCGACGCCTTTGACAGGGGCCTTACTCCCCTTGAGTTTGTCGATTCAATGAAACGAAAGGGTGCAAATATCCAGGGGATCGGGCACCGGATAAAATCCGTTCACAACCCCGATATGCGGGTGACCATCATAAAGAGGTATGCGAAAAAGAACCTCAAGAACACGGCGCTCCTGGACTATGCCCTGGAGGTCGAGAAGATCACCACCTCCAAGCGGGACAACCTGATCCTGAATGTGGACGGCTGCATCGCTGTCTGTTTCGTGGACCTTCTGAGATCCGAGTTTTCCAGGGAGGAGGCGGACGAATATATCCGGATGGGTTCGCTCAATGGCCTCTTCGTCCTGGGGAGGAGCATCGGTTTTGTCGGGCACCACCTGGATCAGAAGCGGCTTAAACAGGGTCTGTACCGCCATCCCTGGGAGGATATCGCCTATCTGAAGGAGTAAAAAGGAGGGAGGACGGCAAAAGACATGCAATTTCCTCCGGTCTTCCCCGTACCGGGTGAGGCGGGGGAGATCTCTGCGGCTCCTCTTTTTTGTAGCGTTGCACATCCGTCACTTTCACGCCGGTTTTGCCAGCAAGCGAAACCAAACAGACAATTCTAGAGGGGACAGAATGAAAAAGATCAAGATTACGTGTATAGGGAATTACCCTCCGCGGGAATGCGGGATTGCGACCTTTACAAGGGATCTGGTCGAATCGATGGAGAAAACCGGTCGGGCCGAGTGTTCCGTTGTCGCGATGAATGATCAGGACCAGGGGTACCCGTATCCCGAGAAGGTGCGATACGTTATCCGCCAGAACCATCAACGGGATTATCTCAAGGCGGTCAAATTTATCAATTACAGCGACGCCGAGGCCTGTGTGCTGGAACATGAATTCGGGATATTCGGCGGTGACAGCGGCATTTACATTCTTCCGTTAATCCATCGGCTAAGGATTCCCCTTGTCGCCACCCTGCATACGATCCTTGAGAGGCCTTCCTATAATGAAAGGGCCATCATTCATGAGATCGGTAAAAAGGCCGAAAAGGTGGTGGTGATGAGCCATCGGGCGGTCAAGTTCCTGACTGAAATCTATGATGTGCGGCCCGATAAGATCGAGCTTATTAAACACGGAGTCCCCGATCTCGATCTTGTTCAAAGAGAGGAATATAAAAAGAAGTTTAACCTGGAGGGCAAACAGGCCATCTTTACCTTTGGCCTGCTGAGCCGAAGCAAAGGGATCGAAACGGCAATCCAGGCCCTGCCCGAGGTTGTTCGGAAACATCCGGATGTCGTTTACATTGTATTGGGGAAGACACATCCGGCCGTGTTGCGCAGTGCTGGCGAAGAGTACCGGAATTATCTGCGACGTCTGGTTGAAAAGAATAACCTGAGAGAACACGTCTATTTCTATAACCAGTTTGTCAGCGCAGCGGAACTGTTTGAATACCTGTCCGCCATCGATATCTACATTACCCCCTATCTGAATGAGGCCCAGATCACCAGCGGGACCCTCGCCTATGCGGTAGGAGCGGGAGCGGCCGTAATCTCTACGCCCTACTGGCACGCGCAGGAGCTCCTGGCGGACGGGAGGGGAAGGCTCTTTGATTTTCATGATTCAAACACACTGGCCGGTATCCTCAATGAACTCTTGGATAACCCTTCCACCCTGCTCGAATTGCGACATAAGGCTTACACCTACGGGCGGAAGATGACATGGCCCGTTATCGGGGAGAAATATGCCGACCTCATGTACGATGTGGCGCAATCCTATCCGGAGGTGAGCGTCATAGAGGATGCTATCGTCGACCCGCTGGTTCTTCCCCCCTTCGATCTGGCCCACGTCAGGCAGCTCACCGACGATACCGGGATTATACAGCATGCGAACTACAGTGTGCCGAGCCGGAAAGAGGGATACTGCCTGGACGATAATGCCCGGGGGCTGTTGATGGCTGCCATGGCCTGTCGCCAGAAGAGAGACCCGGAGGCCCTGCGTCTTATACCCACGTATCTCAGTTATATCGATTATATGCAGCGCGATGACGGCCTATTCAGGAATTTTTTAAGCTATAGTCGAAACTTTCTGGACGAGGTCGGATCGGAAGATGCCTTCGGACGAACCATATGGGCCCTGGGATACCTCATCCGTTTTTCCCCCCACGACGCCTTCTTTCAACTGGCCAACCAATTGTTCTCTAGGGCTTATCCGCATTTTCAGGACGTGCGTTCCCTTCGCGGCATTGCCGATGCGATCATCGGTATATGTCATTATCTCCATCGCTATTCGAGTGATGAGGGGATGAATAAAATCCTTACGGGTATGGTAGGGCGTATCATCGCGCAGTACAAAGACGAGGCCGATGATCAGTGGCACTGGTTTGAACCGACGGTGACATATGACAACGGCATTGTCCCCCTGGCCCTGTTCCATGCCTATGAAATAACCGGAGATGAAAAGGTACTGGCCGCCGCCCGTGAGATGACGGACTTTCTGGAAGGAATCATTTTTAGAGACGGATATCTCTCGCCGGTGGGCTCCGACGGCTGGTACCCCAAGGGCGAACAATGCGCGCGGTATGCGCAGCAGCCCATTAACGTGATGGCCATTGTGATGATGTTCTACCATGCCTCCGTCGTGACGGGGGATAAACACTACCTTGATCGTATGTTTGCAGCCTTCATGTGGTTTCTGGGGGAAAATGATCTGCGGATCCCGCTCTATGATTTTGAGACATGCGGCTGCTGCGACGGCCTTGAAAGCCGCGGGGTAAACAGGAATCAAGGCGCGGAGAGTATCCTGGCGTATCTCATCTCCCACCTGACCGTCCTCCTGGCCCACGAACAGGAGACTCTAATATCCTGATTGAAAACTCGGTCATCTCTTGTTCTCACAGGCAATTATGCCGGAGAAGGCCCCGCCGCATACAACAATGTAAGGAGTTCGGGAATGCCGATTATTCAAAGATATGCAAAGAATCCGATCCTAACCAGAGACGATGTTCCCTATCCGGTGGCAACGGTCCATAATGCCGGAGTAACCAGGTATAAGGACCGGTACATCATGATCTTTCGCTCACATTTAACCACCGGCCGCAGTATATTGGGACTGGCTGAAAGTGACGATGGGTTTCGGTTTACGGTTGCCGAAAAACCGTTTATGACCCCGGCAACCGAGGGGATATTCCGACTCTATGAAGAATACGGTCTCGAAGATCCGCGTATTACCTGTATCGAGGATGAATATCTGATTACCTACAGTGCCTATTCCCGGTATGGCGCGCGCATCGGTCTGGCCAAGACAAAAGACTTTCAAACAATAGAACGGATTTCTTTAATCACTGAAGCGGATTCTCGCAACCTGGTTATTTTCCCTGAGAAAATAGATAACCTCTATGTCCGTCTGGACAGACCCCATTCGGGGATAATCCCCTGGTCCATCTGGATATCCTATTCCCCCGATCTGAAATACTGGGGGGCCGCCCGGCTGATTATGAAACCGGATCAGTATCACTGGGATGAGATGAAGATAGGCCCTGGAGCCCCTCCCATCAGGACCGATCAGGGCTGGTTGAATATCTACCATGGCGTCTTTGAGACCATGGCCGGCTCCGTCTACCGCTTGGGGGTCGCCCTCCATGATTTGGCAGATCCCTCGATAATCAGGGGGGTCAGTGACGGCTGGATCCTTCAGCCGGAAGAAGCATATGAGATTACCGGTTATGTCCCCAATGTTGTATTTACCTGCGGGGCGGTACCGGAAGGGGACGGTACGCTTAAAATCTACTGGGGTGGTGCGGATACCGTGATGTGCGTGGGTACGGCAAATATACATGATCTGGTTGACCTCTGTCTGAAAAATCCCAGAGCGGCGGTGTGATATGAAGATTGCGGTCCTGGCCCCTATCTGCTGGAGAACGCCGCCGCGGCAGTATGGTCCATGGGAGCAGGTGGCGTCGAATATTGCCGAGGGTCTCGCCGGACGAGGATTTGACGTGACGCTCTTTGCAACGGGCGATTCCCTGACGCGGGCAAAACTGGAATACATATGCGAGCGGCCCTATGAGGAGGACAAGACTCTCGATCCAAAGGTGTGGGAATCTCTGCATATTGCCCACCTGATGGAGCGTGCCGATCAATTTGACATCATACACAACAACTATGATTTTCTGCCGCTGACCTATTCGCGCCTGATCACAACGCCGATGGTGACGACTATCCACGGCTTTTCCTCGCCACGCATCATCCCGGTATTCAAAGAGTACAATGATCACAATTATTTTGTGTCCATCAGCAATGCGGACCGTTGCCCGGAATTGGAGTATATCGCCACGGTTTACAACGGTATCGATGTGACTGACTTTACATTGAGGGAGGCTGTGGGCGAATATCTATTATATTTCGGAAGGATTCATCCTGATAAGGGAACCCATGAGGCCATCCGAATCGCCCAGGGATTCGGCATGAGGCTTGTTATCGCCGGGTTTATCCAGAACCGGGAATACTATGAAGAGGAGGTACGGCCGTTTCTGGATGACGAGATTGTGTATGTCGGTAACGCCGGACCGGAGGAAAGAGATACACTACTCGGCAATGCGTACGCCCTGCTTCATCCCATCAATTTCGCCGAACCTTTCGGTCTGAGTGTGGTTGAATCAATGCTCTGCGGAACGCCGGTGGTCGCCTTTAACAGGGGTTCCATGCCCGAGCTGATCGTCCCGGAGAAGACCGGATTTCTGGTTGACACGGTGGATGAAGCCGTATCCGCCTTGAGAGATATACGACGGATCAATCGCGCATACTGCCGGAGGTGGGCCGAGGAGAACTTCAGCCAAGAGAGAATGGTCGACCAGTATATTAAAATTTACCGTACAATAGTGGGCGGTGCCTGCTGACATTGTCAAAGCCTGTAACTTTTATCAATAGACACCGCCGTCCTCAATCGTTCAATAATTTGTTCAAAAGCTCATCCACCCGGACCGTGGCGAAGCCCGAGGCGGAATCGGACATCCCGTAGGGTATAATCAGATCACCGTTACGAATAAGGGAACCACAGGAATAGACGACATTCGGCACATATCCTTCCCTCTCTTCCTCGTTGGCCACCAGCAGAGGTTCCCGTAACTGGCCGATGATGCGAGAGGGATCCTCCAAGTCGAGCAGAACGGCTCCCAAGCTGTACCTCCTCATCGGACCCACCCCATGGGTGATCATCAGCCACCCTTTATCCGTTTCAAGGGGCGAGCCGCAATTCCCCAACTGAATAAATTCCCAGGGATACTGGGGCTCCTGTATCTTCTTGGCTTCGTGCCATACATGGATGTTGTCGGAGAACATCAGGTAATTATTGACCCCGTCGTAGCGGGAGATCATGGCGTACTGCCCTCTGATCTTTCTCGGGAAGAAAGCCAGATTCTTGTTCTGGACATGCTCGCCATGGATCGGGCGTATCTTGAAATGATAGAAGTCTTTCGTTTCTATCGATTTAGGCAGGATGGTATATCCGTCGTAAGCGGTGTATGTCGCGAAGTAGGTGACGCTGCCATCATCATCGGTAAATTTTACGAACCGCGCGTCTTCGATGCCGTTGCTTTCATGGGCGGAGACCGGAAAGATGACGCGTTCCGACAGGTCGGTATCCAGGGAGAAGGTGATTTCGTAATGCGAACTGGCCAGCCAGTTCATGGAATCGATCACCTTTTTCTTGGTGAAGGTGATAGGTATGTCTCTGGTGACCTCGGCGATGCTTTCCTGGAGGTCGCGATAGAGGAAACTGTCGCCGAGCCGTTCCATAACGGAGCCGACGATATCTTTTTGGATATGCATCTCGTGCAGTTTTTCCATAAACTGCCCCTTATCATACACGTGGAGTTTCAGGGCTTCGGGCAGATCAACAAATCTTCCGGCCGGTTTGAATACCAGCTCATTGTTCCGTGTAAGGATACCACTCCTGAAGACGATGGATGAGATATGCCCCTCCCCGACCGCGCGAAAACTGACAATAACGCGTTTCTCCCCCTCTTCTCGGTTCCCCTGGTTCGGGTCTTCTATCATTGAGGGATTAAAGAAGGCGGCTGCCTCAATGGCGTATTCCAAGGTAAAGTAGGAGCCGATCAGCAGTCTTCTTTTTAGAGACAGGGACTTCGGGAATATACCGGGATCCGATGCCAGAATATCTCTTACGGTGTCAAAATGTTTCTCAAATATTTTTGTGATGTTGCGGTGCCGAATTGAATAATCCGCCAAGACTTCGTTGAGTGCCAGATCCACCTCTTGGTCGGAGAAGGCCAATATCCGGTTGATGATAATTTTTGCCCTCTGCCCATCGCTGGAACCGGGTCGATAGAATCGGGCAATGACCCGTGTCGGGTCAGGATAAAATTTATTCGGTAATCTTTTGATGGTTACGGCCATTATTGTCTCACCTCAAAGTAGATCTGTTCTTCCATCCAGGATGACATCCCGTCTTCCTTTTCTCTCATGCGATCGATGGGGACTATTTCCGCCCCAATTCCTGCGATCTTCGTGTCGCTGCCACCACCGCCGCCGCGAGGGTCTCCTCAATCTTTCCCGCCCTGAGCGCCTTGATCCCTTCTATGGTGGTGCCGCCGGGGGAGGTGACCATGTCGGTGAGCTGGGCCGGTGTACGGTCCCCCCTGAGGCACAACTTCGCGGCGCCCAGCATGGTCTGGGCCGCCAACTTCAGGGCGGTCTCGGCCTCAAGTCCCTGATCGATACCAGCCTGTGCCAGGGCGTCTATGATGATGAATCCGTAAGCGGGACCGCTTCCGCTCAGGCCGGTGACGGCATCGATCAGTTTCTCTTCGACGACAACGGACATTCCCACGGAATCGAAAATCCGGCGTGCTGTTGCAATATCGCCCTCCGTGGCGTTTTTGCCCCCGGCAAGGGCCGCCGCCCCTTCTCCTATGAGGGCGGGGGTGTTGGGCATAACCCTGATGACGCGAGTCTTATCCCTCAGAATTCCCTCCATGAACCCGAGGGTGACCCCAGCTGCGATGGAGATGACGAGTCTGCCTGCCACGGCATCGGCCACGTCCTTCAATACCGCTTCTATATTTTGGGGTTTGACCGCCAGTATAACAGTAGCAGAGTCCTCCACGGCGGCCCCTATCTTTTCTGAAACACCGACATGAAGGGTATCCCTGAAGTGGTCGAGTCGCTCTGTTTGTATATCATGGACGGTTATATCCTCCCCGCGCGCCAGGCCGCTCGAAATAATTCCCCCGACGAGCGCCTCGCCCATGTTTCCTGCTCCTATGATACATATCCTCTCTTTCGGCATCGTGGTGTGACAACCTCCCCGTCTGTAAGGAACGGCGGGAATCCCCCGCCCTTTATGGAAAACATATCTTGACTTTTAAGATAGCAATTACTATTCATAACCTATTTTAATGTAAAGGGGAAGCGATGTTTATCCTAGGAAATTTCATAGAGGCGGTCGCCAGAATTATCGACATGGGGCTTACGTTGTACATGTGGCTTATCATCATACGGGCTCTTATCTCCTGGGTGAACCCCGACCCCAATAATCCCATAATCAGGTTTTTGTATAGCGTAACGGAACCGGTGCTCTACAAGGTCCGAAGACTGATACCGATGAAGGGCATCGGTATAGATTTTGCCCCGGTTATCGTGATCCTGGTTATCATATTCCTGCAATCCTTTATCGTCAGGACCATGCTGCAGATTGCGGTTAATTTCAGGTAGCAGGATTTTTGGGTACGCACAGCAAGGGGTGTTTATGATCCCGGTCGGTGAAACAGCGGATGGTGTCGTGTTCAATATCCGAGTCATCCCGCGCGCGTCCAGATGCGAGCTTGCGGGGGTCCAGGGCGACGCGCTAAAGCTCAGGATAACGGCACCCCCTGTCGAGGGTGCGGCCAACAAGGAATGCATACGCTTCCTTTCAGGGATACTGGGCGTGAAGCGGTCTCAGATACAGATCATAGCCGGGCACCGATCAAAGAACAAAAAAGTTTCCGTCTCGGGAATACACAGGAAAGACATCGAAGACGTGGTGTAGAAGGGGAAAAACTTCCTTTCCTACCCGCGTGAGGAGGACGAGGGATTGCTGCGAGGGATCTTCAAAGAAAACCTGCAGAAGCGACTGGTGCTTGGCTTCCTGGTGGCCACCTGTCTCACCGGTGTGGTGGCTACGCTCGTCGGCATAAAGATTATCAGTGACAGTACCATGAGTGAGGCTCAGAGGAAGGTCCAGCAGGACATAAACACGGCGAAGCTCATCTATGGTTACAATATGGAACGTCTGGCCTTCCAGATTCGCTGTGTCGCCCTGCGATCTCCTCTGGGAGACGCGATCTCTTCTGGTGACGTATCCGCCTTGGGAGACCTGAAGAGGCTCATACGCAGGGGAACAGAAACGCCGGTTGAACAGGGGGCCGACTGCATATGCATCGACATGCTTTCACTGGTTGATACAGAGGGGACTGTCCTGTACCGGGCCTCCAACCCGGCGGTCAAGGGAGACAATGTCCTGTGGGACCCGGTTATACAGAAATGCCTTGAAAAAAAGGTGCCCCTGTCGTCGACGGAATTGATCCCCCTGGAGTGGATACAGCGGGAGAACCCCCGCCTTTCGAAGCGCCTTGAAATGCCGATCGTAAAGACGCCTCAGTCAATCGAAATCGGGCAGGGGAGCCTGTCCGAGGGGATGGTGTTCCGGGCGGCCTATCCCATCTTTGACGCTCACGGTGATCTTAAGGGCGCACTTGTCGGGGGCGTTTTGCTGAACAAAGATTATGCCATGGTAGATAAGATAAAAGAGACGGTATTCCATGACGAAAAATACGAAAACCTCGATATGGGGTTTGCCACGATATTTCAGGGGGGGGTTCGCATATCCACCAACGTGATGACAAAGAATTCCGAGAGGGCGATAGGGACCGTTGTCTCCAAGGAGGTATATGAAAAGGTTGTTAAAGGGGGTGAAGACTGGGTTGGAAGGGCCTTTGTCGTCAACGACTGGTATCTCAGTACATATGTCCCGATATACAATATAGACAACGACATCATAGGGATGCTCTATGTCGGTATACTGGAGGAAAAATATAACGACATGAGGTTGTACGCCATGTGGGTCTTCCTCGGCGTCACGACCCTCGGCATGATTGTTGCCTTCATCATCTCGTTTCGCATGGGACACACCATCATAGAGAGGATACGCATACTGAAACAGGCCACGGAGACCATCGGGACCGGCGATCTCGATTACCGGCTGCCTTCCAGCAGGTCCTCTGACTTCGGCATGCTGGACGAGGCCTTCAATGATATGGTTACGTCACTTCGGGATCGCGATGAACGGCTGAAAAAGGCCCTCCAACAGCTCACACAGACGGAACGCCTGGTGGCCCTCGGACAGATGGCGGCCGGTGTTGCCCATGAGATGAACAATCCCCTCGGTGGCATACTACTCTACAGCAACCTCGTCTTGGAGGAACTCCCCGAAGGAAGCCCGGCGCGGGAGAATATGGACAAGATCGTTTATCAGACAAATCGGTGCAAGGAGATCGTTCAGAACCTCCTCGATTTTGCCCGGACCCCTTCGGGTGAGATGCTGCCGCTCGATATCAATGAAGTGCTCCTGACCTCCCTCGGCCTTGTGAAGGATCAGTCGATGTTTAACGGGATAGAAATCTTGACCGATTTCGCAGAGGGTCTTCCCCAGGTCAGCGGAGACCGGTCACGGCTGGAGCAGGTCTTTCTAAATCTGTTTATCAATGCCTCCGATTCGATGACCAAGGGTGGCAGGCTGACGGTGGCGACAAAGCTGATCAGCAGGTTTCCATCCAACCGGGAGGAGGACACGGAGATGGAGAGGATATGCCTCCTGGCCAGTCCCCATACCATCAAGATCACCATCTCGGATACAGGCAAGGGGATAGACAAGGCCTATCTGTCGCATATATTTGAACCATTCTTCACCACGAAGGATGCGGGGCAGGGGACCGGTCTGGGACTGTCCATTGCCTATGGAATTGTTCGCAAACATGACGGTTTTGTCGATGTGGAGAGCGAACCCGGGAGGGGAACGACCTTTTTTATCTTTCTGCCCGCCGCTGGGGACGGCGGTCCCGCATGGAGCAAAATTATGGAGGAGATAGAGGTTGGCTGAGAACGTCGCCAAGGCGCTGATTATTGATGATGAGGATTCCATACGTGACGGGTGCCGCCAGGTGCTTTCCCGTATGGGGTGCGCGGTCGATGATACAAATGATGCCGTCCGTGGTCTTGAGATGGCGCTCGACGATACCTATGATCTTATTCTGCTTGATGTTCAGATGCCCGAGATCAGCGGCCTGGATGTCCTGAAAAGACTCAAGATGGAGGCCGCCGTGTCCGCCCGTATCATCATTATCACTGGATACGGGACCATAGAGATGGCTGTCGAGGCGATGAGACACGGCGCGGTTGATTTTCTGGCGAAGCCGTTCAGCGCGGCCGAGCTGAGAAAGGCGACCGCTGGTGCCCTGAAGGCCCGTGACACGCGAAGATCGGAT
>Ga0272442_10011615_pt1 | contig 10716 bp, 5 predicted proteins | sample SSMForm2O_FD_200262 | JGI IMG/M metagenome (GOLD analysis project Ga0272442, IMG submission 200262) | Marine sediment archaeal communities from Little Sippewissett salt marsh, Falmouth, MA, United States - SSM-Form-2O | ecosystem: Environmental > Aquatic > Marine > Wetlands > Sediment ... | reverse complement strand
TTTCGGATTTAGGAATTTCATTAACTCAAACTGATACCAGAGTTTTTTCATTTTGATTCTTAGCTTGTGGAGGTTCCGGCTGTCGGAGTTTTCGAGCACTGAAAGAAAGGAGTTATAACTTAAAAGATAGGAGATTTGTAATTGAGATTCAATCTGTTTATTATAGAGGTTATTCTCTTTTAATGCAGTAATTTCCTTATCGAATTCTGTTACAGAATTCCTTATTGAATTCAATAAGTTGTTTTCGCCTGTGAGCAACAAAAGTTTTTCCCGGTTTTCGGCTGACAATATTTCAAGCATCAGTTTGACTTTTCTGTCGGGGAGGAGTTGTTTGTTGGTAAAATGTTTTTCAAAAGTTATCAGGTTGACATAGCTTTCGCGGATGGGAGCCAGTTGTTTGCCAAGTTCTTTTAATTCGGCGATCTTTTGGGTATACATATCTCTGCACAAAAGCAGCCATGCCCTTAGGCGCTTGAACGATTTCCTGATTTCGTGCACAGCAACGTTTCCTGATATATTCCCGGCATCGCAGAAATAAATTACCTTATTGGCGTGTTTTAACAGCGAATTTCTGAGTATGTTTTCTATTGTCTGTACCATCAGCAATTGATTTTCAGGCGTGTAAAAATACAATTCTTGAGCCAATTCTGAAAATCAACTTCTCCTCGTTTGAATAGATTGGAAACGAGGGGAGAGTGCTTCTGACTAGTCAATCTTTTCAAATCCACAATACGGCACCAGCACTTCCGGGATTTTGATCCCTTCGGGAGTCTGATTATTTTCTAGCAGGGCTGCTACAATTCGTGGTAAAGCCAAAGCACTGCCGTTCAGGGTGTGTGCCAGTTGCGGTTTTTTGCTGTTCTCATCGCGGAAACGGAGTTTGAGCCGGTTGGCCTGGAACGCCTCGAAATTGGATACAGAGCTTACTTCCAGCCATTTTTCCTGTGCTGCCGACCACACTTCAAAATCGTAGGTCAGCGAAGAGGTAAAACTCATATCGCCGCCGCAAAGCCTGACAATCCGGTAAGGAAGTCCCAACTTTTGCACGAGGCTTTCAACATGCGCAACCATTTCTTCCAGCACTTCGTATGAGTTTTCAGGGTGGGCAATCTGCACAATTTCTACCTTGTCGAACTGGTGGAGGCGGTTCAGCCCGCGGACATCTTTCCCGTACGACCCGGCTTCACGGCGGAAGCAGGCGCTGTACGCCGTATTTTTGAAAGGCAGGCCTTTGGCATCGAGGATTACATCGCGGTAGATGTTTGTTACAGGTACCTCGGCAGTCGGGATCAGATATAGGTTTTCGGCAGTAACATGGTACATCTGCCCCTCTTTGTCGGGCAACTGACCTGTCCCGAATCCCGAGTCTTCATTTACAACCAGCGGAGGCATAATTTCTTCGTAGCCTTCATTCCGGGCTTCATCGAGAAAGAAGTTAATCAGGGCGCGCTGCAACCGGGAGCCTTTCCCCCGGTAAACCGGGAACCCGGCGCCGGTGAGTTTTACGCCCAGTTCAAAATCGATGAGGTTATATTTTTGTGCCAGCTCCCAGTGAGGGAGGGCATTTTCCGGGAGTTTAACTTTCTGTCCTCCGGATTTTACAACCTCGTTGTCTTCAGCCGATTTCCCGGCAGGGACAGAGTCATGAGGGACGTTAGGCAGTTGAACCAGCAATTCAGATACTTTTTCATCGATGGAAGAAAATTCCTGGTCGAGTTGTTTGATGTTTTTTTTTAATTCGGATGTGCGATTTTTAGCCTGGATAGCTTCTCCTGTTTTCCCTTCTTTAAATAATTTTCCGATCTCTTTCGACAGTTTATTCATTTCAGCCTTTGCCTGGTCGGCTTTTTGCTGAGCCCGGTTTTTTTCTTCGTAGAATGAAATTATTTCACCAACAATTTCTTTGGCATCGAAGTTTTTAATTTTTAGTTTTTCAATAACCAGCTCCGGGTTGTCCTGAATAAATCGTACTGTAAGCATGTCCTGAAATTTATATGATCGGCAAATTTACAAATAATACGGGTTAATATTCGAAATTAAAAAATCGCTTTTAAAAATAATACCAATTACGAAAATGATTAGGCTATATATAATTAAAAATTTGATACACGGAACTCCTTTAGGTAAAAATATTGAGAACTACACTTTTTTTTCCTACGAAGTGAATGAAGCTCTTCACTTATCAACCAGGGAAAGAGAAATTATCGATGATTGTGTGAGTAAAATAAACTACGAACTGGAACACGCCATCGATTCACACAGTAAAACGCTTATTGTCTCATACCTTGAGCTTTTTCTAAACTACAGTAGAAGATTCTACGAGCGCCAGTTTGTTACCCGTAATCATGTAAACAAAGATATACTGGTTCGTTTCGAGAATATTTTACTTCGGATCAACCACTTTTATCAGGCTTGCCATCTGTCCGGTATTGTGCCGATAAATTATTTATCTCTCCCAACTATTTGGGCGACCTATTAAAAAAGGAAACCGGAAAATCGGCACAGGAACATATTCAGCTTAAAATGATTGATGTTGCCAAAGAAAAAATATTTGATTCTGAAAAATCAATCAGTGAAATTGCTTACGGATTGGGATTTAAGCATCCGCAACATTTTACACGAATGTTTAAGAAGCAAGTAGGAATGTCGCCTGTAGAATATCGAAGTTTGAATTAATTATTTGTATTAAATTTTATCACAGTCTCTCCCAATCTGAAAACATTATAACCATTGAGTTTATGTATTGAATTAAATTAAAAAACGGTACTATCAAAATTGTTTTTCTTTCAGGAAAGCTAAAACATTTATTAAAATTTTTAATAATATTATTCAAATACCAGATTTTTAAAATTCTGAATAATCAACCCAAATAAAAATTACAGATACAACAGGGTAATTCATAATTTTCAAATTGATATCTTAGTAAAAAAATCCAATACTAAACTATGAAAAAGAATTATTTTATCGCTCTTCAAGGTTTAACAATGTTATTCGTACTTTTTTTATTTCAAAATTGTACTACCGATAAACTCTCCATTACAAACCTTACCTCAGAATATACAACTACACCCCTCGGTATTGATGTAGAACATCCCCGTTTTGCATGGCAGATGCAGGCTCCGGAAAGCCAACGAGGTGTTTATCAAACCGCATATCAGATTGAAGTAAAAAATTCTTCAGGAGAAATTGTGTGGAATTCTGAAAAAATTAATGGGTCAAAAGCACTTGCCATTAAATATGAAGGATCGCCCTTACAACCTTCAACCCGATACGACTGGACGGTTACTGTTTGGGATCAGGAAAATCAGACTCATACAGCAAACTCCTGGTTCGAAACCGGATTGATGAATCCGGATATTTCTGCATGGGACGGGGCTCAGTGGATTGGTGGCTCCGACGATGACCTGGTTTTCTTTTCGCAATATCAGATTATTTTTAAAATGAAATATTCGCTGGCAATTGCCGAAGGTAGCACAAAAGCCGGTTTTGTGTACGGCGCCAATGACCTCCGGCTGATGGATAAATACAAAAACATTTACCAGCTTGAAAACAAAAAAAACAAAAGCTATATAAAACTGGAGCTTGATGTTTCCGATGTCGACAGCTCATCCGATGGGTTGGCAAAACTCAATGTTTACCGTGTGGGGTACACTCCCGACAATACAGCCGACAAACCAATCAAGACGTTCAAAATCAAATCATCATTAATTAATTCGGATAACAAAAACAACATACATCTTTTTAATATTCAAAGTGCTTTCGGGCGCATAACCATAACCCTCGACAATCAGTCTGATTTTTTTGTTAAAGAAGATTCTGGTGAAACCGGAAATTCTTTTATTTGGCTCGGCAGAGGTGGCAGAGGAGCCTCTGTGGACCTGAATCCGATGGGGTCGGGTGGCGATTATTTACCGTTCGGAATGGTATGCGATATAGGCTTTGCCATGGATGCCGGGCAAAAGGCGGCTTTTTCAGATTTGGAAGTTTATAACGACCGCCTTCCGAATAACACACTTTTTAATGAAGATCTTTCAGGGAGCTATAATGGTATCTTTGCGGGACAGGTTTCAGTTGAGAAAGGAGCTTATTTAGCAGACGGCGGACCAAACGGGATGTTTGTGGTTGTCGATCCCAGTCGGAACTCCACACCCATGCTACGAACCGAATTCGAAACCACAAATAAAGTGGAATTTGCACGTTTGTATGTGACGGCCCGTGGAATCTATGAGATATTCATCAATGGTAAAAAGGTCGGGAGTGATTACTACAATCCCGGGCAAACCCAATACAACAAATCGCATTTCTACCAGACATACAACATAACAGATATGCTTAAAAATGGGGTAAATGCTATGGGTGCCATGCTGTCTGAAGGCTGGTGGAGCGGCCAATTAAGTTATGGTTCTATTTGGAACCATTTTGGTGACCGCCAATCCTTACTCGCAAAACTGGAAGTTATTTATACTGATGGATCAAAAGAAATAATTACCACCAGCGATAAAAACTGGAAATATTTCGGAGACGGCCCTATAATATACAGCAGCCTTAATTTAGGTGAAATATACGATGCAACAAAAGAACAAAAGGTTGAAGGCTGGGCTGAAACCGGATTCGACGATTCGGGTTGGAAAATGGCTTCGGTTGTCCCGTTGGAAGGAACTTCCTTTTCAGGGGAAGAAAGAGGATTAGACGGATCAGTTACCGAGTTTAATTTTGATGAAATGAAGCTGACCGGGCAGATCGGGAATAACGCAGGGGAATTTAAAACCCTTACAGCCCAAAGCGTGGAGGAAGTACGCCCCGGCGTGTATGTTTACAATATGGGACAAAACTTTGTAGGTGTGCCTAAAATTACGCTTCAGAATGGCACTAAAGGAGACACCATGATTCTCAGGGTTTCTGAAATGCTCTACCCTGATTTACCGGAATCGGGTGATAACGTGGGCATGATCATGACAGAGAATTACCGGGCTGCCCTTTGCCAGGATATTTACATAATGAAAGACGGACAACAGGTCTTCCAGCCAAAATTCACATCCCGAGGATATCAGTATATTGAAATTACAGGGATTCATGACCCCTTGCCTCTGAAAGCAGTAGAAGGGATTGCTATCAGTTCGGTATTACAACTTACAGCAGATTATAAAACGTCGAACAAAAAAGTCAATCAATTATGGTCAAACCTTTGCTGGTCGAATGTGGACAACTTCCTCACCTTGCCAACCGACTGCCCTCAGAGAAATGAACGAATGGGTTGGTCGGGTGATATTTCCGTATTTTCGAGGACAGCAACCTATGTCTCTAATTCAGACCAGTTCCTCAGAAGGCATATGTTTGCCATGCGCGATGTTCAGAAAGCCAGCGGCAAATTCACCGACGTAGCACCAATAGGAGGTGGCTTCGGAGGCATTTTGTGGGGAAGTGCAGGCATTACCATTCCGTGGGAGGCCTACCAACAATTTAACGATATTGCCTTGCTCGAAGAACATTACGATGCCATGTTGTCGTATATCGACCACCTCGATAATACAATTAACCCGGAAACCGGCTTAAGCAGCGATGTGCAACTGGGTGATTGGCTTGGGCCGCAAAACAACCAACTCGGCCCTCAGTACCTGGCAACTGCCTATCATGTATTTGATTTGTGGATTATTAAAAATGTGGCTGAAATCCTTGAGAAAACAGAAGATGCTACCCGCCTTGAAAAAATGTACAAACAACGAAAAGACTTCTTTAACAGCACCTTTATTAACAAAGAAGGGAAAACATTAGCATTGGTCGGCGGAGGACGTGGCTTTGACCCGCGCCCTGCACCAGCTCCTGGATTTAAACTTGCCGATACACAAACCTCCTATGCCGTTGGACTGGCACTGGGAGTTTTTAATGATGAACATATATCGCAAATGGCAAAAAACCTGGCTGAGACTATTGAAAGGCAAAACCAAGATGACCAGGGAGCCCTTTGCCCTGAATATTCCCTGATGACCGGTTTTATCGGAACCGCCTGGATAAGTAAAGCCCTTTCTGATTACGGGTATAATGAACAGGCCTATAAACTGCTGCAGAATGATAAATACCCATCGTGGTTGTATCCCATCGACCAGGGGGCAACCTCCATCTGGGAACGCCTGAACGGCTACACCATCGAAAACGGATTTGGTGGCAACAACAGTATGAACTCCTTCAACCACTATTCGTTTGGTGCGGTTGGCCAATGGATGATCGCCTATTCATTAGGGATACAACGCGATGAACCGGGATTCCAAAAATTAATACTTCAGCCCACCCCTGACCCGACTGGTGAAATGACATGGGCAGAAGGTTATTACGACTCGATGTATGGTAAAATAACCAGCAAATGGGAGTTAAAAAACGGTCAACTGACCTATGAAACAACAGTTCCGGCTAATACTTCTGCAACTTTGTATTTACCTGCCAAATCGGAAAACGATGTGCTGGATGCTGATGGCTTTGAAATGAAAAAATTTGAAAATGGAAAGGCAGTTTATCAACTTCAATCAGGGACTTATAAATTCAAAACGACTTTTTAGTAATTATAAATTCAAAAATTCACTCCATATTTGTATTTTTAAGCTCATGGCTTTCGGATATGCCTGTCATGATTTCAATTATTATAAATCAACTTAACCATGAAATATCTTGTTCTTATTCTGTTTAATGCAATAGCTTTCCATTTATTTGCCCAAAATAATTCAGATATAGTCAGGCAGAATCCTTTTGCTGCCCCACCCGCCCCGGATGCTCCTGTTACTTATCAGAATCCGATTATTCCGGGTTTCCATTCCGATCCCAGCGTGTGCCGGGTTGGCGACGACTATTACCTGATCACAAGCACTTTTGAATATTTCCCGGGAGTCCCTGTTTTTCACAGCAAAGATTTGGTGAACTGGGAAAAGATCGGATATTGTTTGGATCACAAAGAACAGATTCCGAATGGAATAAACATATTTGCTGCCACCATCCGGTATCACGAAGGCACGTTTTATATGATCACCACTAATATAGTCGGAGGGGGTAATTTTTATGTGACAGCTACCAACCCGGCAGGCCCCTGGTCGGATCCATACTGGGTCAATGTGCCTGGAATTGACCCTGACCTGTTCTGGGATGATGATGGGAAAGCTTATGTAATCAGTTCTCCGTTTATCTTGTTTGAAATTGACATAGAAACCGGAAAGTTGCTTACCGAAGGTAAAAAAGTCTGGAACGGAACCGGGGGGCGTTATGCTGAAGGACCTCATATTTATAAAAAAGACGGATTTTATTACCTGATGGCTGCAGAAGGTGGAACTGAAGAAGCCCACTCGGAAACCATTGCACGCAGCCATAACATCTGGGGGCCATACACCGATAATCCGGCAAACCCGATCCTTGCCCATGCCAATGCCGCCGGGCAGGGAAATCCCATACAGGGGGTGGGTCACGCCGATATAATCCAGGCACACGACGATTCCTGGTGGATCGTTTTTCACGGGTATCGGACAGTGTCTGATAAAGCCCACCACATACTTGGAAGGGAAACCTGCCTTGCCCCGGTAACATGGGCAAAAAATGCATGGCCAATAGTAAATGGCAACGGTACAGCTACGGTGAATATGACCTGCCCCACCCTGCCTATAAAATCCTTTCCCGAAAAACCAACAAGGACAGATTTTGATGAAGCCCTGGGGCTGGACTGGAATTATATCCTGTATCCGGAAAAGGAAAATTATTCACTGGATAAGCGAAAGGGATTTTTACGACTGAAAGGAACAGAAGTCCCCCTCAATAACAGAAATACTTCAACATTTGTAGGTCAAAGGCTGACCGATTTTTATTTTACTGCAACAACCCAGGTAGAGTTTGATCCTAAAAATAAAAATGAAGAAGCCGGAATGACCTTGCTAAACAACGGGTCACATTTTGATATTCTAATCAAAAAACACGGCGGAAAAAGAAAACTTGTGGTAAAACTGCAGTTTGGAAGGACCGTATATACATCAGAAGAATTTACGCTGAAGCCTGGGTCGGTGAAACTTCGGATTACAGGTAAAAAATCAACCTTTACCTTTTCGTTTGCCCAGGGCAGCGATGAATTTACCGACGTTGAAACCGTTGATTCCAAATTCCTGGCCACCGAGACAGTTGGGTTTTTTACCGGTGTTTACGTTGGTTTATACGCTACCGGAAATGGCAAAGCCTCAAAAACCAATGCTGATTATGACTGGTTTGAATATATTAAAAACTGAGATATTGCTTAAATTTAACATTCGAACCTAACTGGCTTAAAAAAAACTAAACCATGAAAAGAATCGTATTCCTAATATTTTCCCTGGCCTGCATCAACAGTACTGGACAGGAATCTAGGGGCTGGCAAGATGTAAATTACGCAGGTGATTCGGAGGCTTACCACACACTCGACATTCATTTGCCTACCGATGTAAAACCATCCTACCCGGTGGTTGTGACTATCTACGGAAGTGCCTGGTTTGGGAATAATTTAAAAGGATCGGTTATGGGAAATGTTGCCAAACCATTGCTCGAAGCAGGCTATGCCGTAATTGCCCCGAATCACCGGTCAAGCCGCGATGCCATTTTCCCGGCACAGATAAACGATATTAAGGCTGTGGTCCGGTTTATAAGGGCAAATGCAAAAACATACAAAATTGATGATTCTTTTATCGGAATTACAGGATTTTCTTCTGGAGGGCATCTTTCTGCACTTGCCGGAACTTCCCAAGGAATTCAGCATTTCACTGTTGGTTCGGCTACTGTTGATATCGAAGGAGATATTGGAGAATATTCTTCGTATAGCAGTTCTGTTGATGCTGTAGTCGACTGGTTTGGCCCGACCGATTTTCTGGTGATGGATTCCTGCGGAAGCAACATGGAGCACAATCCTGCAAATTCACCGGAATCAAGCCTGGTGGGAGGTGCTATTCAGGAAAACAAGGCTAAATGTGCTTTGGCAAATCCAGTCACTTATGTCGATGCCAATGACCCTCCTTTCCTCATTCTGCATGGCGATAATGATCCGTTGGTGCCTCATTGCAACAGTGAATTACTGGTCGAAGCACTGCAAAATGCCGGAGTTCATGCTCAGTTCGTCCTGGTGCCGGAAGGCGGGCACGGACCCGGTCTGTTCGAAGAAAAATATTACAAAATGATGATTGATTTTTTTAATAAATTCAAAGAAAAATAATTGAGTTTCATTATTCCTGGCTACCATAAAAATATATTCTTATGAAGCGAATAATCTATTTTACTTTGTTGAGTTTTGCAGTACTGGTTACATCTGTTTCTCAGGCACAAAAACCGGAAATCGGGAAATCAGCACGCTACTGCAATCCTCTTCCTATGGTTATCGGACCAGGTGGAAATGCTGCAGGTGATGTTACAGTCATTAAGGAAGATGGTAAATATTATATGTTCTGTACCGGTGGTGGTGCATGGATATCGGACGATATGCTTAACTGGTCATTCCAGCGTGTAGAACACGTTCCGATAGCTCCTGATGTGGTAAACTATAATGGAAGTTTTTACATGTGTGGGAATGACAGCCCACTCTACAAAGCCGACAATCCACTGGGACCATACACCAGTCTGGGGAACTGGAAAAACACTCCCGATGTTGCAGGTGGCTGGAACGGCGCTTTTGATATGGACATTTATGTCGATGATGACAACACACCATACCTGTATTATGCAGGCCGGGGAGTCAGTGGCATTTTCGTTGTTAAACTCGACCCCGAAGACCTGACAAGGTTTGCAGGCCCGGTCAAACATCTGATTGGTTTTAACAGCGACCATGTTTGGGAACGTTACGGAGAGCAGAATGAATATCCCGATGTTTCGTGGGTTGAAGGATCCTGGCTTCAAAAATACAACGGGAAATATTATCTGGAGTATTCGGCTTCCGGGACACAGTGGAAGACATACGCCGAAGGATATTACATTTCAGATTCCCCGATGGGGCCATTTACTTATGCTCCCAACAATCCACTCATGCGTAACACGGAAGGATTGGTTTCCGGCACAGCCCACGGAAGTATTGTCGAAGGTCCGGATGGAAACCTCTGGCAGTTTTATACCATTGTCCTTTCCAATCCCCCGGGTGGCAGGCGAATCGGCATGGATCGTATCAAGTTTGATGAGAATGGATACATGTCGGTTAAAGTTTCCGATACGCCTCAATGGAGTCCCGGTGTGGTTGACGATCCGACCAAAGGAAGCAGCGGTTCCCTTCCGCTTACTGTTAACAAGGTTCGTGCGATGAATGCGCTTTCAGAATTTTCATCGGAACAATCCGGAAGGCATGCAGCCTATGCAATGGACAATTCCAGCGGAACCTGGTGGGAACCCGAACCAACCGATTCAATGCTAGCCCTGACAATTGAACTTTCACCTGCTACGGAATTCGATGTGGTGCAGTTATTTACTATCGACGGCGTACGTTTGATGTTTAACGGAGGAAGAAGGCGCTTTTTCAGGCGATCTTCAAAACCGCACGAATCCATTATTTACAAATATAAAATCGAAGTTTCAATGGATGGAAAAACATATACAACAGCCCTGGATCAGACAAATAACAATATCCAGCGAAATACGATTTTTGAGGAAATTCCACCGGTAAAATGCCGCTTTGTGAAATTAACCGTGACCGACTGGCCCAAATCCGATCCTTTGGGAATAATTGAATTTACAGTATTCGGAAAA
>Ga0272442_10011614_pt1 | contig 10717 bp, 9 predicted proteins | sample SSMForm2O_FD_200262 | JGI IMG/M metagenome (GOLD analysis project Ga0272442, IMG submission 200262) | Marine sediment archaeal communities from Little Sippewissett salt marsh, Falmouth, MA, United States - SSM-Form-2O | ecosystem: Environmental > Aquatic > Marine > Wetlands > Sediment ... | reverse complement strand
TACTTCCCCAGATGCTGTATCATAAGCATCAGCAGGATCAAGCGTCTTAGGGTCCCCAATTGTATAATAAACTATTGTATCTGGATTCTTAATTTCCATTTTTGTTTCTGTTTCTACACATCCACTAAAAGATGCAATTACCATTACTAAACATATGACCACTCCTAATAGACCGATTTTTTTATTATTCATTATATCTCTCCTTTTTCCACCTAAAAATATCTAAAATTATAATGAAAACTGACTATTAACTTTTTCGTTTTTATTTATCTTGGGAGAAGGTTTGAAAGGGAAAATATGCGTTATGCTGATAAACCTCATAGTAGTCGTAAGAGTCTATATTCAGTAGCTCAACTTGGTGCCATCTCTTATATCTCATTCAGATCGAATGCCACTGGCCATATCTGTAGTTATTTGATCTAAATGAGGATAAAAAAATATTAAGATAAGCATCAGTTAAATTTTATGATGCGTTACTATAAAAGATCAAATGTTGAATCTGTTTTTAATATGATAAAAAGAAAGTTTGGAACTCATCTATATAGTAAATCTGAGATTGGTCAAATCAATGATATTTTGTGCAAAGCATTGGCACATAATGCTCGTATTTTGATACATAAATACCATGAAAATGATTTGAAACTAGATTTTAAATGTTGTAAAAAGACTAAAGTGACGAGGTAAAATGAAAAATAAAATTATCTCTGTATCTTATTCCAAAGTTCTTTTTTCCATAAGAAATAGATATAACCAAAAAACGATAAAAAGGCAAATAAAACACCAATATTATTTGGAAAACCAGCTAATTCAGAAATTAAAAAATATGCTATTCCTGGGATTACTAAAAGCAATAAATAAAGAAATACGACCCAAAAACTGCGAATTACATATCTACTAACAGGAGCAGTCTTTGCAGGATCTTCATAATATATCTTATCGCGAATCTCATCATCTTTTTTTAATTCACCAAGGAATTGTTGATATTCTTTTTCAGTATCAAACTCAAGAGGTGTTCCCGTCCATCCGCAGTTTTTACACGCTTGCTTTAAAAATTCTTGAGGATGCACTCCATCTCTTATTCCACCCATACCAACGTTTTTACTTCCACATAAGGGACATGCAGTTATTCTCATCTTATACAAATTAACAATGATGTTAAAATTTTTAATATTTTTGGAGGTTATAATTAGAACAAAACTAACAACAAGCTTATTTTCCAGTATATTTTTTCCTTTCATATTCAAAAACTAAATAACCAATTAGTGTTTGAGAAGCAAATAAAACACCTACAAATAAAGTCCAGAATAAAAATTCCATTGTTCCAAGATGTTCTACTGGCCAATACTGAAAATAAAGATAGAATAATCCCAATCCAACAATTATTAAAGATAGTAGAAAGGATTTCTGTTTATTCATTTTTTTATAGAATCTTTTCTCAGTTTCAATATGCGTTTTCTCAAGAGCTATCCACATCCAATCGCCATTTTGTAAAACATTTTGATAATATTAACTTTTTTGGAGAAAAGAATTATTGTACAAAACACAGAGTTACATGGTAAAATAGATATTTAATGTGTAAAACCGGATGAAAACCATGAGTGACACTGACCTTTAAAGAAAACTGTGACGAGACACTAGCAGCAAAACCAAATAAATGGTCACGTTAACAAATAATAAAATAAACCTGCAGGATAAAAATAGTCACATCATGCTTAAATTCTATTTTTTATATCCTATTTTGCAGGATTATTTAATTAAGATTTCGCCTTATGAATACCCGCCAATTTTCAAACTAGGATCCCCAAATAAACTCCATGATTGAACAACCTGTGCATCAACCCATGACTCCTTCAAATAATCGACATCTGGTGTATCCCAATCTACAGGATACGTATCGATATACCATGATATAGCTGCAGCCCAAGTATTACCAAGCATCTCAATATTGTTCTGACCATATTGTTTAAAGAACTGTACTTCAAGTTCATTAATTCCGCCTTTAAAAGAAATATCCTTGTCTTCTTTAGTATGCCCAAGAGCAGTACATCCAATAGTTCCAATAGCGCCTCCGCCTATTTTTCGAGTCATTTTCCAGCCCCAACATTCAAAGGTAGCTTCTCCATGATACACCGCAGTTTTGTCAAAAATTTTAAGGATTGATACATCGAACTGGTTATTATGACATCCGCTTACGACACAAACAGGATACATATTTTTGTTTTTCAGCTTAAACATACTCTGAACAGTCAGTCCATCGATAAATGTCTTATTGTTCGGTGGATGATTTCCCCAGGTCATTGGATTACCATGACCTACAAAATACAAAAATCCACAACCCTTATTTACAGAGTTTATAACATCAGATTGTCCAGTCAGTGTCCCATCTGAAGTGTAAAGCTTAATTGGATTAAACCCGGTCATATTCTCCAAAGCCCTGTCTGCATAATATTCACCCTCATAACCTTTCCATTTTGGATTCTGGTACTCGGGATAAGTGTCACCAGCGACTACTAACATGTCGTTAAACCAGGGTGCACCATAGGAATTTGCCTCGTAATCAATAATCTTTTCTACCACAATTTTTACCTCCAGTTTATTTCTACATGGAAGTCTACCAACTGAAATATCTGGAGATAAGTCAATATTTATGTCTTCTGGATATTCTCCATAATACCACTCACCAAAACGACCATCGCCATCCGAATCCCAACTTGAAAAATTACCATTTTCTTCATAGATATCTGCATAGTAAAGATCGCTTATGATATGTGGCTCCCAATCGTTATCCATATTTACATATCTTACTGGAAAATGCCATAATGGCAGTTGCCCTTTTTTACCTCCAACTAGTAAAACATATTCAATTCCCCAATCTTCCATAGATTTTTTTATAAAATATTTGATTTTCTCTGGTTCATCTCTTCCAACTTCCCCCACACTAGCATACACTTCATCCAGTGTAACAAGAATCGTAGAAATGCCAATTTTTTCCTTGTGCGATACAAGTGGTTCCAATTCTTCTTCAAATTGCACTGGAGATAAGATAAGAAGTTTATATGTTGGGTCTAAACTACTTGTCATCATCTGATATGTATCTTTCGAAATCTTGTCAATTTTTCTATTTACTTCACCAATTGTTGGCACTACAGTAAGCCCAAAAAATAGCAACAAAATCCCAAAAACCAATATTTTTGTATAGATTTCTTTTTTCATATCTAATATCCTCATAACAATAATATATCGTATAGTTAATAAATTTTTATGTATAATGGATTTTGAATAAAGATGCCGTGGAAATTAGTTAGAATATCCGCCTATCTTCAGACTTGGATCTCCTAAAAGTACCCATTGTTGAACAGTTTTTGCATCGATTGCATAGTCCCAAGCTGCAGGCGTCTCCCAGTCTATCGGATATTTGTTCAGATAATCTGCTATCGCCTTACCCCATACTTCTCCAAGAATATCAGTTCCATTCACACCATACTCATAAAAGAACGTCGGCTCAAGAAAATCACCTGCACCACTGAAGGAATCTTTATCTTCTTTTGTCATCCCAAGTCCTGAACATCCAATAGTCGCAATAGCACCACCACCAATTTTTCTTGTGAGTTTCCACCCCCAACATTCGGAAATCCAAGTAGAGTAGTACCAGGGATCCTCACGCAGCTTACCAAGATGGACATCGAACTGATTGTTATGACATCCTCCAACTACGCAGACTGGTAGTTTTTTACCATTTATGAGACAGGACATACTTAGTAGGGAAAGCCCTTCAATCCACGTACTTCCATCTCCTGGTGGATGAGTACTCCAACTAGATGGATTTGCATGACCGTCAAAATACAGAAAACCACATCCAGGATTCACAGCACGCAGTATGTCTTTTACACCAGTAAGTGTTCCATCTGATGTCCAAAGTGTTATATGTTCAAAATCAGACATGTTTTCTAAAACATGCATTGTATTTTCTTCGCCCTCATTTCCATTAATTTTTGGATATGTATCTCCTCCACCAACAACAATTCTGTTAAACCATTCTTTTCCAAATGTACTTGTCTCATAAGTTATTATCTTATTTACCATAATTTTTACTTCAAATTTGTTTCTACACGCAAGTCGGCCCACGTAAACATCTGGATAGAGATTGATATTTTTATCTTCAGCTTCTTCAGACACTTCATCATCAATCCATTCCCCATAAATTCCATCTCCATCTGTATCCCAACTAGAAAAGTCACCGTTTTCATCATAGATGTCAGCATAATATAACTCAGAGATAAAACAGGGCTCGTGGAAACCATGGTTGACATCTCCATTATAAACATAACGCACGGGCATTTGTTTAAAGTCACCCACAAGAAGGACATATTGGATTCCCCATTCATCAGCTGCAGTTTTTATGAAGTATTTTATTTTCTCTGGTTCATCTCTTCCAACCCAATACGTCTCCTCATATACTTCATCTAATGTAATGACAATTGTAGAAACACCGAAATTATTTTTATGATCTGAAAGCGACTCAAGTTCTTTTTCAAATTTTGCTGGACTTATAACGAGAAGATCAAAGGTTTGGCAATTATTGATAGTTAATTTTTTGTATAAATCGTTTGGATTTTTGTCAATTTTTTGATTTACTGTACCCATTACTGGAACAATAATCATACCTAGAAATAATATAACAACAGCAAAAATAATAAATTTTTTATTGACGTTTTTCTTCATATTGCTTTCTCCCACAATTAGAATAATTAAATATTAATATGAGTAATAACTTATAAAAATTTATCCCCCTCCTCATTTATCATTATCTCATATTATGGACATCATCAAAATGTGCATATCTTACAATCAACCACTGCCCTTTAATCTATGAATACTATTTCCTTATATCATCAAGCAGAACATATAAAATACTCCACTTTTCATAAATAACTTATTAAACAAAAAGTGAGTTGTACGAGATTTGCTAATAATAGATATTATAATGATAGTTAAAAAACAAATCTGAAATTCTCTTTCTTAGAAAACATTGAGTATCAATCAACACAAACATCGCAAAGAAATAAACGAAATAAGATTTAAATGTAAATAAAATCACAATATTAACAAGGCTTTTATTTTTCAAATTAATTTCGATACTTCTTTATATAAAGAATTGATTTCCTACATATAATACAGTAGGATGGGATAATAGTCAAATACAATAGAGCTAATAATAGTACTATGTGCTTGATGATATTACCAGTCTTTCTGTTTAAATCTCAAAGATAAGCTTGTTCTACTGACCTTACAACAATGAATAACAGGAGCTAAAAATGATAAAAGCAAAATTAAGAACAAAACTTATATTTCTTATAATTGCTTTTATACTGATTCCATTAATCATTATGAATCTCTATTTATCAATTTATATGGAAGAATCATTAAGGGAAACTACCTTATCAAAATTTCAAGCAGTTGGAATGGACATAGGTAACGATATTGAACAAATTGTAAATAATGGAAGAAATTACATTGTTGCCTTGGCAAATAATCCGATTCTTAGATCAGAGAATGCAACAGTATCTGAGAAACTTGAACAATTGAATATAACTCAGAAATTCTATCAGATTAATGATGACATCAAGTTTGACGATATAACCTTAATAGATACTAAAGGAGACGTTATTGCATCTACTACAGATGGCTATAAAGGCAAGTGGAGTGCTAATGAATGGTATAAACGCTCGTTGAATGAAAACGTTGTCGTTTCTGAAGCATATCGAATTGTTACATCCGGAAAATTTTTACAGCTATATTTATCACCCGTATCAAACAGCAATAATGAGATTATTGGGGTCATTGTTGGTGAAATCGACCTGGAACATATTTGGAAAATAGCTGATAGCATTACTATTGGAAAGACAGGATTTGTTTATATAATAAATAATCAAAGCCAGATAATTTCTCATCCTAACAAGGAATATCTATCTGTAATAGTACCACAGAGCCATAAAGTTAGTAAAGTATTGCAAAACTTTACTGGAACAGCTACTTATACTGATAGATTTGGTGAACAAATAATTTGCAGTTATATGCCAATTCTAGGTGGGACAATATATGATAATAACGGCTATTGGGGAGTTATCGTAAATCAACAATCAGATGAGGTGTTTAAAATGGTTTTTTCTTTCCAAAGACAGTTAATAATTATTACTCCTCTGATCATCATTGGAACCATTATAGGTATTTCACTCTTTTTTTCACAAAGTATCATTATACCAATTAAAAAATTAGAAGAGGGAATGGTAGAAGTATCATCCGGAAATTTGGATTATCATGTGGATATAAAATCAGGTGGGGAAATCGAGTATTTGGCAACATCTTTCAACAAAATGACAGATGATTTAAAATCTCTTAACAATAGAGTCCAAAATAGAACTATTGAAGTGGAAAAACTACTGAAGCACAAAGATGAATTTATTAATCAACTTGGACATGATTTAAAGAATCCATTACTTCCTTTGAGTAATTTATTACCTGTTTTGATGGAAAAAATAACTGACCCTAAATTGAAGGAAATGCTTGTTGTTATTGAAAGAAATGTAGAATATATGAGGAATCTAGTTGTAAAAACTATCGAACTTGCACGATTAAGCTCTCCAAATATAAAATTTAATACAGAAGATATAAATCTTTTAGATGAAATTGAAGTTGTTATCGAACAAAACGAATCAATTCTGAATAATAGTAAAATTAAAATAGAGAACAACATAGAGAAAGACATTACAGTAAGGGCAGATAAGCTCCGACTTGATGAATTATTTACCAATCTTATTGGAAATGCTATAAAATATTCTAATAAAGGAGGGACGATATCACTTAATGCAATAAATGATCAAGATTTTGTAACAGTATCTATCTCTGATAGTGGCATTGGTATAACCAAAGATCAAATAGATCATATTTTTGATGAGTTTTACAAGGCAGATAAGGCAAGACACGATTTTGATTCCAGTGGCCTTGGACTTCCCATATGCAAACGAATTGTTGAAAAACATGGTGGGAAAATCTGGGCGACCAGTACCGGGAAGAATAAAGGATCAAGCTTTAATTTTACTATTCCAACAGGTTATAAAACAATTATTGGGAACATTGAAGGAAAAATTGATAAGCTATAAAAGGATGGATGGTGAGAAGACGCATGAAAAAAAGAATCTTGGCAGTAGATGATGATGTTGACAATAATTACTCTCTTAAGATTAGATTAGAGAACAGTTATTCTGAGTTTGAGGTAATAGGTGTGGATAGTGGGGAAAAATGCTTTGAATTTTTAAATAATAACGAGATTCCGGATGTTTTGCTGCTGGATATCATGATGCCCCATTTGAATGGCTGGGAAATTTATCAAAGCTTAAAAGAAAACTCGGCATGGAAAAATATTCCTGTGATTTTTGTTACAGCCAGTTCGGGTGAACTTTCTGATAAAGTTAAAGATCATATAGGTAGTGATAGTGTTATTGAAAAACCATACGATATAGAGATTTTAATGAAGAGAATAAAAGAAGTTTTGGAAAAACCTGATTCTACACAATATCTTTAGAATATTGATGAATCATATCATGACTTTAATTCAGAAATCTCGCCCCAAAGCAACTATGTGTCACACATTTAGATTTTTACTACACTTCGATTTAACGCATTGGACGAAATATTGAAATTAACGGAAGCGCCAAATGGAACATATTTTCCAATTATAAAATTTATTATATAAGGTATCATATGATCCTCATAAAATGAATCGAAAGATATGCAAGTATTACTGTTATCAAAATACTAGAGAAACAAATAAAATCAAGACCAATGTGCGGGATACTCTAGAACTTGTCATTTTTGACATGGATGGCGTAATAGCTGATACTATAAGTTCCTGGAAATACATTCATGATTATTTTGGAAGTTCTAATGAAAGATCTGTGAATGAATATCTAAAGGGAAAAATAGATGACGCAGAATTCATAAAACGAGATGTTTCCCTATGGAAAGAAAACGGGAAACCAGTAACTAGAGACAAGCTTGTCGAAATTTTATCAAATGTTACACTTATGAAAGGAGCAGAAAAATGTATAACTAGGATTAAAAAATACAATGTTAAGACAGCCATTGTAAGTGCTGGCCTTGATATTCTCGCAGAACGAATGGCAAAGGAACTCGGTATTGACTATATACTTGCCAATGGCATAAAAACCGATGGCAACGGGCGTCTCAGTGATGAGGGCATAATTGGTGTTAGACTCATGTATAAAGACAAGGCAGTCAGTAAACTCTCTAGCCAACTTGGTATCCCTCTTGAAAGAATCGCTGCGGTAGGTAACTCCTGCTTTGATATCCCCATGCTTGAAACTTGTGGCCTTGGTATAGCATTTAACCCAGAGGATGATTGTGTAAGACAGAAAGCCGACGTTGTGGTAGAGGGTAACGATTTAATTGAAATTCTACCTGTTCTTGAAAAATATATGTAAATATTTTATCTTAGAGATAGAGAACGTTGGATCAATTAACTGCTTTATTTAGACAGCTTTCTCTTAATACAGGCCATCAAGGGCATATTTGATTCCATCAACGCAGTTTGTGCCTGTAATTGTTTCTGTAAGAATAGTTTATCACTCCTAACTTCGTTTAATTGTCTTTCCAATAGTTCTATTATTTTCTCCTTAGACTGAATCTTTTGTTTAAGCGGCTGCATTTCGCTGTTATAAAGAGTATTATACACCTCACTATATATCTCATCTGATATACTATCTTCGTTTTTTAAATCATCATCCTTATCATTATTGTCTAAAAATTGCACAATTGCCTCCTGTACAAGGTTATTTCTTGACATCTCATGGTTCTCAATTTTGTTGTAAAGTTCTTTGTTTAATCTGATCGCTATTCCTTTTGTTTCGTTCATGATTTCCCCCAGCTAATTTAGTGAATAGCATTGGCATTACATAAATTTTTATTATTTTATACAAAAACACATAACATTAGGTGATTGCGCGTCAAAACCTCATTTATACCTTAAAATATGAACATGTATAAGAAGATTAAAAAAAAGGGATTTTTATATTTAATAACCACCAATTTTCAAACTTGGATCACCTATAAGAGTAAACTCCTGGATAGTTTTGCAATCCATCAGAGTTGATGAATCGTATGGTCTTTCCCAATCCACTTCCAAATTCCAATCTATAGGTAACTCACTGATATAGTCTACCAATGTCTGAGTGTGCGCTTGACCAAGTATAGTCATGTTGTTCATACCATAGTTTTTGAAAAAGTGTGTATTGGCATATCCTGAAAAATATTGGATGCAGTCGGGAACGCTATCGTTATCGTAATCTCCTTCTGCAAACCAATCAAGTCCGGTATACGCCATAATAGCAATAGCACCCCCATCCATCTTACTAGTCATACGCCAAGCCCAGCATTCTGGAACCCATTCATTATACCAAAAGCTACCCAGCGGCGACATACCAAAATAATTTAAACCCTCTTCTAAAATGCCTTTTAAGATATTCATTAAACATACATCGAACTGACCGTTATGACAAGCACCAACCACTGCAACTGGAAGTTTTTCGCCATTTTTTAACTTTGGCATGTCATGGTTATTTAATCCTGTGATCCACGTTTTTTTATCATCTGGTGGATGAGTACTCCAAGTGGAAGGATTACCATGACCGTCAAAGAAAAGAAATCCACAACCGCCACTTATTGCAGTTATTACATCAGAAACATCAGTGAAACTACCATCAGAAGTCCATAGTTTTATTCCTTCAAAACCCTCCATGTATTCTAATGCTTTTTTGTTTTCTTCTTCACCTTCGTAATACTTTTCACCCGGTGCAGAGTCCCCACCAACAACCACCATCTTGTTAAACCAATCCTTTCCAGAAACCGTATTTTCATAGTTTATTATTTTATCAACCATTATCTTAACTTCAAAATCATATCTGCAAGGTAATCTACCTAGGCAAACATCAGGATTTAAATCAATTATATCCTTTCCTTGCTCGTTCCACTCTGCAAATACGCCGTTTCCATTAGAATCCCAGTCATCAAAAACAGTTTTGTTGTCTACGAATTTGTAGAGATCTGCATAGTAAAGATCGCTGATAAAACTAGACTCATAGCCATCATTTAAAAGAGAGTATCTAACAGGGACGTACCAATCAAATCGTTGTCCTTTTATGCCGCCAACAATAAGTACATATTTTATACCCCACGTTTCAAAAGCGTCTTTGATGAAATATTTTATCTGCTCTGGTTTGTCTCGACCATCATATTCGCTATAAATATCCTCTACAAACTTCATCACGGTATCTATGCCACAGCTATTCTTATGATCAACCAAAGGTTGTAATGTATCTGAAAATGTTCTAGGAGCAATAATCACAAGATCATATTCATCAGGAAATGTAACAGGACTTAAAGGTTCTTCATAGATTATATTGATATCAAAGGTGTTGCTATAATATATCATGTCTTGTGCAGGTGAATATCTGATAGGATAACATTGCACTGTAAGAAAAATAACGTGTTCTTCACCATATAAACCAGCTTTAATGGTGTAACTATAGCTACTAGACGGATACAGCTCTGGACTATTATATATTGTAGTATCCTTCATCGGTTCACTGTCTACTTGCATACCCCCAATCGACGTAACTGGCCTAGAACCAGGTTGCACCTT
>Ga0272442_10011612_pt1 | contig 10719 bp, 7 predicted proteins | sample SSMForm2O_FD_200262 | JGI IMG/M metagenome (GOLD analysis project Ga0272442, IMG submission 200262) | Marine sediment archaeal communities from Little Sippewissett salt marsh, Falmouth, MA, United States - SSM-Form-2O | ecosystem: Environmental > Aquatic > Marine > Wetlands > Sediment ... | reverse complement strand
ACCTTTATTCCCCGCTTGAGCAGGCCCGCCGCGAGGTCCGCGGCCCGCGCATCGAGCGGGGAAAGGTCGAGGTTGACGATGTTCGTTAGAACGCCTCCGCGGTCGATCTTCACGCCGAGGTCCTCCAGCCCTTTTCTCAGCTTTTCCGCGTTCGCATGGTCTTCCTCGAGCCGCCCGATCATCTTCTTCAGTGATATGAGTCCCGGGGCGGCAATAACACCGGCCTGCCGCCATCCTCCTCCCAGCCGCTGTTTCACGCGGCGGGCCTCCCTGATAAAACCACTGCTCCCGGCGATGATGGCGCCGATGGGAGAGGCCAGTCCCTTGCTCAGGCAGAAATAAACCGAGTCGCAGAAATGAACCAGGTCGCGCACGTTCTTGTTAAGCGCGACCGCGGCGTTGAAAATCCGCGCGCCGTCCATGTACAAAATGATGCCGTTTTCCCTCGCGATCTTGATCGTCTCCTCGAGATCCTCAGCACTCACCGCCAGTCCCCGGTTGAGATGGAAGGTGTTCTCCAGACAGATCATGACGGTCCTGGCGCGCTGCACGCCCTCGGGCTGTATCGCCCTCTTGAGCTCCTCAGGCTCATAGACCCCCCGGTTCGAGTGAACGGGACGCGTTTGAACGCCTGAAATCGCTGAGAGTGCGCCCGTCTCGAGGTTGTATATGTGGGAATCCGAAAAGGCGATGATCTCGTCGCCCGGCCTGGTATACACCATGACCGCGATCTCGTTGCTCATGGTTCCGGAGGCGGTGAACATCGCCTCCTCTTTTCCGAGCATGTCCGCGGCGAGCTCCTCGAGCTCGATCACGGTGGGATCGTCCCGCAGTATGTCGTCTCCCACCACGGCGTCTCGCATGGCGTCACGCATCTCCGGTGTGGGCTTGGTTACCGTATCGCTTCGCAGGTCGATTAACCGCTCCATTTCCTTTATAACCTCTTTTATCGTGGTATAGTTGTGATTATATACGAGTCCGGAGGGGTGTCAATGCGGAATGTTAAGACCGGGGATGGAATGCACTGCAATTACGTGGTGAATACGGTAAATTCGGTAGTGACAGTTCCTTTTGTGACAGTTCCTAAAGGAACTGTCACCTTTTTATTTATCCCCTCTGCGGGGATTCGGGGTGAGGTATGCGTATGATGAACGTCGTGCCCTCGCCCGGGTGCGACGCGGCTTCCACGCTCCATCCGTGCGAAGTGAAGATGGACCGGACCACCGAGAGCCCGAGCCCGGTGCCCGGCTCCCTTCTGGAGGAGCTTCTGCGGTAAAAAGGATCGAATATCCTGTCGAGGTCATCCCCCGGTATTCCTCCACCCGTGTCCCTGACATTGATGACGGCCCCCTTTTCATCACAGTATGCCTCCAGCACAATGGCGTCGCTCTCCCCTGTATGCTGCATCGCGTTGATGATGAGGTTCTCGAACGCGCGGAAGAGAAGCGGCCGGTCCCCCCGCACGACGAAACCGGGTTCCACATCTATGCGGGCCGAAAATGAGCGTCCGAATATAACAGCATCCTCCCCGTACACGCCCGCCACGTCCCGGAGGAATTCCGCGAGGTTGAGGTCCTCGTTCTTCAGCCGCCACTCCCCGGTCTCTATCTTCACGAAATCTATGAGCTGCACGATCCGCTCCTCGAGCAGGTGCGACTTTTCCCTGATGATGGAGAGGTATTTCTTCATTTTTTTCGGATCATCCGCGAACCCGTCGGAAATCGCCTCGATATACCCCTCGATCGAAGTGAGCGGCGTTTTCAGATCATGGGAAACGCCCATGAGGAAACGCGACCGTCTGGCCTGCGCCTCCTTCAGCTCACTCCGCATCGAATCGAATGACTTCGTAAGCGACGCGAGCTCATCCTTCCCCCGGGGAAGGAGCTCGAAATTAAGATCGCCCTCGGCGATCCGTCGCGTGGCGGCCATGAGCCGCTTCAGTGGCCGATTCAGGGACCGCATGATAATCAGTACCATGACGGATGCGAACACCACGAACGCCATAAACCCGAAGATACCGCGCTCGAGTACCCTGACGTGAAAGGGAACGCCCTTCCTGTCTCCGTACGGTCTCTGGGGAAAAAGGATGAGCAGGGAGCCGATCACTTCATTTTCCACTACGAGCGGTATGGTAAGCAGGTGGCGCTCGCGAAGATCCCCTTCTTCCCCGATGAGCGGTCCCAGAGACCGTACGCGTCCTGGCGTAAAATGGGAGCTGCTCGAATAGACCACTACTCCTTCCTTGTCAATGACCGCGAGCTCATGTCCCGAAAACGGGGCCGGAGGATCGCCGAGCGGCTCCACAGCCCCGGTTTCGGCTCTGCGGGCGAGCTCAGTTTCGAAATGCGCGATGATCCTGTCTATGGCATGCGGGCTTGCCGGCCTTACTTTCTGGAAGTACCGGTAGCTTATGTACGTGCTCATGCCCATCACCACGATTGGTATCAGGATGGAACCCAGAGCGAGCAGCATGAGCTTTGCCCTTAGTTTCACCGGACATCCTCCTGCCGAAAGCGTTCCCCGCCCAGCTCATCGGGATTGAACCGGTAGCCGAACCCCTTGATGGTTTCTATGAATCGGGGATTCGAGGGATCGGTTTCAATCTTTTTCCTGAGCCGCCGAACGTGTATGGCGACGGTGGAGATGTCTCCGAACTCCCTGCCCCAGACCTCGCCGTATATGTTTTCGGGGGACATTGTCTTTCCCGGCCGCTCAGCTAGATATTTGAGCAGCTCGAGCTCCCTGGGCGTGAGTCCCACGCGCTCTTTATCCCTGCGCAGCACGTTTCCGGCCGTATCCAGCGTGTAGGGACCGAACCGGATCTCCGAATTTTCGTTTTCCTGAGCTGAAAACCGCCTTCGCAGATGCGCCCGGACCCGGGCCGCGAGCACCCGCGGGGAAAAGGGCTTGGTCACGAAGTCATCCGCCCCTATACCGAGACCGAGCACCAGGTCCTCGTCCGCGTTTCTCGCGGAAACGATGATAACGGGCAGTGCGCTTTCCTTCCGCAGAGTCTGGAGGAATTCGAACCCGTCCATTACGGGCAGGTTGATGTCCAGCACCACGAGATCGTACTCTCCACATCCCAGCGCATCGAGCCCCTGCTCCGCGGTCTGCACGTGCTCCGTTTCTATTCCCTCCTTTTGGAGGTATACGGAAATAAGCTCACCGATCTCGGGTTCGTCCTCGATGATCAGAATCCTGGCCTTCATACCCGCTCTCCCGTTTCGAATCAGGTCCGGCTCTCGGTTCACCTCAGCAGTCCTCTCAGAATATATACCCATCGGCCTTCGTCAGCCACCGCAACCTCACGATCCCGTCACGAAGCACCTGACGCCTTCGTCCGGGAAAGCGGCCTTTATTTCCAGGACCGCCTCCTCCAACGCCTCGGCCTCGTCGTCCTCGCAGTGGATGATGAGCATGAAGTTCTCCTCGGGCCACACGTGGTCCCCCCTCCTGAGGCCCGACTTCCCCCTGCCGTGCACCACGGGAATCATCGTATACCTCGAACCGATTCCGCGAGCGTCGAAAAGCTCGATCAGGTTGTCTTCCACCGATTTGTTCGCGATGATCTCAAGCCGTTTCATATACTTCCTCCCGTTCCCGGTCGACCCGTGAAGCTTTCGGTACCGGAGCTTCCACCCGTTTTTTCCCGTGATTTCTGTTGAATACCGCATAGAGCACGGGAATGAGAAAGAGCGTCATGACCATACTCGCGCCGAGACCGCCGATCACGGTCCTTCCTATGGGCTGCACCATCTCCGCACCCTCTCCCGGAAAGAAACCCATGGGTACCATGGCGAGTATCGTGGTGAACGTGGTCATGAGTATGGGTCTGAGCCGGTGCCCGCCCGCCTCGATGCAGGCTTCCCTTATGGAGAGTCCCCGCTCCCGCAATAGATTCGTGTAGTCCACGAGCACAATGCCCGTATTGACCACGACGCCGAAGAGCATGACCACGCCGACCATGGAAAACAGGGTGATCTGGTCTCCCGTAATGAGGTTCATGCCGATGACGCCGATGAGCATGGTGGGTATGGTGAAAAACATGATGAACGGGTCCTTGAAGCTCTCGAACTGGGCGGCCATGACCCCGTACACGAGGAAGAGGGCGATTACGACGATCGCCGCCATTGTGGGGAGGTACTTCATCAGGCTTCCGATATCCCCGCCGTATTCGATTGCGAGCTCCTCGTCTTGTATGATATTCTCCCCGATGAGGTTTTCGATTCTCTCCTGCACGTCGTTCGTTTTTACACCGGGAAGGAGCCCGGCCGTTACGTGTATGACCCGCGTCTGATCCTCGCGGCTGATGTCTACGGGGCCCTCGCTCTTCATTATGGACGCCACGTTGGAGAGGGGAACCAATCCCGTGGACCCTGAAACGAATATCTTCTCGAGGTCGGGAACCGAGCTCCTGTCCCTTTCGCTCAGCACGACGAATACGTCGTACTCGTCGCCTCCGCTCCTGTACTGCGTCGCCGTTATCCCGTCCACCGCCCCATTCAGCTCATTGCCGATCTGGCTGACGGTAAGTCCGAACAGGGCCGCGCGCTGGCGGTCGATGATTATCTCCATCTCCGGAAGGCCGTCCTCCATGCTGATATCGGGCTCCGTCGCCTCCGGGACCTTTTCCGTCAGAAGCCGCTGTATGGCGGCCGCCGCATCCCTTCCCCTGTCGAGGTCGTTGGACTTGACCACGATGTCGATGGGGTTGCCGATGAACATCCTGGACATGTTGTGTCCGAGATCGAATGAAAGCCGGGCTCCCGGAAAGTCGTTGAAGTGCGTCCTGAGCGCCGCTTTAACCATGTCGGAGTCGAATGCACGTTCGTCGTAATCGGGCAATATCACCGTGATGCTCCCCTTGTGGGAGTTGGACCTGCCGAAGAGCGACCCCATGAATCCGCCCGATCCCGCATCTATAAGAATGTCTTCGTATGCCGGTATCTCGTTCTTCACTATCAGCTCCAGCTCCCGTAATATCCTTTCCGTGACCTCGAGCGTCGTTCCGAGCGGCAGTTCCACGTTAACCTCGACCGTATCCTCCTTTGACTCCGACATCAGGGTGAAGCCCGCCCTCGGAGCAAGCATGATACCGCCGGCAAAGATCAGCACAACGACCATGATCGTAATCAGCTTATGATTCAGCACCGCCCCAAGTGCACGCTTATATGCCCGCTCCAGGCCCCTGAGCATGCTTTCCATCCCGTTGTCGATTTTTCGCAGGAACATGCTCTTTACCTGTTTCTGCCTGCTCGTCTGCAGGGGCAGAAATTTACTAGAGAGCACGGGCACGAGGAAAAGCGCCACGAGCAGGGCCGCGACCAGGGCGATGATGATGACGAGCGCGAAGGAGGTGAAAAGAACGCCCATCATCTCCAGTTTCCCCTTCAGCATGATCATGGGGATGAACACGCATATGGTGGTCAGAGTCGAGGCGACGATCGCGTTTATCATCTCCTTCGAGCCGAGTATCGCCGAGAGCTTCAGCTTGGCTCCCCGTTCCCGGTAGCGGTGAATGTTTTCGAGAATCACGATCGAACTGTCCACCACCATGCCGATGCCGAGTGCGAGCCCGGCGAGCGTCATCATGTTCAGGGTAAGCCCGGAGAAGTAGAGACACATCATGGTCACGAGCAACGCGATTGGTATCGCCAGCCCCACGATGAGCGTCGCCTTTATCCTCCTGAGAAAGAAGAAGAGGATCCCGACCGCGAACAGCAGCCCCCACAGGGCCGACGAAATCACCTGGCTGATGGCGTTTTTAATCTGTCTCGTGGTATCGCCGACAACCTCGACCTGTACGCCCCGGGGAAGTCCGGCGTTGATCGTATCGATCCGTTCCCTGACCGTTTCGGCCACGCGTACCGAGTTCTCCCCTGACTGCTTCTGCACCATCACGTACACGCCGGGCTTTCCGTTTATGTAAACCGTGCTCTCCTCGTCCTCGAATCCGTCATAAACAGCCGCGATGTCCCTGAGCTTTACCGGAACGAGTGTGGAATCACCGCTTCCCCTGTACGTCACGACCGTATTCTCGATCTCATCGATGCTCGAGTACTCGCCGGACGTCCGAATGAGGAAGTTCGTGTCGCCCTCGGTGATAGAGCCGCCTCCGAGCTCTACGTTGTTTGCCGCGAGCTGCGCCGCAACCTGTGTCAGGGTCAGCCCGTACGCCTCGAGCCTGTTCTGTGACACCTCGACCCGGACCATACGCTCACGCCCGCCCGATAGCGCGGTCAGGGCCACGCCGTCGACCTGCTCTATCCTGGGCTGAACGATGTCCTCGGCTATGCGGCGCATCTCCTCCGGAGACCGGTCGCCCCGCATGGCGAGCTCGAGGATGGGTATCATGGAGGTATCGAATTTGAATATCTGGGCCGTTCCCGCCTTGTCCGGGAGCATGTCCTTGACGAGCTCGAGCTTGTCGCGCACCTCGTTCGTGGCCTCACTCAGGTCGGTCCCCCAGTTAAACTCGACTCTGATCATGGAATGCCCCTCCGAGGAGGTCGAGGTGATCTCTTTTATTCCGCTCACATTGCTCAGCGTCCCCTCGAGAATACGCGTCACGGTTTTCTCCACTTCTTCCGGGCCCGCACCGGGGTAGGAAGCCGTTACCAAAAGCATCGGGGGTTCGATCTCCGGAAAGAGGTCGATGGGGATGTCACGCACGATATATATGCCTATCCCTATGATGAGGAGAAAGAGAATGAATATGGCCACCGGCCTGTTAACGATCGTTTTTATGAGGTTCATGCGCCGCCTCCCTCCCGTGCATCATTTACCACCAGTTGCTCTAATACACGAACCTGCACGCCGTCCTCCAGGAGGGTCTGCCCCTGTACGACCACGGTTTCGCCCCGCTCCAGCCCCTCGAGGATCTCGACCCTTCCGTCCACCGACATGCCGGTCTTGACGGCACGCTGTATCGCTTTGCCATGGCCGTCTCCTGCTTCCGGCGCGGAATCGGATCTCTGGTCCCCGGCTGCGGTTTCCTTCGCTGCGGGCCGCCCGGTTTCGTCCACGACGAACACGACTTCGCTCCCGCCCCTGCTCACCACGCATCCCGACGGCACATGAAGCGCGTCGTTCCTTACCCCGGTGACGAGCCTGACTTCCGCGAACATCCCGGCCTTGACGATCCGCTTCGGATCCTCGAAGCCGAGCGTTACCTTAAGCGTCCTCGACATGGCGTCGAGGACGGGGCTGATCTCCACCACCCGTGCCTTAAAAGGCTCTTCCGGAAAGCTCTCGAATGAAAGCTCCGCCTTCCCCCCGATCCTGACAGAGGATGCGAACCGTTCGGGAACCCGTGTCTCGACCTCGAGGTTCCGTAGGTTTCCGATCTCCGCGACCGGAACCCCCTGCGTGACGCTCTGCCCCTTTTGAACGAATATGTCCATAACGGTACCGGATATGGTCGATTCCACCGGGCTCTCCACATATTTTCCGCCCGGCGTCGACGGATCCACCAGAACGACGGTCTCGCCTTTTCTTACGTAATCGCCGATCCCCACCGGGACACCGCTCACCTTTCCCGCGATACCGGGATAGACCTGCACGCGCGTACCCGCCACGACGTCGCCGTTTATCTTGATATAGCTCTCCATTCTTCCCTGTTCGGCGGTCGCGACGCGCACCGGGAAGACCGTCTCTTCCTGGGCTGATGAGGGGAACCCTCCGGGTCCCGCCCTTCCCTGGCTTCCGCGGCCCGGGGGATTTTCCCCGGATCCCGGCCTGAGCCCGCACCCGAACTGCAGGACCAGCATCGCTCCCCCAATGAGCACCAGGACCACGGGTATAACGAAAAGCCTCCTCTTCTTCTTCATCCTCTCGCTCCTTTGCTTATTTTCATCTTTGTAATCCGATTCATATTCCGTCACAGATCCTCGAGCCCCGCCGTATCCATCAGATCGAAGATCGCGGTCTTGTACCCGTATACCGCCTGCAGATACTTGAGTTGTGCGGAATTCAAAGCCAGCTGGGCGTTCTGCAGATCGAGGCTCGTGATGAGTCCCGAGTCGTACCGCTCGCGAGAGGACGAGTAGAGGCTCTCCGCGAGCTCGACTGCCTTCTTCCCCGATTCGATCTTGGATTTCTGTTTCTCTATCGTGAGTAGTCCGTTGTCTATGGCAAGGGTCACACCGGAGGCGAGCTCATCGAGATCGACACCCGCTTTCCCGGCTTCCAGCTCCCCGGCCTTTACCCGGGCGTTCTCCCCGCTCCATGGGAAGAGGCTCGAAATCGGAACCTGCACCGCGATGCCCGCGCTGAGATCGCCGTCCCATGCATCCTCGCCCCAGTATCGCGCCTGGCCCGTCGCCGTATCGAAACCGCTCGAAATTTCATAGCCCGCGAATCCCGCGATCGTGGGCCGCTTCTGCGCCCGGTTCAGCTCGTTCTGCACGTCCTGAAGTTTAAGGGCCTGCCTTGAAAGACCGATGGCATGGTTATTCGACAGAGCCCGTTCCACGAGGTCCTTCCTGTCGAGGTCCGCGTAATCCTCCTCGAGGCTTCCTATGAGCTCCAGTTCGAACCCGTCCTCCTCTCTGTCTATACCGAGCAGGTCCATCACGGCGAGTCTCGCGTATTTCACGCTGTTCTCCGCATCGATCAGGTCGGATTTGAAGCTCTCGAGGTCCGATTCGACGCGCAGCACCTCGTAATCGGGTATGAGCCCTGAATCGTATCGCTCCAGGGTCGTGCCGAGGGCGTCCTCCTTGCAGGCCATGGTCTGTTCCTGTACCTCGAGCACGGCCAGCGCGAGGAGATACCCATAAAACCCGCGCTTTATGTTTACGGTCAGGCTCCTTTGTGCCTCCTGGTAATCGAGCATGGAAAGTTTTACCTGTTCCTCAGCCAGCTGCATGGCGTTCTTTAATTTCCCGAAGGTGGTGATGGTCTGCGTGACATCGGCCGACACCGTGACCGGGTCCTGCGATGACTGGTAGCTTCCGGGAATCGTAATGCCGTTCAACGACATGTCATCGGTTTTTATCTCTTTAAAAATATGCGTGTAGGCGGCGGATACCGATACGCCCGGGTAATAGGACGCCCGGGCGGACCGGACCCCCTCCTCCGCAACGCGGGTTTCGAGCTGCGCGGAGTCGATGGAACCGCTGTTCTTCAAGCCCAGCGCCACGGCCTGTTCGAGGGTAAGTCTCAGCGTTTCGGCACTGCCTGTCAGAGCTGTAATGAAAAAACTGAGCGCGGCCACAAGGATTAATGCCCTTTTCATGATCCGGTTCTCCTTTCCATCGCATTTGCCGGTTTATAACCCGTTCAGTACGCAGACCAAATTTATTCCTTCGGTTCCGGAAAACAATGAACGGCGCATTAACTGTGGATAAACATCTGTTTAGGGTACCCGCAAAGGGATAATCCCCTCAGTCGGTGGGAACCCCCTTGCAATCGGCTGGAAACCGCCCCGTGCGAGGAAAGGTCGCCTTAATGGCTGTCCCCCTGGTGGCAGTTCCTAAAGGAACTGTCACAAAAGGAACTTGCCCTCGATTGAGGCGTGTAACGCCGATTGAGGGGGGCACCTTTTTGCCGATTGAGGGGACTGTCACCGACGTCAGGGGATGAGGGAGTTGTTGAGGGCGTACTCGAGATCGATCAGACCGGAAAGGCAGGCGTACTTCTCCTCGATGACATCGAGCCGTGCCTGGGCGAGGGTGTCCGAAGCCTCCTCCACGGTGAGGATGTCCGTGATGCCTGCTCCGTACTCCAGCTCGGTCAGCTCCCAGGTTTTCAGGGCCAGCTCCTCGTTCTTTTTCAGTACCTCAAGGGTCCTGTAGGATTTCTTTACTCCGAGTACGAGCGTCCGTATCTCGATCTCCCCGAGCCTCGTGGTGGACTCGAGCTCGATTCTCGCCTTCTCGATTGAATCATCTATACCCGCGATCTTCACTTTGCTCGACGACCCCGGTATGAAACCGTCCAGGGGAAATGAGAGAGAGATGCCGAAGGTATTGCGTTCCGTCCAGTTTTCCCCGGACCACGATCCGGTAAAGGGATCGTTCAGACCGAGATTGTAGGAGTAGGAGAATGAAAGCGAAGGCATGAATTCATCCGCTTTGGCGAGCTTTCTTTCGTTTTCGAGTATCTGCAGGGCGCTTACATCGCTCCGAACGTCGAGCCTCCCGCCGAGGTACTCGTCCGCGAGCGTACTTCCATCGAGGCTGATATACTCGGGTTCAATAGTGCCCGCCGGCGTGATGCTCGTCCCCGGCTCGAAGCCGAGCATATACGTGAATGACAGCAGCGCGTCATCATACGCGAGCCGTGCCGCCTCCAGGTCGGGCCTCAGCTTTTCAAGTGCCACGAGGGCGTTCAGCATGGTCAGCTCGGAGACGAGGCCGTTTTCATAGCTGGTCTTCGTCAGTGCGTACCGCTTCTGCGCGGTCTCTATGGTGCCCTCTGTTATTCCGATCCTCTCTTTCAGGAGAATGAGGTTGTAAAATGACTTTTTCACCTCACGCTCGATCAGCTTCTCAGCCTCCTCGAGCGTCAGCAGCCCCTGCTTATAGGAGAGTTTGACGTCGTTTATGGAGTATTTGTTCACGGGAGAAAGCGGAAGACCGGCCTGGAAACCGACGGACAGGCCCCAGGGTGAAGACGAAGCCTGTGATGAGGTCGTATCGCCGCCGCTGCGGCTGAGGCCCGTGCTCACACTCATGGAGGGAAGGAACGTATTCCATAAATTATCCTGCACCC
>Ga0272442_10011611_pt1 | contig 10719 bp, 9 predicted proteins | sample SSMForm2O_FD_200262 | JGI IMG/M metagenome (GOLD analysis project Ga0272442, IMG submission 200262) | Marine sediment archaeal communities from Little Sippewissett salt marsh, Falmouth, MA, United States - SSM-Form-2O | ecosystem: Environmental > Aquatic > Marine > Wetlands > Sediment ... | reverse complement strand
TCATCTCCAGGGTGTTGAGTATTTCCTGCTTGGTCATAGGTTCCTCTCCTCCCCGCTTGTATATTGTTTGAGAGTATCTTCGAACTGCGCGGCTATCAACTTACTATATAGAATAATATCTGTACAGATGAAAGGCAAAAGCACGGGGAGGCGATTTTCTTGCCAACTCGGTCTATTTGTTTTAGGCTTCCCTATAGGACACTATCAAGGAGGAGCGGATTATGAACCAGGAGGAACTCAAGTACACCGAAGAACATCTCTGGGTGCATATCGAAGGCTCCAATGCCAGATTCGGCATCACCGATCACGCCCAGAAGGAGCTCGAGGAGATCGTGTATGTCGAGCTCCCGGAAAAGGGAAAAAAGGTACGCAGGGGGGATATCGTCTGTACCATTGAATCCGTGAAGTCTACCAACGATCTGCCCTGCCCGCTCAGCGGTGAAATCCACTCGATAAATACCCAGCTGCGGGATGAACCGGAGATCATCAATGAGGATCCCATGGGCGCCGGCTGGATCTTCACCCTTCATATTGGCAAACCGAAACAGGTCGATGATCTGATGGACAGGTCGGCGTACAACAGATTTATCGAGTCCTGATGGCCTTATCCCTCACCCCTGAAGAAAACGAGCGCTACAACCGTCAGATGATCCTGCCCTCCTGGGGCCAAGAGGCTCAAGCGGCGCTCAAGCGAAGCTGTGTCTTTGTCGCCGGAGCCGGGGGACTGGGCTCTCCGGTGGCCCTCTACCTGGCCGCCGCCGGAGTGGGAACTCTGCGGATCTGCGATGCCGGAGACGTCAAGCTGTCCAACCTCAACCGCCAGATCCTGCACGCGGAGGATCGCATCGGGCAGAACAAAGCCCTCTCCGCTGTACAAACACTGCAGGCGGTCAATCCGGCGGTGCAGGTTATCCCCCTGTGCGACACGATCACCGCCGACAATGTCGCCTCCCTGGTCGGAGAGGCCCGGCTGATGGTAGATTGCCTGGACAACTTCCAGACCCGCTACATCCTGAACGACCACGCCGTTAAAACCGGCCTTCCCCTGGTTCACGCCGGAGTGAATGGTTTTGCCGGGCAGATCGCCTTCATCCACCCTCCGCAGACCGCGTGCCTGGCCTGCCTGGTGACCGAGGCGCCGCCTCCGGAAACCTTTCCCATCCTCGGCGCCACCGCAGGGACGGTCGGCTGCCTGGAAGCCCTGGAAGCGCTGAAGTACCTGACCGGCACGGGCGAGCTGTTGGAGGGCCGGCTGCTTTTCTTCGACGGGGAGACCATGCAGGTCCAGGAGGTGCGCTTCGACAGGGATCCGGAATGCCGGGTCTGCGGTAGTATTTGACTTTTCTGCTCATAATTATTTTCTTAGTACAGTCATGGCCACTCGCTGGGCCCCTGCATCCATCTTGATCGTTTTGGCAGCCGCATTTGTTGCCACAGCCGCGGGCTGCGCCAGAGAGAAGGAGCAAACCTTGAACCGACTTCAGCACGAGCAAAGCCCCTACCTGCTGCAGCATGCGGACAATCCGGTAGACTGGTATCCATGGGGGGAGGAGGCTTTCCGAGCCGCCAAAGAGCAGGACAAGCCGATCTTCCTGTCTATCGGGTACGCCACCTGCCACTGGTGCCACGTGATGGAGCACGAGTCCTTCGAGGATCCGCAGGTAGCTGGCCTGATGAACCAGACCTTCATCAATATCAAGGTGGATCGGGAGGAGCGCCCGGACATCGACGGACTGTACATGACAACGGCGCTGCTTCTGACAGGCCGGGGAGGATGGCCGCTCACGATCATTATGGGACCGGATCAGAGGCCCTTCTTCGCCGCCACATACATTCCCAGGGACAGCAGCTACGGACGTCCGGGCATGCTGGAGCTGATCCCCAAGATTGCGGAGACTTGGGATACCCGGCGGGAGGATGTGGAAAACTCCAGCGAATCGATCCTGAAAGCCCTCCGGAACGCGTCGGAAACCCGGGCCGAAGGTCCCCCGCTGGAGGAATCCATTCTCCGGCAGGCGTATGAGGAGCTTTCGCAGCAGTTCGACGAGGAGAACGGAGGGTTCGGTTCCGCCCCCAAGTTCCCCAGCGCCCACAATCTCCTGTTTCTCCTGCGCTACTGGCGCCGCAGCGGGGAGCAGCGGGCTGTTCAGATGGTGGAGAAGACCCTGGACGAGATGCGCCGGGGCGGCGTGTTCGATCACCTCGGCTATGGTTTTCACCGCTACGCCACCGACGAGCGCTGGCGGGTGCCCCATTTCGAAAAGATGCTCTACGACCAGGCCATGCTGGCCCTGGCCTACACCGAAACCTACCAGGCTACCCAGGAGAGCTCCTACGCCGCTACGGCAAGACAGATCCTCAGCTACGTCCTGCAGCAGATGCGCACCCCGGAGGGAGGGTTCGCCTCTGCGGAGGATGCGGACAGCGAGGGAGAGGAGGGCAAGTTCTACACCTGGAGCTACGAGGAACTCTCCTCGTTTCTCAGTGAGGCGGAGCTGTCCGAGCTGGAGCGGCTGTACGACCTTCAAGAGGGAGGCAACTACCGTGAAGAGGCCACGGGCAAGCAGGCCGGAGCGAACATCCTGATCATGCGCCCCGACCAGTCAGGTGCCGCGATCCTATCCGAAAGCCTGCGCTCCAAGCTCCTGGAGCAGCGGTCAAAGCGGGTCCGGCCCCTGAAGGACGACAAGATCCTCACCAGCTGGAACGGTCTGATGATCGCCGCCCTGGCCCGGGCGGGGGCGATTCTACGGGAACCATCGTACCTGCAGGCGGCCGAACAGGCGGCTGAGTTCATCCAGGAGCAGCTCAGCACGGCGGAGGGACGCCTCCTGCACCGCTATCGGGAAGGGCAGGCGGGTATTTCCGCCTACGCCACGGACTACGCCTACCTGATCTGGGGGCTGATCGAGCTGTACGAGGCCACCTTCCAAAGCACCTACCTGCGCCGGGCCGGAGAGCTGATGGAGCTGCTTCTGGAGGACTTCTGGGATGAGCAGAGCGGGGGATTCTTTCTCACCGCCGATGAAGCCGAGCAGCTGCTGGTGCGTCAACGCAACGACACGGACGGGGCTCTGCCCTCGGCCGGGTCCGTGGCCCTGCTGGATCTGCTCAAGCTGGGACGGATGCTGCAAAATCCGCAGTACGAAGACAAGGCCCTGGCCATGATCCGCAGCAGCTCCCGGTTCGTGGAGAGCAGCCCCGTGGCATTCACCTTTCTGCTGAGCGCTCTGGATTTCCAGATCGGCCCCTCCTTCGAGGTGGTCATAGCCGGCGATCGGTCCTCCCCGGACACGCAGGAGATGATCCGGCAGCTGCAGCGTTCCTTTGTACCGAACAAGGTGGTTCTGTTCCGGCCGGCCGGGGAGGAGCAACCGGAGATTGCGGAGCTGGCCCCCTTCACCCTCTTTCAGACGAGCGTGGACGGCAAGGCCACGGCCTACGTGTGCCGGGACTTCGCCTGCCAGCTGCCCGTCACAGATAGCAAAGAAATGCTGCGGCTGCTTGAGGGCAGTTCAGCAAGATAAGAATAGACAAAACCGAGCCGGACCACTTCAAGGTGGGGTAACCACCGGAACTGCTATCCCCGAAGCACCCGCAGAGCCGGTTCGTAGTCCGGTTCGTCGGCGTTCTCCGGCACCTGCTGGGTGTACAGCACCGTATCCTTCTCATCCAGGACCACCAGCGAGCGGGCCAGAAGACCGGCAAGCGGGCCGTCCAGGAACTCGACGCCGTAGTCCCGGCCGAAGTTGCGGCTACGCAGTTGGGAGAGCGTCACGACTTTTGAGATACTTTCGTTCTCACAGAAGCGGGATTGGGCGAAGGGCAGGTCGCAGCTGACTGTCAAAACCAGTGTGTTGGGCAGCTTCGAAACCTCCGCCTCGAATCTCTTGGCCGAGGCGGCGCACGTCCCGGTATCCAAACTTGTTACGATGTTGAGAATTTTTTTCACTCCCTGAAAATCATTCAGCGACACGTCGCTCAGATCGCCCCTGGTGAGAAGAAAATCCGGTGCCTTGCTGCCGACAGCCGGCAGACTCCCGGATGTGGTTGCAGGCTTCCCGCCCACAGTAATCTTTGCCATTTAGAGCCTCCTTGCTGCAAAGGTAAATTTGCCGGTGGACTATGTCAAGAAAAACAAGCCCCGTCCCTGCTGCCCCGAATATATGGATTCACCGTTTGTTGAGGACGATTCGCGCCGGCTGCCGTTCCATGACGGAGGGTCCACCCTCCTCCCGGAGGGAATGGTACATCAGGGCGGCCCGCTCCCGGTAGTAATTAAGCCAATCCTCGGAAAGGGCTCTGCGGGCCACCCCGGGCAGGGTGTCGATGAAAATCTCACCGCGGCCGTTCCTGCAGTTGGCGATCGAAACGGGACTGACCCGCTGCACCGCGGCGCGATCCTGCTGTATCCGGACCGTCACAAGCCAGAGGGCCGAGTCGCTGGTCCAGGCCAGATCTTGGTCCGGCTCCTCCGGATTCACTCCGATCATCATCCCTGAAATCAGATTCCCCGTAGAGGGCATGATCAAACCCCTTCCCTCTTCCCGCTCGACAAGCCGGTGCGGCTGCACCACGTGGGGATGGTGGCCCCAGATGATGTCCACTCCGGCCTCCAGGAGGCGCTCGAAGAAAGCCATCTTCGCCTCCTCCGGCCGGCGGGAGTACTCCCGGCCGCCGTGGTAGGAGAGGATGAACAGGTCGTAGCGGGGCGCGATCTCTTGGATGAGAGGCAGGAAGGTCTCCCGGTGGCGGCGATTGCGGTAATCCACGATATGCACATAGAAATGGGGCATGGGCACGTTGACCATCTGACAGACCGCCAGAAAGCCGATACGCACCCCTCTGCAGCGGATCTCCACCGGTTCAAACGGCTTGCGGAGATTCCCACGAATGCCCCCTGCGTAGAGTCGATGGTAGGATTGCTCCCCCATCTTGCTCAAAACCAGCAGGGTTTGGAAAACGCCATCCCTGCCCTGGTCAAAGGCGTGGTTGTTGGCCAGGGAAAACACCTCGACTCCCGCCTCCACCGCTGCCTGCAGGTACTCCGGAGTGCCGTTGAAGCGGGGATAGCTTGAGTAGGCACGGGATGGATCCACGGGGAACTCGAGATTGGCGAAGCTCAGGTCGTCTTTCCGCAACAGAGGCGCAATGGATCGGTAAATTTCCGGGTAGTCTGCCGTGAGATAGTTGGCCGTGTGGACCATGATATCCCCGGCGAAGGTCAGCTGCAGGATCGTGTCTTGGGCTCGCGCCGTCTTTGTGACAGCGCAAACAAGCAACAAAACAAGAGCACAGCGACGGAATCGGTCCATCTGTAGTATATTGTAGCTCGAGATCCCGCTTCGACAAGGTCCGGAGGGGAAAAAGTGCACGGAGCGTCTCCTTTGCTCTGCTTGACTTTCTCGATTTCCGCGGTAAAATTATTTCAAATACTATTTTGATTTCTATTTGGAGGTTTTATGGCTAACAATAAATTGCGTATAAACGGCAAACGGCTGCAGTCGACCCTGGAGGAGATGGCCAAGATCGGAGGAACTCCCGGAGGCGGGGTGACCCGGCTTGCCCTAACGGATGAGGACAAACGGGCCCGGGATCTGTTCGTGAAATGGCTGAAAGAGCTCGATCTGGAGATTACCATCGATGAGATGGGCAACATCTTCGGCCGCCGCCCGGGCAAGAACAACGATCTACCCCCGGTTGTGACCGGTTCCCACATCGACAGCCAGCCCAAGGGCGGGCGCTTTGACGGCATCCTGGGGGTGATGGGCGCCCTGGAGGTGATGCGCACCATCCACGATAACAAGGTGGAAACCGAACGTCCCGTTGTGATCGTGGACTGGACCAATGAGGAGGGCTCCCGCTTCGCCCCGGCCATGGTTTCCTCCGGAGTATGGGCCGGTGCCCTGCAGAGGGATTGGGCCTACGCCCGCACCGATATCAATGGCAAGAAACAGGGGGAGGAGCTGGAGCGCATCGGCTACAAGGGCTCGGTGCCCGCCGAGAAGTGGCCGGTGCATGCCTACTTCGAGTACCACATCGAGCAGGGCCCGATCCTGGAGCGGGAAGGCAAGACCATCGGTGCGCCCAAGGGAATCCTCTGCCTGCACTGGTACGATATCTATCTGGAGGGAGAGGCCAACCAGGTCGGGCCGACGCCTATGGAGGGACGCCACGACGCCCTCTGCGCCACCGCGGAGATGATCCTAAAGGTCAATGAGCTGCCCGAGCGCATGGGCGGCAACATGGTATCCACCGTGGGAGAGATCCAGAACTATCCCAACTCCCGCAACATCATCCCGGACAAGGTGCACTTCACCGTGGACATCCGTTCCTGGGACGACGACCACGCCCTGAAGGCCTGGGAGCTGGTGAAGAAGGATTTCCAGGATATCGCCGCACGCCGGGGCTGCCCGATCCGCATCGAGGAGACCTGGCGGGTGGAGCACGCGCCCTTCGACCAGAGGCTGGTGCAGATGGTCATGGACAGCGCCAAGCAGCTGGACTACTCGTACCTGCACATGGTCAGCGGCGCCGGACACGACGCCAGCTACATGAACCAGATCTGCCCCACGGCCATGATCTTCGTGCCCTCCATCGGAGGCCGCAGCCACGTGGAGGTGGAGAACACCCCCTGGAAGGATTGCGAGGCGGGGGGCAACGTGCTGCTGCAGTGCGTGCTGAAATCGGCGAACGAGAAGTAGCCCGGTTCGGGCCGCACCAAGGCGCAGGCGGCGGCGACGGCGGGTTGTCGCCGCCTGCTTCTAACATTTAAAATCAGATGAAACTATCGGCAAAGTGTCTACGAATCTGTTTATTGCCGACATGCCTGGATAGCAACTTGTAGTTGTTCTGTTCGAACCGGATTCTTCCAGCAATGATAGCAGGATGTATCTTTATTTTTTCCGCCAAGGCGTATACTTCTTCTGTCGATACTTTGCCGGAAGGAAGTATTCTATCCCAAATCCTGTTTGGAATAAGTCCATTACAGGCCATTTCATCGGCTTCTTTCTCAATTATTTCTTCTGTTCTACCATTTTTTCCTCGAAGATCCAGATCATCGATAATAGGCTGATCGGATGCCAATAGATGTTTCGAAACATGGGCGAGCTCATGCAAAAGGCAAAACCAGAAATAATCAATTCTATCATAGCGAAGCGTCAGGCCGATGACCGGCGTCCCATCAGGCAGCAGGAAAGCAGCGCCGTCAAGGTAGGTTTTCGGCAAATGAGGAACCACAATCAGATGGATTCCATGTTTCTCAAGATATTCTTTAGCGAGCAAAGGCCCGTTGTCAAAATAACTCAACCGTGCCACATCCTGCAAAGTGCTTAATTTTGTTGAATTCCTGACGTATTCTGTTTTTAAAGGATTATTTCGGGCAATAGACTGCACACGAATACACCAAGCTGTAAGGGCAAATAAATCCATCTTGGAATTAAACCTGCCTCTTTTCCCCTGACGGAAACAGAGCTTCGAAACCGCGTCCAGACCACCAGCCTGTTCAATAAAACCACGTACCAACTCTTCGGCCTTTCCCCTCAGGTCATCCAGCGTGGGAATCCAGCTGCGCCTTGCCATTTCAACTAGTGGGAATTTCGACCACTCCATGTCTTGAATCTGAACCGGGAAATCAGCGCCGGGCTCCTTGAGCAGTACCTCGGCGGAAATACCCAAGTTTTTGTTCAGAGATCTCATCATTGCCAAGGTAAGAGGTCGTTTGCCATTTAGAACTTCAGAGACCTTCCCCTTGGTACCGATATACGGAATCATGTCTTTTTGAACCAATCCCATCTGTTCCATACGAAATTTTATCGCATCAATAGGATTGGGCGGGTCAATTGGAAAGTGCCGTTCTTCATACATTTCCACAAGTACTGTCAGCAGCTCCAACTCATCCATTTCAGCGGTACCGGTTTTGGCCTCCATAAGTTGTTCAATGCGTGATAGAGCCGTGTCGTAGTCTTTGTCATTTTTTATAAGGCGGTTGATCATTCAGATCACCCTCGCATCTATTTCATCGTATTCGCGGTGCGTTCCAATAAAGCGCACAAATACCGTTTTCGATTCGTAGTTGATTCTGACAATCAATCGATACTTATTGCCGGCGATATCGAAAACGACCCGATTCTTCTTAAGAATACTTGCAGATCCATACAGAGCTTTTATTTCTGCCGGAGATGCCCACTGAGCATGTTTTGCCTCATAATACCACGCTTCCAAAGCTCCCTTGGCATCCTCATGCCCTGGCTGTTGATAAAATTCAACCAAGGTTTTTCGTTTGATTACATGCATAGTATATGCGGTTCCCTTAATATGGTCAAGAAAAAAGTTCCCTAAATGGGAACTTTTAGAGTATTTGTTGGGCCTGACATTTAAAACCGATACACGATCCCCACGGAGGTGTTGAGCATCTGGTAGCTGTTCACCGCCCCCAGATCCGCATCCCGCTGATCCCCGTCGATATTCCACATGTGCTGATACTCGGCGGTCAGGCGGATGCCGGGGCGCAGTCCGAAGAAGTAGCGCAGATCCAGCCGCGCCCGCGGCCCGGCCAGCAGAGTGTGGGCATAGCTGTCGACCAGGGACTCGCCCAGATAGAAAGATACACCCGTGGCCACGAATTCCATCTCCCATTTGGGCGACAGATAGGACAGCAGGATCGCCGGAAAAACGTCGAGCCGCGTGGGATAGGCTGAGAGAGAATGGAATCCGCCGCCGCCGAAAAAGATGTTGGTAAACGCATGCAGGCCGAAGCCCACGGAAAGCTTTTCCGAGGGCCACGCCTTGTAGTACACCCCGACCCGGTAGGCGAAGACCGGAGTAACCCCCCCGCTACCGCTGTCGGTGATGTGCGTCTGCAGCCCGAGGTCGAGGAAGTACGATCGCCCAGTTAGCAGGTAGGAGATATCCATGCCCCAGAATCCCTGCCCGATCCCGGCAACAGCCTCAGCCATCTCCACCGGATCGAAATAGGCGGGATCGTCATAGTCCCGCCTCCTCACGTACTGGAAGCTCCCCCCCGCAGCGATCTCCGAGTAGATCGGATACCGGAACTCTTCGACCGCGGTCCTGCGGGCGTCGAACAAGGAGGTGACGTAGGGAAATAGGAAGGTGGTGACCAAACCCGCCACGTAGGCGCTCGTGTAGGCGGATGCGTGAGGCAGTTCGTAGCTATATCCAAGATACCCGGACGCGAAGAACATGGCGGTGTTCAGACCGCCTACTGTCAATATGAGAGGAACGAACGGCACCAGTTCCGGATAGCCGTTGTAGGCGAAGCCCGCCCCCGGAACGATCGAGCGCCGCAGGGCCTCGGCCGGATCCGTCGGTCGGCGCGGGATCTTTCCGAGCATGAGGATGTCTTCGATCGCGGGGCTCTCCGGCTCCAGCTCCCGGTCCACGGTGGCGGTGCGCCCCTGCACCAGGGTGATTCTGCCTGCGTAGGCCCTGTATCCCTCGGTTCGGATCTCCAGCCGGTAGGTGCCCGGCTCCAGGTTCGCCTGCTTGACCGGGGTGACGCCGATGAACTGGGAATCCAGGTACACCCTGGCGTTCTCCGGGAGGGAACGCACCAGGACCGAGGCTGTGTTCCTTTCCTGCTCCAGCTCCACGCTTCCCTTCTGTACGAACATCCCGGGTTCTATCTCCGAGGTTTTTTCCGCCACCCGGCAGCGGCTTCCCTCCCGGGCCGTTTTTTCGACCACCAGGTTGGCGATCGCCGTCTCCTCCCGCATGATCACCTGCCCGGCATCGTCGGTAACCGCGGAGATCCGGTACACCCCGAGGGTATCCCCCTCCGCGATGCCGAGGATCTCTCCCAGTGTGGTGTATACAACACCTTCCTCGAGTTTGGCCACCTGACCGGTGACCGAAATTCGCTCGGACAGGCGCTGGACCAGGCGGGCGACCGCGGGGCGGATGTCCCGATCCGAGGAGATATCCACACTCCCGGTGGCTTCCACCGCGCCGCGCTCCACGTCCACCAGGCGGAGGGACAGCATGTAGGAGACGTACTCGCTCTGATATTTGCCGATCGAGCCGAACACGACCTTCTGCACGTTGAGAATCCCCCCTGCCCGCACCGCGCTCTCGGCGCTGGTGATGCCGGCCACCTGCAGCTCCTGCTCCTCCAGCAGAGCATCGAGCCTGTCCCGCTCCACCAGCTGAAACATTGGTATTTGGGCGAATTCCTCCTGCACGATCTGTTCCACGATTCTAGCCGTGTCCCCGGATACGCCGATTGCTTCCACCGCGGTCACGGCCAGACTGATCTGCTGCGCCGGTACGAAGGCGACAATTCCAATACAGATGATGACGACGAAGGCGAGTCTCTTCATGGTGCACCTCTCCCGCTTCCTGTTGGACAGTGGTCCTACAGGGTTGATGTGCTTTCATCGTTGCACATTTTGGGATTCTGTCAATCAAATATTTGGGCGTTGAGCAGGTGAAACAGGCGGAGCGGATCTCACTCGCCGGCGCGGATGATCTCCTCCCAGTCGTACACGGCCCGGGTCCTCTGACCCGGCTCCACGATCAGGAACTCCTCCTCGTCCCAGGAGCCCTCCACCAGCCGGCAGATCAGCCGGATGTCCCCCTCGACTCGGATAAACTCGCGCCCCTCCTTCTCAGCCGATTCGCGGCAGAGGCAAGCGTACTCCTCCCGGGATGTTTCGGGCACGTCGATGTAGATGACCTTGTCGTCCGTGTTGGCGTCCC
>Ga0272442_10011610_pt1 | contig 10719 bp, 6 predicted proteins | sample SSMForm2O_FD_200262 | JGI IMG/M metagenome (GOLD analysis project Ga0272442, IMG submission 200262) | Marine sediment archaeal communities from Little Sippewissett salt marsh, Falmouth, MA, United States - SSM-Form-2O | ecosystem: Environmental > Aquatic > Marine > Wetlands > Sediment ... | reverse complement strand
AGCCGTAAGGTCGGCCAACCGACGGCCCGGCGGGTTCGGGGGATTGTGCGGCAACTGGAACGGGCGTACGGGCCGCGGCAGTGGCGGCGGGGCCGTAACGGGCTCGACGGTCTGATCGCCACGATTCTTTCCCAGAACACGTCGGGGGCCAACTCCTCGCGGGCGTTTGCGCGCCTCAAGCAGACGTTCCCGACGTGGCAGGCGTGTCTGGACGCGCCGGTCGCGCGGGTGGAGGCAGCGATTCGTTGCGGCGGGCTCGCGCGTCTCAAGGCCCGGCGAATTCAAGCCCTGCTACGGCACGTCGAGCAGGAACGCGGGCGGTTGAGTCTGGCGTTTCTGGGTCGATGGCCCGTCGAGCGGGCGCGAGAGTGGTTGATGCGGCTGGACGGAGTGGGGCCGAAGACGGCGGCGTGTGTACTGCTATTCAACTTCGGTCGGCCGGCGATGCCTGTCGACACGCACGTGCACCGTGTGAGTCGGCGTCTCGGCCTGATCGACGACCGCGTGACGGCTGACGCGGCGCATGCGATCTTAGGGGCCGCCTGCCCCGACGAATGCGTATACGCGTTTCACGTCTTGTTGATTGCCCATGGCCGTCAGACCTGCCGCGCGCGGAGTCCGCTGTGCACCTCGTGCGTGTTGGCGCGACAGTGTGAGTGGTGGCGGCAGCAGCGGCGGGCAGGTTAGGAAGCGTCGGCCGATTCGCGATCTTTCACGACTTTCTCAGCCAGTCTTTGATGGGCGTGGACGAAGTCGCGGCAGAGCAGATCGAGCCTTTGGCGCAGCTCTCTCCGTTCGCGGACGATTCTGCTGGCGAGCTTGCGCAGTCGGTGACTGCGCTGCTGTTTCGCCTGCTGCTGGTGTTGTTCGTCGAGCAACTGCTTGATCGTGGTGGTAAGATGGCTGAGGTCGAAGGGCTTGGTCATCATGTCGCGCACGCCGAGGCGCATGGCTTCGATGGCGCGTCCGGCGTTGGGCTCGCCGGTCATGAGGACCACCTGGGGACTGCTCATATCGCGCAACTGGCGGACCAGGTCGAGCGCATTGGCGTCAGGCAGCAGCACGTCGGCCAACACCACGTCGTGAGGATGGCCAAGTTCCAGTCTGAGGGCTTCGGAGGCCGTGCGCGCGACGGTGGTTTCGGCCCCCAGGCTGTGTGTGATGTGGTCGGCCAGCATGTCGGCGATGTCCGGCTCATCTTCGACGATCAACACGCGCGACGTTGTGTGCGTCATGGGCAGTTCTCGAACTCGGTTGTATAAGCAGGCCAGCGGACGCATCGACCGCGAGAGCGAGGTATGGGAGTGTTAGGCCCATGCGTCCCGCCTGGCCCGGTTTTCTTCGACTCGTGTGTATATCGGCTCAGTCGCGTTATGGGACGGTCGGTTGGCTTGGCAGTGTTGTCTGGTGGGTGGGAAGACGCAGATAGGCCGTTGTGCCGCGACCCGGCTGACTTTCCAGCCAGAGCCTGGCCATGTTGCCCTCGGCCAGACGGAGCGCTTTGGCCAGTCCCAGGCCGCGTCCTCGTCCGGCGGGACGATGGGAGAAGAACGGATCGAAGGCCTTGGCCTGGATGTCGGGCGTCATCCCGCATCCGTTGTCTTCCACGGCGATGCTGATGCAATCATCGGAAGGATCGCAGCGGCAGTTGATCGTCAGGCGCAGTGCGTCGGGCTCGGCCGAGGCGGTGGCGTTGGACACCAATTCATCCAGAATCTCGCGCACCTGCTGCGGGTCGGCGTAGGCGGGGGGCAGCTCGGCCGGCACATCCGTATTGAACTGATCCGATGGTCGCCCGGTCCGCTCCAGCCATTGCCGGCGAAGCTGCTCGACGATCGACTCGACCTGAAAGGCCTCGGGTGTCGGTGGGACGGGATGGGCAAACTCCATGAGTTCGCTGACGATCTGGCTGCACCGATGCGCCTGCTGATGGATGATGTCGAGCAGGTGGTGCGTACGCGGATCGGTCGCCTCCTCGCGAAGCTGCTGGGCGCGGCCCGAAACGATGGCCAACGGGTTGTTCAACTCGTGGGCGGCGCCGGCAGCCATCTCGGCAATAGCCTGCAAGGATCGGGTCTTGAGCAGTTCGGCTTGTATCTGCTGAAGCCGGCGGCTCGCGTCGGCGAGGTTCTCGCCCAGGCTTTCGGCGGCGGCTCGTGCGGCGGCGTTGGCGATGGCCAGTCCGATCGCACCGGACAGCGCTGCCAGTTCCGACGCGTTGGTTGCTGCTTGCGGGGCGGCTGAGGCTGGTGAAGAAAAGGTGGCCAGTCCTACCAGGCGCCCGTGGCACGCCAGCGGCAGCAGCCAATAGGGCCCCGGCCCGAGGCGATCGGCGTGACGTATCAACAGCGGATGCCCCGTCGCCGGCGCCGGAATCAGACCCGCGTGTGCAACCAAGGCACCCATCTGGTGGTTCACCTCGGCTACTTCGGACGCGTCGACAACGTCGAGGCCGTCGGCGTGGCCGTCCGATATAGCGACCGAGCAGTAGCTCTCATCGGGATTGACCGACCACACCACCACAGCCGACACGTCGAGCGAGGCCCGAACGGCTGCGGCACCGGCAAGGCAGACCTCGCCCACGCCCGAGGACGGTCGCAACGTGCGGTTCATCTCGGCCAGCGCGTCGAAGTAGCACTGTCGCTGCTGGTGGGCACGGGCCGACGCCCTGAGCGATTCGTTGAGTTCGGTCAGCTCGGCGGTGGCCTGGCTCATGGCCTGGATGTAAAGGCCTTCACTGGTGACGTCGGTGAGCCCGAGCAGGGCGGCGCGTTCGCATACCTGCTTGGGCAGCGCCTCGAGGATCGCAGTGAAGTCCTGCGTGGTGATGCCGAGCCGACCGGCCACGTCGGCGGCGCGTTCCGGATGAACGAAATTGGCGCTGAATCCCACCCGTTGCTCGTGGGCCATCAGATTGGCCAGGTACACGATCTTGACCATGCCGGCCGACGAGAGGTCGGGCGGCAGGCTTTCGGGCGCGTGCTGGTGCAGCCACATGCAGTCGACCACGGCATCGGGCAGTTCCCAATGCTGCCCGAGGCGCCGGCCGGCGATCGTATGATCGATTCCGATGATTTGCTGTTCGATCTCGGCGAGGCCACTGCGGCCTCGCATGGCCTGCTGCATGACGCGCGCGAAGCTCTTGGGCAGGCACTCATCGAGGGCCACTTTGCCCAGGTCATGCAGCAAGCCGCAGACGAAGGCATCTTCGGGTTTGATCTGCCAGTTCAGACGGCGGGCCAACAGGCTCGCGCCGCAGGCGACGCCCAGGCTGTGCTTCCAGAACTCGATGCGATCGAAAGGACTGTCGGGGTGTTGCCCAGCCGGGCCGAACACCTCGTAGATTTTCATCGAGAGCACGGTGTTGCGGATGGTTTCGAATCCGAGAAAGACCACTGCGCGTTCGACGGTGAGCACCTCATCGCCGGCCGCCGCGGACGCCCTCCGCGCCAGCGAGAGAATCTTCGCCGTGAGAGACTGATCCGACCCGATGAGTCGGGCGACCTGGCGGGCATCCGCCCGCGCCGACGCCGTCAGACTTAGCAGGCGCGTCGCCACCGACGGCAGGGTGGGCAGCTTGCGCAGTTGTGCAAGGATCAGTTCAAGGCGGTCGGGCCGCGATGCGCTGTTGGTCTTGTCTGTGGCCATGGGCTTGCCCGAGCCGGCGTCGACAGGTGGGGTCAAGCGTTTACCAACTCGGCCATCCGCTCGATGAGCCGGTCAATATCGAAAGGCTTCTTCATAAAGTCGTCGGCCCCGTCCGACAGCAGCAGGTCCACCTCCTGACGATTCACCACGCCGCTGACGATGATGATCCGTACATGCTCCAGATCGGAATTGGCACGGATGGTCTGGCACACGATGTTGCCGTTGATGTCGGGCAGCATGTAGTCGAGGATGATGACGTCGGGACGGAATTTCTGGGTGAGCATGCCGGCGTCGTAGCCGGTCGAGGCGGTCTGGACCTCGAAGCGCCCGTCGCGCTCGAGCAACTCGGTCAACATGCTTACGATGTCCGGGTCGTCATCGACGACCAGCACGCGCTTCTTACCGCTCTCGAGGTTGTCCAGCGGGATGTTGTTGTCCTTCATGAACTGGACGAGGGCCTCGCGCGGGATGCGGCGGAAGCGCGAGCCCGGCACGCGGAACCCTTTGAGTCGCCCGCTGTCGAAGCAGCGTATCACCGTCTGCTGGCTGACGTTGCAGACCTCAGCGACCTCACCGGTTGTGTATACAGTCTTCATAACTGTCGCGTCCTCGTAACGGACGGCAATGACTCAAACGGCCGCCATCGCAATCGGCCAAGCCTTCCCAGTTTACCTAACTTAACGCCAGTGTAGCAATCGGCCGCCTCAGATGTCAACTTAATAGAGCGTAGGTTCGCCCGGTCCTATAAGTGGGCCTGCAAACGGCAGACGCCGCGTCGGGCCGGGCGGTGCGTGACGGTCCGGGCAACGCGGGCTTATTGGTCCTTGGAAAGCTCGCGATCGATCTGGCGCTGGCAGCGCTGGAGGAACTGGGCTGCGGACGCCTTCTGAGCCGAGCTTTCCTCGAGCATGAGATAGCCGTAGACCCGAGCAATGATCTGGCCCACGGGATCCCAGCGGGGGATCTTTCGCTGGAAGCGGACGTGATCGATGGCGCCGGCGAATTTGGACTCGTCCCAGGGTGTGTCGGGGCGGTCGAAGTAGGGCGACTCGGCGACGGGGCGTCGGGTGGGGATGTGGTAGCCTTCCTTAGCCAGGACGCGCTGCGCCTCGTTGCTGCAAAGGTATCGCAGGAATCGCCAGGCCTGCTGAGGATGCGGTGTCTTGTTCCAGATGACGAACCCGTCGCAGTAGAAGCGTGTCCAGCGCCCGCCCGGCCCGGCGGGGTAGTAGCCGATGCCCCAGTCGATGTCGACTTCGGACGCCCACTGCGCCGAGTAGGGCCCGCCGCGAATGACGGCCAGGCGGCGGGTGACGAACAGTTCCTGGTTGGAGCTCATCTCACTGGCGTCGCTGGCCACGGCTCGCGGCGTGTAGGGCAGCAGAGACAGCATGAGCTCGACACCTCGCAGGCAGCCGGGCGAATCGATCGCACAGCGCCATTCGACACGCCCGCCGCCGGTGCCCTTGCCGCACTGCGCGCACGGTACGTCGCCGGGCTCGACCATATCGTCGACGTCGGTTCGACCGTCGCACTCGGGGCAGACGATCGACTTCTGGAGGATCGTTCCGCCGCCCTGCCACATGTGGCACATGGTGTGTGACCAGTTGTCGCGCATGTAGCCGTAGCGTTGTACGGTGCGCCCGTCGACCTCGACGACGTCGGTGCATCGCTTGACCGCGTCGAGGAACTGCTCCCACGTCCACTGGGTCGGGTCGTAGTCGATCCCGTGCTCGCGGAAGATGGCTTTGTTGTAGAGCAGCAACGAACAGCCCCAACCGAACGGCAACCCGTACTGGGTACCCTCATAGCGGAAGCTCTCGAGCGCGGGCCGGTAGAACGTTTCGACGTTGTAGGCGTCGCGTTCGATCAGATCGTCCAGGGGCAGATAGTGGTCGTCCTGGGCGAAAACGGTGAAGTAATCGTCGTCGCTGAAGAACACGTCGGGGGCGATCTTGGCGACCAGATCGCGTTGGATGATCCGCCGGAAGTCGCCGACCACGGGCTCCAGCTTCACGTGGATGTCGGGGTTTTCTTCCATGAATCGCCCGGCGATGCGGCTGTAGACGCTCAGCGAGCGTACGTCACCGGGGAACGAGAACCGCAGTTGGACTTGGCCGGGCTGGACGTCTTCGGTGGGTCTGGTGGCCAGCAGATAGACACCCAGAGCGACGACAACAGCAAGGATGACGAGGAAGTATCTCACTCTTTCATTCCGCTCAGTTGGATGCCGCGCGTGAAGAACCGCTGATTGAACAGGAAGACGAGCAGGGTGGGCACCATCACGATCAGCGAGGCGGCCATCAGCAGGTTGTACTGAACGCTGAACTTGTCCTGGAAGGCCGACAACCCGATGGGCAACACCTTCATGTCCATCGACTGGGTGGCGAACAGAGGCCACTGGAACGACGACCAGGCAGCCATGAACGTGAACGTGGCCAGCGTGGCCAAGGCCGGTTTGCTCAGCGGCATGATCACGTGCATCCAGACGCGGAGCTTGCCGCACCCGTCGATGCGAGCGGCGTCCTCCAGATCGGTCGGCAGGGCCTTGAAGAACTGCCGCAGCAGAAACGTGCCGTACGCGCTGAACAGCGCCGGCAGGATGAGCGCCCGGTAGGTGTCGAACCACCCGAGCAGCTTCATGAGGATGAACGTGGGCACGATCGTTACGGCCACCGGCACCATCATGGTGGCCAGATAGGCGAAGAAGAGCTTATCGCGTCCGGGGAAGTTCAACCGGGCGAAGGCGTAGGCCGCCAACGAGCTGGTCAGCACCTGTCCGAGGGTAACGGCCAGCGCAACGAACAGGGTGTTGAGGTAGAAACGGCCGAAGGGCATGGAGGCCCACGCCTTGCGGAAGGAGTAGGTCCAATGTCGCCAGGTGCGGGCGGCGCGCGATTCGCGCACGACCTGCACCTCGATACGCCGTAAGGCCTGCAAGGGCACGTAGCCGGTGCGCCCCGAATCGTCGCTGCGAAGCTGAATCACCTCGCGACCAAGCGGGTCGAATCGCTCATTGCGGAAGAAGCAGAAGACCTCTTTCCAGCCTTCGAACTGGACGCGGAGATCGTCTGTGGAGGCGTAGGAGAAGCCGTCGCCTACGACACGGACCCGCAGCCGGTGGCCCGAGCGGTCGCCATACAGCCAGAGGGCCAGTGCCCTGACTTTCCGCTCGGGCAGCGAAGCCGAGGGCAACTCGATGGTTTGTTGCGTGCCCTGCGGTTGCTGTTCGAAGTCGACGGCGAGAGGGAAGGCGCCCGTGCCGTGACGGGCGATGACCTGTTCACCCTGGCCGGCTTCCTGCTCGAAGTCGGCCAGCACGATGTCCTGGAAGTCGGCGGTGGTGGCGCGGACGTAATCAACATACCACTGCACGTGCTCGACGGCGGCGGGCAGCTTGGGCATCCATCGCTGCGGCTCGTTTTCCATCGTGTGGCGGTCTTTCAGTGCGGTGCAGACCATCCACGCGAACGGCACGAGCATGGTGACCGCGCCGGTGAGCAGCGCAAGTCGAAGCAGCGCCGCCTGCCCGACGTTGAGTTGCCCTCTGCGGTATTTGCGCCACTTGATTCGAAACACGATTGCTCTTTCAGTAATGCACGTGCCGTTGTCCGTAACGCCAGTTGATCAACGTCAGCACCAGGATCACCGAGAACAGCACCCAAGCCGCCGCCGAGGCGTACCCCATCTCCTGGTTCTGGAAGAAGGCTTCGTTGTAGATGAAATAATCGATGGTCGTGGTCGAGCCGGCCGGCCCGCCGCGCGTCATGATGTAGGCCTGCTGGAACCCGCCCTGAAAGCCTCGCACCACACCCATGATGAAGATGAAAAACGTGGTCGGGCTGATCATGGGCCAGGTGATGTGCCGGAACTTCCGCCAGGCGGTGGCCCCGTCGATGTCGGCCGCTTCGTAGAGTTGCTCGGGTATGCCCTGAAGGGCGGCCAGGTAGAGCAGCATGGTCAGTCCGCCGATCTGCTGCCACCAGCCCATGAGGATGAAGGCCGGCTTGGCGGTTGTCGGGTCGCCCAGCCAGTTGGGCGGGGTGGCGGTGATCCACTGTGTGGGCCCGCCCAGCCACGCGACCAGTGCGTTGAACACGTCGCGCATCTGGAGGATCGAGCGGTTGATCACGCCGACGTCGGGGTGGTAGAGCGCCTGCCACAGGATGTACAGCGCGATGGCCGACGAGACGGTCGGCAGGAAGTAGATCGTACGATGCACCAGAATCTCGCGGAGGCGCTGATTGAGCATCATCGCCATCGCCAGACACAGGACGATCCGCCCGCCCACGCCCCAGCTCATGAGCACAAAGCTGTTCCAGAACGCCTGCCAGAACAGCGGATCGTTCCACTCGGGGCGAATGATGCGGCCCCAGTAGAGGTACCCACCGCCCGTCAGGATCAGCAGCCCCGCGACGGCCGCCACCCGGCCGGCTCGACGGATCGCCTCGAAGCGCCTGGCAGCCAGGATGATCAACGCGACTGCGGCGAGCGCCCACATCCACCCAACAGTGAGCTGGATGGCGTTGGCCGAGGTTCTGAAGCCGAGCAACTGCCGGAAGTTGTCCAGGCCGGCCCAGCGGATGGCATCGAGTTCCAGCCGGCTGCCGCGCCAGTAGCAGAAGCTCAGCAGCAGGCTGGCCGTCACCGGGAACACGACAAACACCACCACGCCCAGGAAGTTGGGCAGGCAGAACATGGCGCTGGTGAGTGAGTCCAGCCATCGCAGGGATTGGGTACGCGTTCGTGACATTGTTGGGGCGACTATCATCGCCGCGCTTGGGTGAACATGCAACTGTGTGGCGCGGATCGGTATCCGGCGGGCATGGGCCGGCGCGCGAGCAGCGTGAGCGAACGGCTTGTACCGTTGATTCTAAGGTGACGGAAGAGCCGCCACCTCGACCCATGGTTGATGTTGTCTATACGATTCGATTTGCCGCTGGAGTCGGCCGGCTGCTGTCTGTTGGCCGCCCGCTCGGGCGAGCGCCAGGGCGCGCTGCGCGATCGTGAGTGCCTGATCGAATCGGTTCTGGCCGGCCAAAGCGGTCGCAAGGATCTCCATATCGGCAGAGCGCTGCGGGGCGCCTGTCTGGAGGATGCTGCGGATGATACCCTCAGCCTCAGCGCCGTTGCGGTACGCTGCATCGGGACAGGTGGCCCGTCGCCAGGCGTACGCCCGGGTCACGGTATTGCGTCGCGGACCTGGCGGCTGTGCCATCGCGCCCTGGAGCACCGCAAAGCCCTCCTGCCAGTGGCCGCGGGACATGAGGCTTTCGGCCAGGTGACGACTCGCGCCGGGCTCGGTCGGGTCGAGTTGATGCGCCCGGCGAAAGGCGGCGACGGCCTGTTGCGTATCGCCCCGCGCCGCTGAAAGCAAGCCCACGTAATCGTGGGCGGGTGCGACGTTGGGTATGCGCTGCAGGGCGGTCGAAAGCACATCGAGCGGATCGCCGGCGATATCGGCGCGGACGTAAACCTCTACCGGGATCTGCCTGTCGTCGAGGTAGACTTGCACGCCGCGGTACACGAGTGTGTAGCGCCCGCGTATCGCCTCCACAATGGAGCGCTTCAATCGGTCGCTGAATCGCCAGGACAGCACGATTTGCTGGGGGCTCTCGTCGGCGATCGTGCGCAGGATTTCCCGGTCGGTGAGGTTGCCGGTCACCAGGCGCTTGTGCGAGGTGACGCTCAGATTGGGCGGCACGGCGTAGCCGGCGCGGAAGGCGTACATCTGGCGATCGACGATGACCACGTCGGTTGCGTGTTGATAGGCTTTCATAACCTGCACGACGAAGCGATCGTGATCGCGCCACGACAGCCACGGCCAGTCTGGGGCGCGCTTGGCGCCGGTAATCACGGCCCAGGCCAGGATCGCCACCATCCCAGCCGCCGCGACGCGCAGCAGCGCGGCGACGATCCAGTCGAGCCCTCGTTGCGCCCGCAAGCCGCCTGACGCGATCTGCCCGACCGCAATGCCTGCAATCGCGCACGCCGGCACGCTGATAAGCAGGTGATGGTGGTACCAGACCGGTGCATGCCGCCACAACGCGGCCAGGGCGACGAGGACCCAGACCGGCACGATCAGCAACGCGTATCGTTTGCGCAGGATTACATGCATCGCACCCAGCGCAGCCAGGAGCATGATCTGCCAGTCGTCGCGCAGATTGTCGAGCAGTTGGCCCACACCAGCGCCCTGATCGTACATGTCTACTGCGCGGGCGTCGGCATGGGTGCTATACAACGGACCCCAGTAGGCTGGTGCAGCGGCCAACAAGAGGATGACGGCCACGGTCGCAACGGCCAACAGCGACCACGCCGCCGACCAGGCCAGCGCGCGAGGCCAGCGATGTGACCGATCGCCCTCCGCGACGACCAACACGATCCACACGGCAAACACCGGCAGCAGGAAAGCAGTAAACAGCTTGGTCGCCCACGACAGGCCCATCAGCACACCAGCCACGAGCAGCCAAGGCGCCCGGTCGCTGGCGTGCCAGCGCAGCAGCGCCCACAGACTGAGCGCCGCCAGCGAGATCGCCGGCAGGCCCAGCATGGTCGAGACGCTGAGCGTCACGAAGTATGCACTGCAAGGCAGCAGCGCGACGGCCGCCAAGCCAGCTGCATGGCCCCACGTGATACGCAGGGAGTCATAAAGGGCAAAGACGATTCCCGAAGCGAACAGCAGGACCAGCATGCGCGCGACGCTGATATCCCATGCGAACAGACGGAAGAAGCCCGTGAGCATCCAGGTGAACAGCGGCGGCTGATCGCTCCATATCTCGCTGTAGAGAGCGTATCCCCGCTCGACCAGCAGGGCCTTGATGACGTTGTTGCCCTCGTCCATGTCGAACTCGAATACGCTGCGAAAGTCACTGAAGATTAACATCAGAACGAGGTAGGCCGCAGCCGCGGCGATGGGGGCCAACTGGGCGGCGATTGGCAGTAGTCGCCCGGCATCCGTTGGACGCGGCGGGGGCGATTCTGCGTCCGGTGGCGTGACGCGAGGTGCGGCGGCGGGATCCTGCTGACGGGGCTCGCCGGTCATGGCATTGTTGTATCCGATGCCCGGCCTTT
>Ga0272442_10011609_pt1 | contig 10720 bp, 6 predicted proteins | sample SSMForm2O_FD_200262 | JGI IMG/M metagenome (GOLD analysis project Ga0272442, IMG submission 200262) | Marine sediment archaeal communities from Little Sippewissett salt marsh, Falmouth, MA, United States - SSM-Form-2O | ecosystem: Environmental > Aquatic > Marine > Wetlands > Sediment ... | reverse complement strand
CCCCTTCGACATCGGACAAAACATCCTTCTCTTCCATCCTGGAGGCCTCCAATCGGTCCATGATGGACTGAATGACAAGCCGCCGTACTTCTTGCAGCGAACCCTTGGGGACAGTTAATGGGATGGTCTGAGCCTGACGAGAAGGGGTTAACGGACGCAATGTCATCGAAACACGAATTTCCTTTTGACCCGGCTCGAATTGTAATCCCCCATCCAGCACTAAAGTGGATTTCTTCAATTTTAATTCCATACCCGTCAAGGCCCGTTCTGTTTGCAAATACTGCAAATGCTCGCGCTCAAGCACAAAAATATCGGGGATGGCGGCCAAATCGAACGCGAGCAAAACGGACAAGGCCTCGGCCGTTCCGTCAAGCAACGTCCCGGGTTCATTGTTTTTGATCCCCATAAGCCCGAGGTACTGCCGGTCGTCGAACCCGATCCGTTGTTTGGCGACAGCTTTTTGAACAGCCGGCATGACCGTTTCCACGGCGCCTTGCAACTGTCGCTCCTTTTCCATGAGGGAAGCCAAAATGATACCGGTCTGACTTTCCACGAGACGGATACGGATGATGTCTTCTTTGACCGAGGGGGTTCCCGATTCTTGGATGCGGTCTGCTGGCAGGACTTTCTCAACGAATAAAAGGATATCGGCCTGAACCAGCCGACCGATTTGAATGGCCTGGTTCTGAGCCTGTAATCCGCTGGCACTCAGTGCGGCTTCCTGAAGGATCTTGTTGATGAGCGCACGCTCAACGAGATCAATGTCCTGGCATTGGGACAGTCTTACTTCGAGGTTGGCCATCACCAGATCGGATGGCTGCCGGTCGCCGACTCCCGGAATCACAGCCAGGCTGGCGGCCCCCTTTTTTTCAACCGGTGAAGCCGATACGGAGGTTATGAAAAAGAATATCGAGCAGACCAACAAAGCGGTTGTCTTCATACGGATCCCTATCAATAGGCAGATGACATTCTATTGCGCCATCTGCGGTATCATGCGCTGGGCAATTTGGGCGGCGGCCTCCTGAAGCGCTGCTTTTCCGGCCATGATTTCATTCAGATCGACCTTCACCGCTGTTTCGCAGTCCGCGACGACAATATTGCCATCCGGGTCGGCCACCTTGACTTCCAGGCGCGCTTTAACGCTGACCAAATTCTTGATGCGAATCGCGAACTCGCTGAATCCTTCTCCGGTGATACGATAAGTCCCCGGGTCCACATCATCGGCCGTCGCATCAAAAACCTGACCGCCGACTTCCTTATAAATATGCATCAGCTCCGTTTCCGCCGCCGGATCCGGTATCTCACGGCCTAAATGGGTTTCCGAAACGAAAACCGTAACGGGCGGAAGCGTCCGTCCTTCCACGACCTGCTTGAGCTGGGCAATCACCATGTCCCTGTCAGGGGCGGGAGGCACAAGATCCGCGGCAGATTCATTGACCGCAGTGTCGATTCCCTTGGCAAGTTGTCCGACCAAAACATCCAGGGGGTCGGTCCCGCTCACTTTTTCCCCCAAGACTTTACTGGTTTCCGTACTGATGATTTTGGCCACGATGTGCGTGGTCTTATCGACTTTGAAGATGGACCCCGTGATGATAAGCCGCGCCCCGGTCACCTGCCCGATCTGGATCGCTTGTTCTGAAGAAACAATACCGGAAAGGTTCAATTCGGCTTCGGTGAGGATATCGTCAAGCTTGGTTCTTTCAACGATCAATAACTTGGGATTCTGGATCAGACTGGCAAACAGCAAGTCAGCGACATTGGCCCCCTGACCCGACAGGCCAGTACCCCGCTCTTCAAAGGATAAAATGGCCGCCGGATAAATTTCTTCGGCCGAGCTGGGGCGCAAGACGGCAAAGGTCATCACCGTCAAGATCAGCGCCAAGAAAAAAACTTTGCTTTTCATAATCCCTCCTCGTTTAAATTAATGGGTCAATAAATAAGTGAATAGGTCCCGGGCAGACGGATTCGTCTGCGAAATCAAGGCCAAATCCCATCCCCAAAAAATTAATCGGGAATCACCCCGGCGGTATTCAAACCACGTATGGCCTTCCGCGAAAGCCGTGGTCTCCACAACAGCCATATCATCCTGGGCGGCAAAGCGGAATCCCGTCGCCTGGGTTGAACTATCCTTAAGAGTATCCAGGTTCCAAATTTTATTGATTTCCCGGACGATCTCCCCGCCGGCCAAAAGCAACCGGCTTCCTTTTTTATACGCGGGGATCGGAAAACTTCCTTGAATGGGGGGCAGGCCAAGGATGGACGTCCCTTGTTCCAATTTGCTTTGAAGCGCATCAAACAACGAAGGTCTGCCGTCAAAATCAAGACCCGCGCAGATAAGCCATCTTCCCTTAAAATCCGCGATATCCATCAGCGGCGTAAACGGCACGGACATTTCTTCCAACCATTGGGTAAGGATATTCTCTTCGGTTAGGTCCCAGACACCGACATCCGAAGCCGACATGGTCGTCTGAACATTGGTTGTGGAGGAGAAAAAATACAACTGTTGCTCATACGGATCACCGATTGTCTCACCTTGGCGTGTGGCCGTGATAATCAGGACCGGATCAGCGGTGACACCCGGCCGCAATTCGGGATATGTGAAGGTCAGCCGGAGGGGAAAAACTGGGGGCAGATTTTGCTGGAGGACGATTTTGTTGGCATAAACCAAACGGGTGTGAAGGGCATCGGCATCCTTCCAGGATCCCGGGGATGCCCGCCATTGCAAATTTATTTCCCGGCCGGAATAGAATGTCGTTTGGCCTGAACAATAAATCAGCGGCGGACCGGAAGCGCCGGCTGAGGCTGACGCCATCAATATGCTGAAAGCGATCAAGGCGGATTTTTTATTGAAAGGAATCATTCCATCTCGCTATGGGCAATCTATCGATGGTTAGTTCGTTTATTATCCCTTGCCAAAAGTTGGATTGCAAGATGTTATTTTTTAAGGAACAGTTAAATCTGCACCGAAAAAGTTTGAATTTAGAAAAAAACACGCAATTATATAAAAATAAAACACTTATGAAACGTTTATATGATTCCTTAAGAAGACCTTGAATATACATATTTATAAGATTATACTTTTATTAGAGTGTTCTGAGAGGTTGCTTACCATTTCTCTCCGACATTTTTTAAGCTTCTTAAATATTTGCAAAAAACTTTAACTTCTTACATCTAAACGATGACTATTCATTACACACCCACATTTTATATTAACGTCACTGAGGAGGCTTCTCATGAAAAATACACTTAAATCAAAATTTTTCTTTCTGTCTGTTTTCTTGCTATGCCTTGTGTTTTGCACGGCCTTGCTTTTAATGCCGGAGACCCAGGCCAATACATCTTCAGAGACACAATTAGCCAGGGTATCATGCATGGGAGGCCCTGCCGGACCTAAGACCCTGTGCGGCAATGGTGTCGTCGATCCCGGCGAAGAATGTGACCCGCCGGATATGAACGGAAAAGACTGCACCGACTTCCTGGCCCCTGCTCCTGCCGGGCTGGCTTGCTTCCCGCCCGGCAGCCCATCCGAATGCCAGTTTGACACTTCCGGATGCGCCCTTTGTGGAGACAACATACTGAATCCCGGCGAAGAATGTGACGGCAATAAATTCAGAGTGGTGACCTGCGACGGCATCATTCCCGGATCTACCGGGGAACTAAAATGCAACGCAAACTGCACGATTGACTCATCCGGCTGTTTTGTTTGCGGGAATGGCGTTTGTAAGGCAGGCCTGGAAGAATGCGACGGGTTGGACTTTTGCGGCGCCAACTGCACGGCGATCGGCGGTTATCCGGACCGCACGCCGGGTTGCAACTTTGATTGCACGATCGACATGTGCCCTTGCGGGGATGTCCTTGCTTTTAATGAAGCCTGTAACGGGGCAGGCCTTTGTGATGAGATCCTGGAAGAGGGTAAATGCAAAACGTTTTCCAACCCCGCCGTGGGTTTAGGCTGTAGCTGGGATTCAGACACCGGCACCTGCAACGGCCTCTTTGAATGTGATGGCCAGGATCAGACAGCCTGTGCGGCGACCAGCAGCTTATGCCAATACCGTCGTCGCATCCGGGGCTGCTGGGGTCCGGAGATGCCCTGTGGTGATGTCAAAGAAATCCATTACGACTTTTCAGGGCTGCATTGTTCGGCGCATCTGAATTGCGGAGACATAAGCATCTCCATTAGTGGAATGTCTTTTTGTGACTTGAATAAAGAATATTTATATGAATTGAAATCGGGTGATATTTATCTTCTGCGGGTCGATTACGTCAGTGAAACCGAAGGAACCGTAACAGCGCGCAAACTGCTGGTGGAATTGCCCTGGTCCTGATGAACAGGGGACTCGTCCATCAATCCGGATTGATACGGAGGAACAAATCATGAGGAATATATCCCGAAAAGATTTTTTAAAAACCCTTCTATGCGGGACTGCGACCGTCATGGGCTGGGAACATTTTTCGCGCTTCGCCTCAGCAGCCGTGGATCAGCCGCCCGAGGCCATAAAGGCCTACACGCCTCCCTATCTTCGATTGCATCGAACCGGAGAGCTGAAAAAACGCGCCGACAAATTATGGAAGAGCATGCGCCATTGTTCCCTGTGCCCGCGGGTCTGCGGTACCGACCGCTTAGCCGGTAACGAAGGATTCTGCCATTCCTCCGATCGCCTGGAGCTTTCATCGTTTCATCCGCATATGGGCGAAGAAAAAGCCCTGGTCGGGGAACAACGCGGCTCAGGCACGATCTATTTCACCAACTGCAATCTGCAATGCGTTTTTTGCATTAATTATGAAGCCAACATGCAAGGCAAGGGCAGCCCGGCGAGCATCCGGTCCCTTTCGGATATCATGCTTTACCTCCAACGCAAGGGCTGCATCAACATCAATCTGGTCACCCCATCGCATTACCTGCCGCATATCCTGAAAGCGGTTGACATGGCGGCCGGCCGCGGACTGCGTCTGCCCCTGGTCTACAATACCAGCGGTTGGGAATTGACCGATGTCCTTCGCGATCTGGACGGGGTGATCGACGTCTATCTGCCGGATTTCAAATATTGGTCACCCGATATGGCGGCTAAGTACTCCAACAAGGCATCCACCTATCCGGAGTTAACCAGACGCGCGCTGGTTGAGATGAACCGACAGGTCGGGGTCGCCAATCCGAATGCGGCCGGAATTATCAACCGCGGCCTGATGATCCGCCACCTGATCATGCCCAATAATGTCGGCGGTACCCGAGAGGTCCTGCAATGGATCAGCGCCAACCTCCCCAAGGACACTTACGTCAACCTCATGAGCCAATACCGGCCTTATTACAAAGCCTCGATCTTTCCCGACATCGCCCGCCGGATCACGGCTGAGGAATACCAACAGGCCGTCCAATGGGCCCGGGAGTCCGGATTGACCAACGTGAAAATCCAGGATTATATCTAGTAAAAAAACACCCATCATCTTTAATGTCCCATAGGGCATCGGCATCCGGGACAAAAATAAATACCGGATATGCTCACGCATATCCGGTATTTATTTGTTTATTTAACAATCAATCTGATAATTCAACGACGAACGCAGGCATTGCGGCAGTGCTCATCTTTCTGCGCAGAACAGCCCTGATCACCCAGCCAGCAATACAGGCATAATTTCTCTCTCGGCAGGCCGACGGCTTTGACCATATCCTCTACCGTTTGAAAACGCAACGTGGTCACGCCCAGGTCCTTGGCAATCCAGTCCACCATTTTTTTGTATTGGGATGAATCCTGGTCGAGATACGGCGAGACATCCTCGATATCCTGCTTTTCGATATCCTTAATGGCCTTGCGTGCCGCCAGCTCATGGATGCTGCGCGTGGAAAGGCAAAACTTGCAGGGATACATCAACGGCGGACAGGCCGGCCGCACGTGAATCTCTTTGGCTCCGGCGTCCCATAATTTATGAATGGTGAAATTCTTAAGCTGTGTTCCGCGCACGATTGAGTCCTCACACACCACGACGCGGTTGTCCTTGATGATATCCTGAACCGGGATCAGCTTCATGCGCGCGATGAGGTCACGGGTCTCTTGGTTGGGCGGAGTGTAACTGCGGCCGTAACCCGGCGTGTATTTGACCAACGGCCGGCGGTAGGGCTTACCGGATTCCATGGCATAACCGATGGCATGCGCCACGCCCGAATCCGGCACTCCGGAAACCACGTCCACCTCAATATCCGCATCACGGCGCGCGAGCGCCCGGCCACAACGTTCGCGCACGGTCTCGACATTAACCCCCTCGTAGGACGAAGCCGGGAACCCGGTGTAAATCCATAAAAAAGTGCAAATCTGGCTACAGTCGGAACCTTTTCGCTGATTGACCAGGCCCGACTCGTTCAACAAAACAATCTCGCCCGGGGCAATAAACTTCGTAACCTCAAATCCCAGATTCGGCAATGCGCATGATTCCGAGGCCACAGCGCAGGCATCTCCGTCACGACCAATCACCAACGGGGTGTAGCCCAAGCGGTCGCGCGCGGCATAAAGCCCGTCCTCGTTGAGCAATAAAAGCGAACACGAACCCTCGATCATCGCAAACATTTTTTCGATGCCGTCAATCAGATTATCACCCAGGCTGATCAGCTTGGCAATCAGCTCGGTCACATTCACGCTGCCATGGCTGACCTCGCTGAACGAAAACCCGCGCTTGAACAATTCCTTGAGCAGCCGATCCTTATTTTCAATCAAGCCGGCCGTCACAAGGCAGAAAGGCCCAAAATGCGAATTTAAATAAATCGGCTGTTCGTCGCTGTCGCTGATCACCCCGATACCCTTGTTGCCGGTCATGTGGTGGTAATCGTCGAAAAATTTGGATTTGAACTGGCTCTGCTGGATGCTGTGAATGCGGCGCTGAAAACCCTCTTCGCCCCACACCGCCAGCCCCCCATATTCCGTGCCCAAATGCGAATGGTAATCCGTTCCGTAAAAAAGGATTTCCGAACATTTCTTTCCTGATACCGCGCCAAAAATTCCGCTCATGGGATTTGTCTCCTTGGAATTTATTTAATGTCGAGATAATATTCCTGTAAGGCCTTCACCTCGCCTTTGTTCTTTTTGACTGCGGCGATGCCCTCGACCGTGGCCTGTGCCGCGGCAATCGAGGTCACATAGGGGATCTTGCGCTGAATGGCCATCATGCGTATATAACTATCGTCGAACTTGCTGTCCTTCCCCGCCGGGGTGTTGATGATCAGCTGCAGCTCATTGTTTTTGATGGCATCCGTGATGTTCGGCCGGCCTTCATGCAGCTTTTTGATCATCTGGTTCGGGATGCCGTGCTTGTCCAAAAAGGCACTGGTGCCTTCGGTGGCGTAGATATTCAATCCCAACTGAGCCAACTTTTTCATCACCGGCGCCAGGGACTTTTTGTCGCGCCGGGCAACGGTTACCAGGACGTTGCCCTCGACAGGGAGTTTCAGACCCGTGGATTCCTGGGCCTTAAAAAAGGCCATGCCGAAGGAATCGCCGATCCCCATGACCTCACCGGTGGCCCGCATCTCCGGGCCAAGCAGCGGGTCCACTTCCGGGAACATATTGAACGGGAACACCGCTTCCTTAACCCCCACATAAGGGATTTTTTTGGGCTTAAGCTCCGGAAATTCCTTGAGCTTTTTACCCAACATCACCAGGGTGGCGATGCGCGCGATCGAGATATTGGTGATCTTGGAAACAATCGGTACGGTCCGCGAGGCGCGCGGATTGGCCTCCAGAATATAAACCTTATCGTCGCAGATCGCGAACTGAATATTCATCAGCCCTACGACGTTCAAGGTGCTTGCGATCGCCTGGGTGTATTGATCGATATCCGCCAGGTGCTCCTTTTTGATGGTGCGGCTGGGCAGGGAACAGGCCGAATCCCCGGAATGCACCCCGGCCAGCTCGATATGCTCCATCACAGAGGCAATAAACGTATCCGTGCCGTCACTTAAGGCGTCCACCTCGACCTCCAGAGCCTCCGCCAGAAAACGGTCAATGAGCATCGGGTGCTCCGGGCTTATCTCAATCGCTTCCAAGGCGTACTTTTTCAAAGAGTCTTCATCGTAAATAATCTCCATGCCGCGGCCCCCCAAAACATAGGACGGGCGTACCATCAACGGATATCCGATCTTGGTGGCGATCGCTACCGCCTCGACCAAGGAACGAGCCGTGCCGCCCTCGGGTTGGGGAATGCCCAGCTCAATCATCTTTTCACGGAAGCGTTCGCGGTCCTCGGCAAAGTGGATGCTTTCTGGGGTGGTCCCCAGAATACGCACCCCGTTATCCTTCAACTGCTGGGCGATGGTCAGCGGAGTCTGGCCGCCAAACTGCACAATCACTCCCTCCGGCTTTTCCTTATCATAAATCGTCAGCACATCCTCGACCGTCAGCGGCTCGAAATACAACTTATTACTGGTATCATAATCGGTGGAGACGGTCTCCGGATTGCAATTGACCATAATCGACTCGAAGCCCTGATCCTTAAGCGCGAAGGCCGCATGGACACAGGTGTAATCAAACTCAATGCCCTGGCCGATACGGTTTGGCCCGCCGCCCAGGATCATGATCTTTTTATTGGTCGAGACCGGAACATTGTCCTGCCCGATATACGTGGAATAATAATAAGCCGCCTGTTCCACACCGCTGACCGGCACGGCATCGTAACAACCCTGCTTCCCGATGGCAATGCGGCGCTGGCGAATGGTCTTTTCCGGCAGGTTGAACAGCTTAGCCAGGTACGCGTCGGCAAAACCCCATTCCTTGGCCTGGATAAATTTTTCGTCCGGCAGGTTGTCCCAACCGGCCTTAAGCAGCTTTTCCTCAAAATCTACCAGCTCCTTCATCTCTTTGATGAACCAGCGGTGCATATGCGTCATTGCGAACAACTCGTCGATGCTCATGCCCTTTCGCAGGGCCTCGTACATCACGAACACCCGTTCGCTGGTGGGATAAACCAACTTCTGTTTCAAATCGTCCAGCGGCAGGTCATGAAAATTCTTGGCCCAACCCAACCCGTAACGCTTGATTTCGAGTGAGCGAATGGCCTTCTGGAAGGCCTCCTTATAGGTCTTCCCGATGCTCATGACCTCACCCACAGCGCGCATCTGCGTCCCCAGCATATCCCTGGCCTGCGGGAACTTTTCGAACGCCCAGCGCGCGAACTTGATAACCACGTAATCCCCGCTGGGTTCATATTTCTCCAGAGTGCCGGCCTTCCAATAGGGGATCTCGTCCATGGTCAGGCCGGCGGCCAATTTGGTTGAAATGCGCGCGATGGGAAAACCCGTGGCCTTGGATGCCAGGGCCGACGAACGAGAGGTGCGCGGATTGATCTCGATCACCACCAGTCGATCGTCCTCGGGGTTATGGGCGAATTGGATATTGGTGCCACCCACCACCCCGATGGCGTCCACAATCCGGTAGGATATCTCTTGCATACGCTCTTGCAGTTTCTCGGGCACGGTCAGCATGGGTGCCGAGCAAAAACTGTCACCGGTATGCACGCCCATCGGGTCAATATTTTCAATAAAACACACCGTGATCTTCTGATCCTTGTGGTCGCGCACGACCTCCAGTTCAAGTTCTTCCCAGCCGATCACGCATTCCTCAACCAAAACTTGGTGGATCAGGCTGGCATTCAAACCGCGGGCCACGACGATACGCAATTCCTCTATATTATAAGCGATTCCGCCGCCGGTCCCGCCGAGTGTGTAGGCCGGCCGCAGCACGACGGGATAGCCAAGCGCTTCGGCGATCTTCTCGGCCTCTTCCACCGAGTAACACGGTTCGGATTGGGGGAATTCCACCCCGATTTTTTTCATGGTCTCCTTAAAGGCGATGCGGTCCTCACCGCGCTCGATCGCATCGGGCTTAACCCCGATCACCTCGACATTGTGTTTGTCAAGAAAACCCGATTTATAAAGGGCGGAAGCCAGATTGAGTCCCGTCTGGCCGCCCAGATTGGGCAATAAGGCATCGGGTTTCTCGCGCTCAATGATCCTTTCGAGGCTTGCAACGGTCAACGGCTCGATATAAGTCTTATCCGCCATGCCGGGATCGGTCATAATGGTGGCGGGATTGGAATTAACCAAGACGATCTCATAACCCTCCTCCCTCAATGCCTTACACGCCTGCGTCCCGGAATAATCGAACTCACACGCCTGCCCGATGATGATCGGACCCGAACCGATGATGATGACCTTATGAATATCTCTTCGAGCCGGCATAAAAATCCTTCCTGTTAAAGCGTTGATAAACGGAATACCTTTTAAATGAAGTGCTGGGATGTGAAGAAGGGCTGATGAATGATGCAAATGAGTGCATGATTTTTAATAAAAAAATGCGGATGTAAAAAAGACGCGGCTATTGTACTATTAATTCCCTATAATGACAAGCTGAAATATCGGATGGGCTGCACCACGGAGGAGCATTCAGGGACTGGTCAGCCACTGGCGGGCCGCGGATTCGTCCTCGAAAAGGCGCACGCGGTTAGCGGTCGTTATTCTTGCCCCGCGCATCCACAAACGCTGCCATCTCTTTGCGTATCCCGGGCTGAACAACATGGCGGATTTACCGCCGCCGATCTGTTTTTCATGCCTGCGGTGAAAATCACGGATCTGTTCAAGCTCATCAAGCGTAACCGCATTAAAATCAAGTTGGCGATGATCAAAAAGCACATGGCCGTGCGGTTGCCAACGGGGATGCTTGAGCAAATCCTGCGCAAAGGC
>Ga0272442_10011607_pt1 | contig 10721 bp, 9 predicted proteins | sample SSMForm2O_FD_200262 | JGI IMG/M metagenome (GOLD analysis project Ga0272442, IMG submission 200262) | Marine sediment archaeal communities from Little Sippewissett salt marsh, Falmouth, MA, United States - SSM-Form-2O | ecosystem: Environmental > Aquatic > Marine > Wetlands > Sediment ... | reverse complement strand
CGTAGGGGCCGGCACCGAGGGCGTGATCCCGCTCGATCTTCATTGTCTCGTTGAGCAGAATCCGCATCACATCGGCAAATCCGTCAAAGCCATTTTCAATTAACAGTTCCATTACGGTCTCGATTGTGTTACCATTTGCCTGGCAGGACACATTATAAAAACAGATTATACTTTGATACGTTTTTGGTTCATACAATCTATAGAATCATGGTGATCCGCGTTTTCATATTCGTGGATGACTGTTTGGATTAGCCGTTTTACCGATACGATCTCGTTGCAACGCCAGGCATTACTGCCGGCAAAAGCAAATGCTTGATCCATTTTTCCTTCAGATGCTTTTGCTAATACTTCAGCAATACAGTAAGGTGCTGTCATTGGATTACATGTTCGAAGGCATCGATATTTGCACTTGAAGGGGATTGTATAGCCTTTATTTATCTTTTCTACAAACGCATTTCGAATCACTTTCCCTGGTAATCCCACAGGACTGTTAATCAGAGTAATGTCCTCAGCCCGAGCATTCAGGTAAGCCTGTTTAAATCTGATGTTTGCATCACATTCTTCAGTACAAACAAACCGGGTAGCCATCTGTACACCTGAGGCCCCTGCCTTGAGATAGTGCAACATTTCCTGTCCTGTAAAAATTCCACCAGCTGCAATAACCGGGATCGGCTTGGCCAGTTGTCGTGTGAATCCCAGAATATCAGCAATCGTTTCATCTAATGTGGGACTTTCATTTTGAAGTTGCTCCAGACTGTATCCAAGATGGCCACCAGCTTTCATGCCTTCCACAATAACCGCATCGGGATACCGATTAAAATCTTTCATCCATTTGCGGTGAATGATTTTCAGTGATCGCACAGACGAAACAACCGGAACTAATTGAATATTCGTTCCGGCAGTATAGGCCGGCAAATGCAGGGGTAAACCTGCTCCCGAAATGATCATATCTACATTCTCTTCCACACAAACACCAACCAATGATTCGTAATTTGACAAGGCAACCATCGCATTAACACCAATGACACCTGAAGTCATCTTACGTGCCTTTCGAATTTCATCCCTTAAGGCGATACGGTTCACTTCTTCAAAATCTGCACCCGGAGAATGTTCATAGTCACCCAAACCGACGCTGGCAATTACGCCAGCGCATCCTTCGTTGGCCACCGCAGAAGCGAGATTAGCCCTGGATACTCTCACTCCCATGCCGCCCTGGATAATCGGAGGATTAATTGTAAGGTGTCCAATTTTGAGAGAAGGCATTTTTCGCATAATAAACGATCATCTATCAGAACACTGATATTGGCTAAGGGGCATTATAGAATTGATACCTGCCAAATTTTCCAGTCAGTTACTTAAATCAGCAGTATCACTCCATTATGCTGGCATTATGAAGTCATTATCCTGTCATAATCAGACAATTGCAAGATAATTTATTTGAAAGACTGCTGGTTTGTGGATAAGCTAAATAAGAATTAAAGTTCAGTCTTGAAAGGAGACCTAACTTATGCAAATATCAAGAGTTCTGTTGACCTATGCTGTGAGTGTCCCGGTTTTTTTTGTTGTCGACATGATTTGGCTTGGTCTGATTGCGAAAGGTTTTTACCGAAAAGCACTTGAACCACTACTGACGCCAAATATTAACTGGACAGCGGCAATCATCTTCTATTTTCTGTTTCTTGCAGGAATATTGATTTTCGCCATCCTTCCGGGAATGGAAAAGCGATCCTTGGGACATACTGTTTTGATGGCGGCCTTGTTTGGTTTTATTGCTTATGCAACGTATGACTTGACTAATCTAGCAACACTCCGTGATTGGCCCTTGATGCTGTCGATTGTAGATATGCTGTGGGGTGCTTTCTTGTCAGCATCGACAGCGATGATAACATATCTTATTATGCGTCGAATATAGCCGACGCAATTTAGCATTTCTTGAACCAAGGAACAATCATTGATGTGGTTTCCTGGTATTCACGGTAAGTTTCTGGTTTGGATTTAAGGGATTGCCGCTCTGAAATCGGTCCTGTAATAAACCTCATCGTCAGCAACAGCGTGATCGGTGAGATGAACCCAAGCCACCCCAAATGAGTCGGTAACCCAATGAATGCAAATCCCGACCATAAGAGTATTTCAAAAAAGTAATTCGGATGCCGAGAATAATTCCAAATACCAATTTGGCAAACCTTCCCTCGATTAGCAGGATTCGTTCGAAAACGATGCAATTGGGCATCAGCAACAATAGAACCTGCATACCCTACGCACCATAGTATCAATCCCGTTGTTGCATAAATGGAGTTGAATACGGTACTTTGGGCCGTAAAGATGAACACAAATCCCACGACGGCTTGAAAACAAGCCTGAATGATATAATGGATCAGGAAAAAAATGGGGGCAGGAAGTTTCTGTTTTTTTTGAATTGATTCATATCGGGTATCTTTTTTCCCAAGTCGCAATCTCGTCCAAAAGAGATACCCGCCAAGACGAAGACCCCAAAGCAGTATCAGCACGCTAGTTAAGACTGTTGCAGTAGTTATGGTACCCCGGACCAAATTGTGAGTTAATCCCATCAAAGTCAAACCAACTGCCCATCCTAAATCTACCACTCCCGGATTTTTTTTCCAGAGATAGAAAAACCATAATATGATCAGTGTCCCGGTACCAATCAGCAGATTCAGAAGTATTCCTGTTACAATCATTGAACGCTGTCCTTCAGTTGTTTAGGCTGAATGATATTTTGGTTAAACTCATTGATCAAATCACGATTTCTGGGACGTGTCAGGACAATTTGAAGATCATCAATATAGTGCTGTGCGAATCCCACTTGACAATATGAAAAATAATATTCCCAACGACGGATAAAACTTTCAGGGAAATCCATTTCCATAATTTTTTCACGGCTCGCAAGAAATCTTTCTTTCCATTGTGACAAGGTCAATGCATAGTGGGGACCGATGCTTTCAACGTGTTTGACAACAAACGATGTATGCTTGGTTAGAACTTCTGTTAGAACCGTCAGTGATGGAAGCAAACCGCCTGGGAATATGAACAGACGCATCCAATCGGTTGTTTTAGAATATGCATTATAACGCTGGTCCGGAATGGTAATCGTCTGGATGACCACGATTCCCTCTGGTTTCAGCAAATGGTCACAACTTTGAAAGAAAACTGGATAATAACTTTTCCCGACAGCTTCGAGCATTTCTACGGAAACAATTCGGTCGTACTGGTCGGTGATGTTGCGATAGTCACAAAGCAGTACATCGATTCGATCTGACAATCCGGCTTGAGCAATTCGCTGTTGTGCTAATTGCTGTTGCTCTTTTGAAAGCGTAATTGAGGTGACACGGCAACCGTAAAGTTTTGCAGCCCGTATCGCAAGTGTGCCCCATCCGGTTCCAATTTCAAGCAGATGGTGGTTTTCAGAAAGATGAGCTTTTTCCAAGATTCGGTCAATTTTACGAATTTGTGCATCTTTTAGATTTTCATATTTATGGTCATAAATCGCACAAGAGTACGTCATCGTTTCATCGAGAAACATCTCATACATTGCATTGCTAAGATCGTAGTGTTTGGATATGTTTTTCTGTGCTTGATGAAGTGTATTTTTATTACGAAAATGCCATGCCAGATAAAAGGTTTTCATAAACCGCGAATACCAAGGTATTCGGGCTGAATGTGCCAGCGTTGCGGTTAGCATGAAATCCATAAATTTGACCAGATTGTCTGATTTCCAATACCCTTTTTCGTATGCTATTCCCAACCCAATTTCACCTGCCTTCGCAAGCAAACTAAAGAACCGATAGTCTTTGATTTTTAAATCTACAGACTTGTCTGAACCTGCAGGCCCGAAAATGTGTTTTTCACCCTCAGGAAGTGTGACCATAATTACTCCCGTCGATTGTTTCTTCAAAAATGAGAAAAAAAACTTCATCCCCTGACGAGCCAGCCATGAAGGAAGTTGTTTTCTCATCGTATGCTCATTCTCTGGGACGGGTTTAGGGTAAAGGGGCAATTTTTTACGAAAATACAAAGTCAAAGCCTGCCGCATAATTCTCGGCAAATTGAGCATGGCATTAAAGGGGTATTTTAACAGTGTCTGGTAGAGCGTACGAGACTCAAGGGGTTGTCCCTTTCCAGTCAAACGTGCCCAAAAGACAGGCTTTTCTTCATACTCAGGTTTTGTTAATTCTATGGCGATATCGATGTTTTCGCCATTGGCCTTAAATCGAATCTTATAGTCTCCCTTCAGATCAAAGAATGGTGATACGTGAAAGGACTTTGGTATCTTGAAACAGAGCGCTTTAGATCGCTCTTCGGGGTTCTTCAAGACATACAAATGAGTCTCATGAAACGTGTTATGTACTTCAGCCAAAACCAGTTGGCAGCAATCTGACTCATCATAACAGACAAAAAAACTCACGGGTCGAAAGATAACATTAAAATATTTAGCAAAGCTGATGAGTTCGATGCGCTTGATCGGCTTATTATAATTTATTTTCTTCAGCACTTCACTAACCTTTTCTTTGAGAGGTTGATTCCCTCGCCAAAGATAGTCCTTGTCATCCATACGGACAATAGAAAAGCGATTATATCCAAAACCGAAGACTGTGCGGTCTAATTCGGGTAACTCACCAAGGTCAAATCGATAAAAATAAACCGGGTATGAGAAATCATGTTTCTGTGGCCAGCGGCGGCCATGTGACACAACTCCCGTAAAGATTTGTGACTTCATAGTTCAACCCCCAACTTTCGAGCCACAGCGACTCCGGAACGGGCACCATCTTCATGGAACCCGTAACCGCAATAGGCCCCACAATAAAAAATACGGTTTTTACCATTAATCTCATCCAGTTCCTTATGTGTACTCAAAGAGTCAAAGGTATAGCAGGGATGATCAAATGCCACAGATTTAATGCGCTGATTTGAATCAATCCAGCGATCCCCGTTTAAGGTTACGAAATAATTTTTAGCTGTTTCAAGTCGCTGTAACCGATTCATATAGTACGACATATTCACTTCAGAGGTTTGTTGTATATGACTCATGTTGACATAGCTCCAACTTGCCCAGGCAGTTTCTTTGGGCGGCATGACGTTCATATCGCTATGCAGGGTGATGTGATTTTTGGTATATGTCCATTTACCCAAAACCCTGCTTTCCCCCGGTTCCGGATTCACCAGAAGACGTCGGCTAATATCAGCGTGGGTTGCAAGCACAACTCTGTCAAAATCCATATGTGTGTGGTCTTCGAATGTCACCTTGATCTTATCATTCATTCGCCTGACATTCAGCACGGGGCTATTTTTTTTCACGGTACCTTGAAACAGTTGTTCAAAGGCTTGAACGTATGAAACGCTTCCGCCGACAACCGTTTTCCATTGTGGTCTGTTGGCCAGTGTAAGCAGTCCATGATGGTCATAAAAGCGAATGATCGCTTCGGCCGGAAAATCGAGTATATTTTCACTGGGGGTTGACCAAACAGCAGCACTGATCGGAACCATGTGGTAGTCAATATAGGGTTTCGAGAATTGGTGTTTATCGAGAAATTGTCCCAATGTTAAATTCCCTAATCCGGCCTTTAATTCTTTGCGGGCGATACGGTTAAAACGAAAAATATCCCGCATCAGACACCAGAACAGAGGTGAGATTATATTTTTCCGACGCGCAAATAACCCACGGGGAACATCACTGGAATAATAAAACCCAGACTCTTTATCCTCAAATCCAAATGACATATCTGAGTTTTGCGTACGAACACCCCATTGACTAAACAAAGTTTGAAGAGTGGGATAGTTGCGGTCATTCAGGACGATAAATCCCATATCAATGGGTGTCCCCTTATCTGGCCCGCTTTTGAGGTGATGGGTGTGTGCATGCCCACCAAGCCGAGACTCCTTTTCAATCAGCGTAACGCAATAACGTTGAGACAGCAACCATGCGGCAGTGATACCCGAAATGCCCGCTCCAATGACGGCAATTCGTTCAGGGCTGGGAGATATATTTTTTTCAGCACTTTTATCCAACGCTAACTCCCTGAAATCTCTGTTACCAGCCACAGTATAGGCCGAAACTTATCACCATTCAAGTAGAATTGCCTGTGAAATAAAAAGTCGATCAATTTCGTTTAAAGTTTCATGTTCGACAGACTAAAGAGGTTTTCCCATTATTAAGTATTCGTTTTTGGTGGGTGGTAAAATCGCTTTGCCATGAGACTTAACAAGGGCATCACAAAGAACCAGATGACTCCAACCCATATTAAGCCGATATGAGACGGTTCTGTAAATCGCAATGCGCCTAAGCGGCCCGCCGCATAATAGGTCGGTGGCGCGATAATTGCTCCCAAGACTGCGGCAAGAAAAGGGTTTTTTTGCAAGAAACGAAGGGCTCGGTCCAGGGTTATAGAAAAGTTGACCCAGATCATAAGATCCCATATTGCCGTAAAGGGTGGCGGTATTAGCCATCTATTGGGTTCCACCGTTCCAAGAAGTATCAAAAGCGTATCTGCTAAAAATCCAGTGGCTATTGTCATGAATGCCACAATGAACACAGTCCCTATTTTATCCTGTTCAATCAATGCGATATGAATTATCAAAAGTAACAGCACTACAACCATACCCAACCAGTGATAATCCCACGCTGCACCTAAAACGCATGCACCCCAGCCAATGTCAACCGAGATTACATTCCAAATATTCTTAATTAAATTTTGAATCGATTTAGAAGGTTCAATTGTACTTGATTTCACGTTGTCTTTTTCCGATTAAGTATGATTTTAGCACATTACCATGATTTCATATTCTCAAGATAGAAATTTCAGGGTTTGTCCTGGAGGATGGTTACAATGCCCAAATATCCATCAACGACAATTTTTTGTCCATTTTCAATAAGATCGACTACATTCGGTACACCTGTTATACAAGGAAGTCCATATTCCCGTGCAATGATCGCTCCATGAACCAGCATTCCGCCTCTTCGTTCAACAATCGCGTTGGCCATCGGTACGACAAAGGTCATATTCGGATCAATGGCATCGCAGACAAGTATTTCCCCACTCTTAAATCCAAACAAATCATCGGGACTTCGAATCACCCTGGCCTTACCGATGGCGACTCCTTGCCCGGCCGGTTGACCGGTTAGCTGACGGGGTCTGACTGTGGCTTTTATGGCTTTAAAGACCGTTTGTTTATTGATAACAGGTTTGTAGTCCGGATTTTTCAGTGCATGGATAGCTTCTTCAGTATCCAGATGTTCCATGTCAAATTTAAGATGTTTCTTGAGGCGTGTTTTAGATTCTAAAAGTACTGAGTAAACTTGACCCTTGATCTTACCCAGATAAATGTTGTCATCATCCCTCAGTTGATAGCTTACTCTTGCCAATTCCAGTAATTCCAATGCATCTTTCTTCTCTTTGGGTGAGAATGAATTCACAAAGCGATCTTTAAGCTTTTGGGAACTCCTTGATGAAGCAACTGCCTTTTTAGAGTCTGATGGGGCCATCTGTTTTAACAGCTTTATGATCGAATGCTTATAGGCCTGGCCGGAATCGAATCCCCAGATTGGATTCCGAAATTGTTCGATAAAGCGATTTAGCATTGTGTCAAATTGTGCATCAATCTCTTTTCTGCTTTTGGTGTTAGACGCCGTTTTTTTTGATGCATAAATCTCGGCTAGTTTTTGAAGTATCCGATTTCTTTGTAAACTTTTCATGTCTGTAGAGACAAGCAACTGAGTGAACTCATAGGGATCTTCAGGTTTGATTTGTCTGTTATAGATTTCACCGAACAACCTTACTGCATGAGCAAAAGGGATGAATTTGTCCCAGTAAATAGCTTTCCATTTTTCATAAACTTTTTTTCTTGTGGTCAGTTCATTGGCGAGTTTTTTGTCAGTCAAACCTGACAGCTCTTTTTTCTCCATTGCCTCAGCGGCCTCTTTCATCTGGGGTATAAGGTCTTTCTCGATTTCACTTCTAAGTTGCTGAAGATTTTCAAGACTTCTTTTAAGGCTTAAATACCATTGTCTCTGGGCATCGGAATCGTCGAATACCGGTGCTGTAATGGGACGCGATTGCAGAGAATACAGCGTTCTATTACGATAGGTCCACTCTGAATCCTGAGCGGTTCCAAAAATATTTTCTACCTTTTTGCAAAGTAAATAAACACGATGGATCTCATTTTCGTTTAAGGCGGCTTTTTGGGAAACCGACCTAGAAATATCCGAAATCGTCGTGCCTTTCTTTTCAGCGGTAACGATTTGCTTCTTGATCGAAGGCGTGTATGAGAGGATGCGGCCATTGCTTCGATTCAGGACCCACCGGTCAGGTTCAACCGTACCGTCAACAAGCCCCTGATTAAGACCATAGACTGCTTCGATCATCATGTGAGCATTTGAATTGGGACTTTTCCCAAAGGCCACACCTGATTTTTGGCCGTTGATGAATTGCTGAATGATGACAGCCATTTTACTGCTTTCAGCATTCAAGCCTGTTTCCTGCCTGTAAAGGATTGCTACATCGGAATAAAGGGAAGCCCAGACGAGTTTGATATGATTCAGTATCGAATTAACTCCTCTGATATTGACATACGATTCATGAATCCCCGCAAATGAATATTTTGCCGAATCCTCACCGATCGCTGAGGATCTTACTACAACAGGATTGTCCTGAAAGAAACGAACAACCAGAGGTTTTAGGTGTTTCTCTATTTCAGAAGGAAACGGTGTTTTCAGAAACATGTTTTTGATTCTAAGAGAAAGATCCCAAATCTCCTCCCATCTCATATCTTCAAAACGCTTTTTATAATACTCCATGAGTATTTTTTTACGAAGCCCTTCATGCTCAAGAAATGCTTCAAATGTATCTGTTGTGATAGACAACGACTTTGGCACTTTGAGCTTATTTGAAGACATTGTTGCAACAGCGAACGCCTTTCCTCCAACACGATGCTTGCAGGACTCATCAATTTGCCATAGTTTTAATGCAAACTTTGTCAATCCAAATGTACCTCGATAACATTTTGGAATCGTTCAACAACATAAATGGTTTTAACGTCAATGCACAAAAAAGCACACGATTTGGAAGCAAGGAAAGAGGCCAGTTGTGGGTGTTTTTCCAAGTAACGCTTCATCATCGTACTGTTTTTGTTTTTACGGATCTGCCGTACGGAACCGACGGCAGTGGCACCTATTGCTTTTCTAAAATCATCTGCCTTGTTTGACCGGTTATCAATAAAGAAGGACACACTGGAATTTGAAATCATATTTTCAAATTTCCGTGTCGTCCTCGCCGTTGCAAAAACAATCTGACGCATATCATCCGAACTTGCAAAAGCAATCAGATTGGTGTAGGGATTCTTTTTTTGATGAGTGGCTAAGACGCCCAGTTTCTGAGAGCGAAAGAGCTTTTGGAGCCTGTTCTCAAGTGATGGATCGTTTTTCAATTGACTGAACCTTTCAAGTATTGGATTTTGGGCTTATAATTTCATGGGCATACAAAGGCTTTCTTCCAAATGGGCAGTTCGTCCACAAAACTGGCATTTGTATCTCGGTTCATCCACCAGATCCTTGTACTCTTCTGGGTTATCCACGTGATAACCATAGGAGACAAAATAACAAAGATGCTTGGTATGTTCATCGCTCCTACATTTGTCGTTTGCTTTGGGATATTCTGAGGCCATGATTTTCTCCTTTCAAGCTTTGTAAACTCATTTTTTGTCCATATATGGCTAGTAGTGAAACTCTTTGTATTATCTTCAATTATACAGAGATTCTGGAAAAATAAAAATGAAATCCGTTAGCTGAATTTTCCTGTGCTGTTTGACTTCATTTTCAGTATAATACATCTGCTTATGAAAACAAAAACCAGACCAGTTGAGAAAGAAAAACGTATTCTGGTGACCGGCGCAACCGGTTATGTCGGTGGAAAGCTTGCAAAGGCACTTTCCGGCTGTCCCTATCGTGTTCGCTGTCTAGTTCGGGACCCGCAAAAACTGCCCCAAGCTGTATTGGATAACGCGGAAGTTGTTCAGGGGAATGTATTGGAACCGAATTCAGTAGCCGTTGCACTGGAAGCTGTTGACACTGCCTTCTACCTGATTCACTCGATGGGGGCAGGTGGTGATTTTGCGGAGCGAGACCGGCTTGCGGCAAATCATTTTGTTCAAGCGGCCAAATCTGCCGGGGTAAAGCGGATTATCTATCTGGGAGGACTCGGTGATGAACAAGACCTTTCTGCTCATCTTGCCAGCCGGCAGGAGGTGGGGCGCATTTTTGCCAAATCTGGTATTACGACCCTTGAGTTTCGTGCGTCAATCATCATTGGGGTTGGCAGCATCTCATTTGAAATGATCCGAACTCTGGTTGAAAAACTGCCGGTCATGGTCACGCCGCGCTGGGTTCGGACCCAAGCCCAACCGATCGCCATTGAAGATGTCATTGGCTATCTCCTTGAAGCGATTGAAGTGCCTTTAGAAAAAAGCCGGATCTTCGAAATTGGCGGTCCTGAGCGGATCTCCTACAAGGGCCTCATGGTTGAATATGCACGTCAGCGGCGTCTGCGCCGACTGATGTTACCGGTGCCTGTTTTGACACCCTATTTATCCAGTCTGTGGTTAAAATTTGTCACCCCTCTTTATGTCCGGATCGGAAGGGCACTAATCGAGGGGATTAGGAATCCGACGGTCGTAAAAGATTCCTCGGCCCTGACGACGTTTTCAGTCAAACCCCA
>Ga0272442_10011605_pt1 | contig 10721 bp, 8 predicted proteins | sample SSMForm2O_FD_200262 | JGI IMG/M metagenome (GOLD analysis project Ga0272442, IMG submission 200262) | Marine sediment archaeal communities from Little Sippewissett salt marsh, Falmouth, MA, United States - SSM-Form-2O | ecosystem: Environmental > Aquatic > Marine > Wetlands > Sediment ... | reverse complement strand
CGCCTGGGCCCGGCGGGCGACCTCCTTGTAGGGAACGTACTTGCCCTCGTACAGGCGGAACATGTCGACGCGGAGGCGGGCGCCCGGCTGCGTGCAACTGACGTACGCGAACCACCCCTCCGGGAAGTCCTTCTCCGCCGTGAACGTGACGTGCAGTTCCTGCCACCGGTCCGTGAGCGTGACCGTGCGGCCCTTGGCCGCCCGGTCGTACGGCTTGCCGCCGCGTTCGATCTGGAGGTCGACGGGGACCCGCCCCTCAACGGCCCTGGCGAGGACGGCGAACGTGTACGTCCGGCCCTTCAACCCCGCCGTCATGGACTGGCCGAACTGCATGCCCCAGTCCTCGACGCGCTCGACCGCCAAAAGGGCGCTGTGACGGCCGGCGGCGGCGTCCGCGTTGTCCACGCTGAACGTACACGTCGTGCCGTTCGTCTTGCAGATGTGCCAAGCGTCGCGCCCCAACTCGAAATCGGGGTTCGCGAAGAGGTTCTCCGCAGCGGCGGCCGGAGCCGCGACGGCGAAGCAGCAGCCCGCCACGAGAAGTGCGGTCAGGCGGTTCACGGAGCAATCTCCTTTGCGCGGAGCATCGACTCGGCCTGCGATCTCACCGCGGCGGCCAAATCAGCCAGGTCGGGCGCCGCGGCCGCCATGCGGGCCCACGCCTCCAATCGCCGGGCGGCCATGCGGCATCGGGCGAGCGTCCGGTCCTGTCTCGTCCCCAGATTGCGGAGCCTGCCGCCGAGACGCTCGACCTCGCCGGCCGCTCCGCGGCGGCCGATGAGGGCCTCGATCTGCCGGACGAGCGGCGCGGCGAGGGCGGGCGCCTTCCGGGCGTCCTCGGCGTCGGCGAGGTCCCGCCGGAGGTCGTCAAGGATTCGCCGCATCGACCGCACGGGCGAGCCGCCCGTCTCGGCCCCGGTCGGGGCGAGCGCCGCCACCCGGTCCGCCCATGCCCCGTACCGCCGGATGCGGTCCGCGGTCTGCGCCAGGTGGTCGGCCATCGCGCCGAGGCGCTGCCGAATCTGCTCCGCCCGGCGCCCGTCGCGGCCGCGGCTGAACTGCCGCTCGACCCACGGCGTCACCTCGTCCGGCGTCGAGCCGCCCTCGCCGCCCAATCCCTCGGCGTCCAGGATGTACCGGCACGGCCCCATGCCCAAAACGTCGCGGAGGACGTCGACGGGGCACAACAACGTCAGGGGCGTGTCGCGGCTGCGGTCAATCGGGTAGACGAGGAGGTCGCCGGCGCCGGCCCGCGTCGCCCAGGCGGGCGGCGCCGCGGCGGCCAGGTCCCAGGAATCGCCCGCGGCCTCGGCGTCGAGACGGCCGGCCCGCCACTTTGCGGGGAACGGCGGCGTCCACGCGGCGACCGTTTCGGCCGGGGTCTTGCCGGCGGCGGGGCGCAGCCGCTCGCAGATTCCCGCGGCCTCCAGCGGCGCCACCCAGACGCGTTGGTCCGGCGCGCACTCGACCTCGAACCCCGCGATGCCCGGCTCGCCGTCGGTTGCGGAGGCGAGGACCAGGTCGGCGTGCTGCGCGGCGGATCGCCACACGCCCATCAGCAGGGCGTCGCCAGCATGGGCCAGGAGGCAGTTCTCGGCCGGCACGGCCAAGCGGTGGCGGTCGCCCGCGCCGAACGAGGCGCCACGGGCCGCATCGGCGGCCAGGAGGATGTCGCCGGCGAAGAAGTCCGGCACGATGACGTGCGAGGCGCCGGCCCGCACGCCCACCCGCGCGGCGCTTTCGGCCCCGCGGACTTCCACGGCGCGGGCCCCGGCCGTCAGGCGGAAGACCGCCGACGCCGTCGTCCCGTCGGGGTATCGGAAGGCGGCTTCGACGGCAACGGCGCCGCGGGTGTTCTCGCGCAGCCGCACCCCGGTGCACGCCGGGACCCCATCCGTCGCGGACGGCCGCGGCACGAGGACGGCCCGCCTCCGGAAACCGTCCTCGGTCCGGGCGTAGAGACCGGCTCCCGGCGCGTCGCGCGCCACGACCAGGCGGACCGCGTGGTTCAGCAGCACGGCCCGGCCGGCGAACGCGCGGGCACGGTCGTCCTCCGGCACGGGAGTCCATCCGCGCGGCTCGGCCGGCAGCCGGATCGGGAGCGGTCCCTTTGACGCGGCGGAGGCGTCGAAGACATACGTGGACGGGTCCGCGGCTTCGCCCGCACCGCATACCAGCGGCGCGGTCCACGCCATCGCCACCGCCATCACGAGGCGGACCGGTATAGCCGTCTTCCCGATGCGGCCCCACCACGAGTCGCACCTGTCGGCATCGGCATGGTCATGCATGGCGGCGGTCATTTCCAGTCGGGGTACATGTCGGAGCCGTCCTCGGTCAGCCGGCGCGGCGAGCCGCCGGCGGCGGGAATGACGTAGAGTTCCCACGGTCCCTCGGGTGACGGGGCCTGGCAGAAAACGATGGACCGGCCGTCCGGGCTGAACCGGCCGTACCGCTGCACGCCGCCGAAGTACGTCACGAGGCGGTTCTTCGTGCCGTCCGGCCGGATCGTGCAGATATGCGTCTCCGTTTCGTAGACGAGGCGGCTGCCGTCGGGGGCCCAGTGCGGCTCGCAGGCGCCCTTCTCGTCGTAGACCTTTGCGGGCGTGCCGCCGGCAGCGGGCACGGTGAAGAGAGCGTTGGCCCCTCCGCGGAGGCAGGCGAACGCGATCGTCTTGCCGTCCGGGCTCCACGCCGGGCCCGAGCACTGGTCGAAGCCTTCCGGCGTCAGGGTCTTCTCCTGGCCTCCCGCAAGGTCTCGGATGACGAGGCGCCCGCCCCGCCGGAAGACGATTCTCTTGCCGTCGGGCGACCACTCGGCCTGATCGCCGCCCGTGAGGCGGACAGCACCCGAGCCGTCGGCGTCCATCCGCCAGACGCCCGTCTTGCCGCCGCGGGTCGAGGTGAAGAGGATGCGCCAGCCGTCCGGGCTGAAGACGGGGTCCACGTCGTGCACGTCCTCGGCGTCGGCCTTGGAGAGTGGCTTCAGTCCGGAGCCATCGGCGCCGACGGTCCAGATGCGCCACGGACCCGAGCGGTCGCTGGAGAAGACGATCCGCCCGCCGGATGGTGCCGCGTCCGCGGCGGAACCGCAGGCGCAGGCCGCCAGAGCGAGAAGGCTCAGCCAGGTCCGTCGCATCATTCGAGCGCCTCCGTCTCTGCCGCCGACGCGAGGAATCGGCGGAACGTCTCGCTCGCACAGAGCCGGTCGGCCAGCCGCGCGTAACCGCGGCCGAGGGGATGGCTCGCGTCGGCGTAGTCGTCGGTCGGCAGGGGCGCGGCGAGCCGGTGCGGGACGGCCTGCCCGGCGAGCCACCGGCCGACCTCGCGCTTCCGCTCCTCGTACACGGCCCGGCTTTCCTCGGTCAGCATGTGTTCGTTGAACGGGCCGACGAGGACGAACACGCGGTTGCCCCGCTCGCGCAGCACCGCGACGGCCCGCCGGAACGACCGCCACTGGAGCGAGTCGTCCAGCGCCACCCACGGCGCGTCGAACCGGGGCATCCGCTTCTCGGTCCACGGCCGGGCATCGGGCCGCGGCGAAGGCGGCTCGTCCGGCGAGGGCAGGTCGAGCGTGACGGCCCCCAGCGGCTCCGCGTACGGATGGTCCACGGTCCACGCCGGCAGGCTCCGGTTGCCGAAGTAAGCCGCCTCCACATGGTTCAACCAACCCGCCAGCGCCAGGTGCCGCTCGATGACGATGGCCACCCGGCCCGACGTGGACTGCCGGTAACACGGGATGTCCGGATAGAATTGCGGCACGAGGCGGGGGTGATTGAAGGCAAACTCCTTGCGGGTCCGCAGGTCGTGCCGGTCGGAACTCATCCAGAGGAGGTTGCAGTGGAGCAGGACGCGCCGCCCGCGAATCGCGCCGGCGTAATAGTCGAGGAGCCCGGCGAGCGCCGCCGGGTGAATGCCGTCCACGCCGAGGTTGGCGAACCCCTCGCCTCCGGCGCGGGCGCTCAGATGGTGCGCGAGCGTCTGGTCCGTGTCCACGTAGTGCCCCCAGACGACGGAGTCGCCGACGACGGGTATCCGGCCGCGCTCGGCCGCCCGGCCGCACCAACGGCTGTAGAGCCAGTAGTCGCTGCCCAGGGAGTACGGCAGGCGGTAGTCGGGGCCGGGGTCGAACGGCTCAACCTCGGTCCAGACGTGCGGCGCCGCGACGCACACGGCCGCTGCCACCGCCGCCGCCACCAGCCACTGGACCGGCGACAGGCGAATCTCGTTCGACGCGAACGGAACGGGCTTCGGCTCGGTCACGGCAGAGTCCTCTCAGAACTGGAAGTAGATGAACGGCTGCTCGGTGGAGGCGGAGAAGACCGCCACCCACACGATCATCAGCACCACCAGGCCCACACGCACCGGCCCCAGGCGCAGCATTCGCCGCAGGCCGGACTCGTACACGCGCTGGTACAGCCACACGGCGAGGACCAGCCCCGCCGCCGCCAGGGGGAACCGCGGGTCCGTCCAGCCGAAACGGGCGAGCCGGCCGACGATGAGCAGGGCGTCGTCGAACGTGTGGGCGCGGAAGAAGATCCACGCAAACGTCACAAAGACGAACACCCAGACGCGCTTGACGAGCGTGGGCACGCGGTCGCGGTAGAACGGCGAGGCCTCCAGCCGCCGCGTCAGGACCCGGCCGAGGGCGTGCACGCCGCCCCACGCCACGAACGTCCAACTCGCCCCGTGCCAGAGGCCCGAGACGAGCATCGTCAGGCACATATTGACGTAGGTGCGAACCTCGCCCCGCCGGTTCCCGCCCAGGGGGATGTAGACGTAATCGCGGAACCACGTCGAGAGGCTGATGTGCCACCGGCTCCAGAAATCGCCCAGCCCCGTGGCCAGGTACGGGTGGCGGAAGTTGAGCATGAGACGGATGCCAAGCATCCGTCCCACGCCGCGGGCCATGTCGGTGTACCCGCTGAAGTCGAAATAGATCTGCCAGCCGAACGCGACCGTCGCCAGCGCCAGGGCCGGCGCCTCGAACTCCGCCGGCGCCCCGTACACCTTGTCGACGTACAGGGCGAGGTAATCCGCCAGGGCCAGTTTCTTGAAGAGGCCGACGACGAAGAGCGAAAGGCCGTCGGCCACGTCGTCGGTGCCGATGCGCGGCGCGGCGTGGAGTTGCGGCAGGAGGTTCCGGGCCCGCTCGATCGGCCCCGCCACCAGCTGCGGGAACAGCGACACGAAGGTGGCGTAGCGGAGGAAACTCGGTTCCTTCTGCACCTGTCCGCGATAGTAGTCGATGGTGTAACTCATCGACTGGAACACGTAGAACGAGATGCCGACCGGCAGGAGGATACCCGGCTCCGGAATGACCGCCCCCGCCCCCACCCGCACGAGCAGCGCGTTCAGCGTTCCGGCCACGAACCCGCCGTACTTGAAGAACCCAAGCATCCCGAGGTTGTTGACGACGCTGAGGGCCAGCCACGGTTTCCGCCGCTGCGAACGCGACATCCCGATGACCGCCAGGTAGTCGACGCCCGTCGACCACAGGATCAGGATCAGGTACAGCGGGTTCCACCAGCCGTAGAAGACGTACGAGGCGAGGAGCAGCCACGGCAGCCGCCACCGCGTGCGCTTCAGCAGCAGGTACACCGGGTAGACGACGGCGAAGAACAGGGCGAAGACCCAGGTGTGGAAGAGCATGACCGCCCTTTACTCCATCAGGACCCGGAGGTGCGCCTCGGCCGAGTCGGCCAGGCCCTCAAGATGATACCCGCCTTCGAGCACCGAGATGAGCCGCCCCCCGCAGTGCCGCGCGGCAATGGCCTTGACGATGCGCGTGAGGTCGGCGAAGCCGCCGGCGGTCACCTTCATCCGGCCGAGAAGGTCGTTCTCGTGGGCGTCGAAGCCCGCGGAGATGAGGACGACGTCCGGCCGGAACGCCTCCGCCGCCGGCATGAGGCGCCGCTCCAGCGCCTGCCGGTACGCGCGGTCGCCGGCGCCGGCGGCGAGGGGCACGTTGAGCGTCGCGCCCCGTCCCTCGCCCTCGCCGCGCTCGTCGGCCCGGCCTGTGCCGGGATAGAACGGCGACTGGTGGATGCCGAAGTAGAAGACCGTCGGGTCGGCGTAGAACATCTCCTGCGTCCCGTTGCCGTGGTGGACGTCCCAGTCGACGATGAGCACCTTCGCCAAGCCGTGCTTCTTCTGGGCGTAGCGGGCGGCGATGGCGACGTTGTTGAAGAGGCAGAAACCCATCGCCCTGTTGCGGCGGGCGTGGTGCCCCGGCGGACGCACGGCGCAGAAGGCGTTGCGGACGGTTCCCTCGGCCACGGCATCGACGGCCGCCAGGACGCCGCCGACGGCCGCCACGGCCGCGTCGTACGACTTGGGCGAGACCGGCGCGTCGGTCGTGTCGACGTGTCCGGCGCCCGCCCGGCACCGGTCGCGTACGCGGCGGACGTACTCGGAGGCGTGGACGGTCGTCAGCCACCGCTCCTCGGCCGGGCGGGGCGCGATGGGCCGCAGCCGGCCAAGCAGGCCGCGCGCCTCGAGGCGGTCGACGATGGCCCGCAGCCGCTCGGGCCGTTCGGGATGGCCCGCGCCCGTCTGGTGCTCAAGGTAGATGGGGCCGTAGACGAAGCCGGTCGTCCGGTCGTCGGCGGGCGGGCCGTCGGCCCGGGTGACCGCCGCCGCCGCCGCCAGGACGCCGAGGCAGACCGCCGCGCCTCGGACGTCAACCGGCCATCGCCTCAAGGTCGACGGCTCCCGCGCCATTGCCCTGCCCTCCGTGTGTGCCGGGTATCGGAATCGGGGGCGGCCGGCCGCCGCGCGTTACTCTTCCGCGATCGGTGGAGCGCAAACGCACCGGAACCCCACGAACCCGTGGGTGTCCGCCCCGAAGCAGACGTCGGTGTAGCCGGGATTCTCGTCCAACCGGTACGACGAGCGGCAGACGGCGGGGCGCGAGTTCCAGCATCCGCCCCTGAGCACGCGGCGCTGCCCCTTCGCCGGACCCCGCGGGTCCTTCTCCGGGCTGGACGCATAGTACGCCTCGCCGTAGCGATCGTTGCACCATTCCCAGACGTTGCCATACATATCGTACAGTCCCCAGGGGTTGGGCTGCTTCAGCCCCACGGCGCGGGGCCGGGTCGTGCAGTTGACTTTGCACCACGCGTAGCGGTCCAGTTTGGCCGGCGTACGGCCGAAGCAGTACGGCGTGGTCGTGCCGGCCCGGCAGGCGTACTCCCACTCGGCCTCGGTGGGCAGGCGGTAGCCGTCGGCGTCGAAGTCGCATGCCCACGTCCGTAGATCGTAGCAGGAACGGAGGCCCTCACTGCGGGAGCGGGCGTTGCAGTAGGCGACGGCGTCGGCCCAGCGGATCTGCTCGGCGGGATGGCGCTTCGCCTTCCAGCGGGAGGGGTTCTTTCCCATCCGCCGCTCGTATTCCTCCTGCGTGACTTCGCAGCGGTCGATGCAGAACGGGCTGACGTAGACGCGATGGGGCGTTTCGTCCACCTGGTCGGCGGTGTCACTTCCCATGACGAACCAGCCGCCGGGCAGCCGGACCATCTCGACGCCGCCCGCCGTCGTGAGGGTCCGTGCAGCCCCGTCCGCCGCGCCCGGCGGCGACTCCTCGCCGCACGAGGCGCAGAGCAGAAACGCCGCCGCCGACAGGGCAAACGCCGTCGCCGCGCCGAGGGAGAACCCCCGCCGTCCGCATATCGGTGTGGTTGGATCACTCATCGGCGGGGGGCAGCCAGTCGTAGTCCCAGTGGTGTCCCACCCATCCCGGCGGGCTGATCGTCACGGTCGCCCCGTCGGCAACCCGGACGATGCAGAGCGGGCTGTGCACCTTCCAACTCCCCTTGTGGGGGATGTTGACGTAGGCGACGTATCGGCCGCCGTGCGACCACCGGCCGCACGGGTCCTGCCCCAGGCGGTCGGCGGGCAGCGTGACGATCTTGCCGTCGGTGCCTTCCGGCAGGGCGGGGTCGAAGCGTCGAACGGCGAGGCTGCCGCCCGCGTTCCAGCACATCCACTTGGCGTCAGGGGAAAAGTGCGGATGACACTCGCCGCCGCCCTTCGGGTGGTTAGGCATCTTGCGGATCTCGCCGCCCCCTGCCGGCATGAAGTCCACGGTGTACTTCTTGCCGCGGAAGTTGCGGATCTCGAAGATCACCCACTGGCCGTCGGACGACAGGTCAGTCACGCTGACCCGCTGCGGGACAGGAATCGGGGCGCTGCGCTCGCCGGTCCGGATATCGGTGTAGACCAAGCCGCGCTTGTCGCAGTGGATCGTCCGCTTGCTGTCCGGGGTCCAGGCGTAGCCGGCCCATATCGGCTTGTCCGAAATCTCGAGCGTCCGGGTGTTGACGAGATAATCGCCATAGTTGAACGTGAACCACTTGCCGTCCGGCGAGGTGCGCGGCGCGCGCTCGTCTTTCTCGGGCGTGTCGGTCAGGCGCTTCAGGCCGCTGCCGTCGGCACCCACGACGAAGAGGTCGCGCGGCGGATAGCCTTTGTCCGCGTCGCCCTTGTCCGGGTGGATGGCGATGACGAGGCGGTACCCCGTCTGCCGCAGTTCCTCCTTGAGGTCCTCGATCCGCGCGGGCGCGAACGGCGTGCAGCGGGGCGGCATCGTCCAGTCGGCCCGCAGCGAGGGACCGGCCCCCGACGCGCCGGCGACCATCCCAAGCACCAGCAACAGCACCGCGCCGCGGCGGATGGGCATGATGTGCTCCTTTTCTCGGCGAGGAATCCTACGGCGCTTGCGAAGGCGGCGGGCACCAATCGTCCGGGCAGTCACCCGCCACGCGCATGGTACACGGACCGCCGCGGGGCGGGAAGCGGAAAGGAGAGACGTTGGTCACTCCGCGTCGGCTGGGGCTTCCGACGGGGTGCGGCCGCTACCCCTGTCGCGCTCCACGTCCGCCGCAAAACCGTGCAGCCACTCCTCGAGGTTCGTATAGCCGTCGCCGTCGTCGTCGCCGGAGGGGTCGGCGGGGATGGCAAGCGTGCGACGGCGCTCGGCGAGGTCCGGCCAACCGCCCACGTCCTTCTGGCTGGCGATGATTCTGCCTTTGCCCGTCCGGACCTCGTCGATGATGCGCGTGTCGACGGGATCGCGGTCACCCGGCCGGGCGCCGGCACTCGCAAGCACCCACGCCCCCACGTCGGCGGCCGGCTTGACGATGTAGCCGGGCACGGCAATGGGAGGGTCGGCCGCCCGGTTCACCTCGGCCACGCCCGGCTTGAAGGGCATGAAGACCTCGTCCCACACCGCGACGACGGAATCGAACGTCTTGCCGTTGAACACGTTGTCGGGCGCAACGTAGTACCGCGTGTCGGGATGCATGGCCCGGGCGACGACGGGCGCATTGGTCCGTTCCACAACGTTGGCCTGCCAACTGATCCACTGATGGCCGCGCTTGGCCGTACAATCCCCCTTCAGCGCGAAGTTGGCGTCGCAGACGAGGTTGTTCGCCACGACCGCCGTCGCCCCGCCGTTGACCGTGGGGTTGCGTCCCTTGTTGTGGGCGAAGAGGTTGCCGAGGACCGCCACGCGCTGCCCTTCCCTCCGCGTATCGTCGGGACCCTGGTTCATGATGAGCAGCCCGCGTGAGTGGCCGCCCTTGTGATGCTTCGCGCTGTCGAGCGCCTCGCTGAAGATGCAGTGGCGAAACGTCAGGTCGTTTCCGCGCGTCTGCACGTTTTCGTCGGTGGCCCAACTGAACGAGCAGTGGTCGAGGACAACCCGGTCGCCGCCCACCTTCATGCAGTCGCGCTCGCTCCACTGGGTCCAGCCGGCGCCGTTGCGGAGCGGGGTATCCGGGTCGCGCAAATCGCCGACGCGAATCCGAATGTGTTGAATCAGGACGTCATGCGTCCGCACGTGCAGTTGGCAGCCCTTCAGCGTGATGCCCGGCGGGGGCGCCGTCTGGCCGGCCACCGTCACGTAGGGGTGCCGGATGCTCAAGTCGCCGTAGGGCGTAAAGTCGATGTTGCCGGAGACCTCGAACACGACGACGCGTGGGCCCTCGGCCTCCAGGGCGGCCCGCAGCGAACCGGGACCGTCGGTGTGGAGATTCGTGACATGGATGACGCGGGTTTGCGGCGGGTCGAGATGCCGTCCGCTGCCGGCTGGAGTGGAAATGCCGAACCCGGCCGCCCCCGGGAGGACCGCCAGCGGCGGCTCGGCCGAGGGGCGCGCCGGCCGGGACCCCGCACCGGCCGCCGCCGGCCCCAGACACAGGCCTGCGAGACCACAACCGCACGCAACGATCAACGCCAGTGCAACGGGGTGCCGCACGCTCATGCCGGTACTCCCATTGGGCCTCCGTCGGCAGGACGACGCTGTGGCCGGCCCTGGCCGGGTCGAGAGGGGAAATACCGCGCGGACCGCCCCAGCCGGTCGAAAGGTTAAACCGCCGCAACGGCTGCCGGTGCCGGTCGGTCCGAGCGCCCCGCGGGCGGGCTGCGGCGCGGGAGGCGGGCCGGTGCCGGCCGTCGAACGTGTGGGAGAAAGTGAGGGAACGAACCGGCGTGTGGACACACACCTCGCCCCTGTTCCCCACCCGCAGAATGCCGTTGCACGCGGGGGACGCGGTGGTAGGATGCGGTGAGAGCACGGAAGGACTGGCGGCCAAGGGGTGCGTGTCCAGCCTGGCCCTGTGAGAAATGGCGTGCATACCCGCAAGCGGATCAATCTGCCCGGCGTAGCCTCCATCGTGTTCGTCGCCGCGGCGGTCGTGCTGCGTCTGTATTCGTCGCTGCCC
>Ga0272442_10011604_pt1 | contig 10722 bp, 23 predicted proteins | sample SSMForm2O_FD_200262 | JGI IMG/M metagenome (GOLD analysis project Ga0272442, IMG submission 200262) | Marine sediment archaeal communities from Little Sippewissett salt marsh, Falmouth, MA, United States - SSM-Form-2O | ecosystem: Environmental > Aquatic > Marine > Wetlands > Sediment ... | reverse complement strand
CACAAGAATTATCTGAAATTTCAGATATGTGTCATGATATATTAAATAAGGTTGAAAATATAAGGAATCAATTAAGATGATATGTGCATTTTGTGATACAAAAGAAATAGGAATGGGTGCAGGTTTTGTCAAACTTAATGGTAAAGAATATCCATTTTGTTTTGATTGTGGACAAAATAATCAAATCATTTTAGATAATGTTCAAAATGTTAGTATAAGATAAAGATTGGCTAAATTAAAATTGAAGGGTGGATAAGTAATGAATGATGTCGGAAGTAACTGTGGCGTGTTGGCATACTCAAGACACATGCATTCAAAGGACAAGTTCCATTTATGGTGGAATGAAACTACGGTGAAGTTAAACGGCACTTCATTACTCCATAAACCTAAATTAGGAGTTCAATAAAAATGATAGGAGATAAATCACTTAAAGAACAATACAGAGAATATTATAAACATCGCAGACGTGTTGGTTGTAGACCACTTAATTATTTTCAATGGCTGGATTGGAAAGAAAAAGAAAGGCGACAGAAGATGAAAGATTAATTAAAAAATAAAGGTGAAAAAGATGAAACAAGTTAAAAATATTGTATTGAGTGAAGATTATGATTTAAAGATAACTGCTTATAAATTGCCTAATGGTTGTTTAACTATCGAGGGGAAATGGAAAACTGATAAAATTAAGAATAGTAGTATAACTTTAACTAATGCAGAAGTTGAAAAATTAAAATTAATATTATAAATTAAAAAAGTAGGGTGGATAGATGGTGAGTGTCTGAATGGACTTAACAATGACGATTGTTGGGAATGAAAGGGAATGGCTATATCCATCCCACAAACCTAAATTAACATTTCAAGGTGGATAGATGAATAAGGCAGATATTGATGAAATGATAAAATGGTTTGCAACTTATATAAGTAAACCATTAAAGTTTGGGGCAAGGCATAAAATTAAAAATACTGGTATGATTTTGAAATACAATATTGAAATATCTCATCCTGATGCTAAAGGGTATCATGATGTTGAGGAATATTATAATATGCCTTTTACTGAGGCTGATCGTATTGAGATTCGTAACTTTGTTGAAGGGTGGGTTCAGAATCCTTAGATTTGTCGTTTTACCACGAAACATTTATATACTACTAATACTATTACTATTACTATGAAGTGTTTAAAGTGTGGATATGAATGGGAACCAAGAAAAAAGGATCCTAAAGCATGTCCTAGATGTAAAGCGAGGCTAGATATATGAAACCAGGAAAAAAATAGAAGTGATTAAACCTTGTTGGAAATTAGGCTGGTGTCCTTATGGTCCTTTAGTTGAGGACTTTCCATTGAAGCAAAAACGTGATGAAGTTAGTTGTGGTATTTTTGGACATGACTGTCCTGCGTTTACTATGGCTGAAGGGTTTGTTGATAATGAAGAACCTTAGACTTTGGTGATATGAAAATGAGATGGTATAATATATTGGGAATCATTGGTGTTATACTATTTGTAATTGCTATGGTTAATATGCGAATGACAGATTGGAAAGCAGGTATTTTACGTTATGAGGGTTTTTTACCACAACCATTTGATGTCTTGTTTATAGTTATTCCTGTTTTTCTATGGCTTATTTGGATGGGTGCAAGTATTGAAAGTGAGGTTAAACGTATTAAAAAGGTTGAGGTTAGGTGATAAGAAAATGATTGAATATTTATTTCCAATAGGAACAATAACTGTTGTTGTGTTTGAAGTTTTATCTATTCTAACTAGTATTCGTGAATTTCATATAGGTACTATAATAGGTATGCTTATGATGCTAGTTGGTGTGTATAAACTTATTATTTATATGAATCAAGAAACGAAAAACCTTGAACAAGGGTGATATGTGAAATGAATAAGTTGTATGGTATGTGGCTTGTTTTGCAGTTTGGTATTTTTATGTATGGTGTTGCTATTATGAATTATTATTATATTCTGTTGTCTGTTTGTTTAGTTGTTATTTCTTTGATGGGTGTTAGATGGGATAAAAGAAAGAAGATTTTTAAATTAAATCTTATGGGTTGTGAAAAAGAATGATGAATAAAAATTTTGAGAAACTTTGGAAAGAATTTGTGAATAGTAAATTTGATATTGGTTCTACAAGAAAGAAAACTGCATGGAATTTTCAAAGGTTCCTATATAATAAAAAACAAAATCTAAGGTAAGATGACAATGAAAATAAAACCAAGATGGAAACAGGATTTAGTAATTCATTGTCCTGATTTAAAATGCAGGGGAATGTTATTACAAAGTGATTTTTACCACGAAATGAAATGTTCTAAATGTGGTAAACTATGGATGCAAAAAATAGAATGGATTGAGGTTGATAAATTATCAACTGCATAAAAGTAAGGTAGAATGTAAATGAAATTGTATGTGATATGATGAAATGTGTTAAGTGTGGATATGAATGGTAAATTAAAAGTTTAAGTAAATGGAATGTGATATATATATTTAGAAATGTAAGGAGGTGAAAAAGAATATGATGAAAGGAACAACACGCAAGTTCAATACTGGAACATATCATATTGTTGGAACTGGTAAACCTAGAAAGAAATCATCTGCAAAAGAAGAAGCAGAAAGGATACGAGGTAAGGGTTATCCAACAAGAGTTGTTGAAGTATCAGATGGATATAGGATATATTCAAGACATACGAGATTTAGAAGGTAATAAGAAAAATGCATACGATGGATAATATGTGGGCAACATTAAGAATGTAAGGTAAAAGGTGTATGAAAAAATGAAAGCATTGTGGGATATTACCAATAAAGAAGTTGTAAAAAAATGGAAATCTGGAGATACTATTTGGTCTGTTGAACTTGGTGGTTTAGGTCCAGGTTATGAACAGGCGTTACAAAATTTTCTTTTTGATTTATTTGCCTATCTTGTTAAAAGTAAAATTCCATTGAAGAGTCTATCTAATGATAAAAAGTATTCAAAAAGATATGAGGATATTTGTGATAAGATTGCTAAGGGTAGAGAGTTAACTGGTGCTATGGTTGGAAGTGCAAGAGCAACAGCATATCAATTTTATAAATATGGTTATGCTGAAAGGATGAAAACGGCACCTGATGATAGAATGATTCAAGTTGAAAATATTAAGATGATTAATATGGGAACAAATAAAAATCTAAATTGTAAGAAATGTCTTTCTAAATTAAATCTTATGGGTTTAAAGGAGAAATAAAAATGAAAGTAGGAGATTATTATAAAATACCTCAACCTAAAAACTGGTATCATAAAATAGTTGGTGAAGATGGTGAAAAGTTTTTGGTACTTGATATTACTTTTCCAGTTCAGGGCATTGTAAAGGTTACTAAATCTGTTGTTGAATTTGCATGTGAACAAGTAACAGAAAAAGAAGTATTGAATTGGATTATAAAACAGATACAAAAAGAAAATCAAATATCTTTACAAGATAAGATAGATGAGGTAAAAGAATTGCTTGAAATAATTAAAAAAGAAGTTGATAAAAATACTAAATTAAAAACTTAAATAAAAAATCTGTTTGTTTAAAATATCACAGATTATCAAAAATAAAAGGTTTACGATTAAAAATAATTTAATAGATAATAAAAGTTTGTACAAAAATAAAGAAATTGTACATTTACCTTTAAATTCTAATAAAAGTAAAGGGTTACAATGCATAAAACTGTTCAAGATATATTAAAAGATATAAAGCTTCTTGGTTTCAAAGATCCTTTTTATAAGGAAACAGTAGATGGTTCTCAGACGATTAATGTCGAGGCAAATTATGTGTCAATGGAAAGAATAAAAGAATTAGTAGATTTTTGTGAAAAATATGGTTTTAAGTTCGAGATCGTAAACATTAGAAAAGACGCAATTGGTATTGAGATTTTTGTTGGGGAAGAAAAATAAAACGAAAAATTTAAAACCTATCGTTATATTTATAACACAAGTATTTTACAAAAGGAGTTGTTATGACATGAATAATGAAAGACAAGGTTTTTTAGGTAAAGAAACACAAGGGTTTTTTCAGCCACAAAAAATTATAGCACCATATACAAATTCGGGAAAATTTAGAGTAAGAATTTTGAGACCAAAAGAATTAGAAGCTTTAATTAAGGCAATTCCCAAAAAATATAGTAAAACACAATTTGAATTTTTGTTTTATACAGGAATGAGATATGTTGAGGCAATGGCAGTTAAAGAAAGATCAGATTTGTTTGATGGAGAAAATATACATTTAACTCCTAATATTATTAAAAAACCAAAATGTAAAATTAAAGATAGATATGTAAAATTGAATCCTGTTGGTAGGAGAGTAGCTGAAGATTATTTTAATCAACAAAAACATCTCCCAAATAATAACACTTGGAGAGAAAATTTAGAAAGATGGGCAATAAATGCTAAAATAGATCCATCTTATTTTAGTGTAAAAAGTTCAAGAAAAACTTGGGAAAGTTATCTTATTTTTACATACCCACATTTGAGAGATGCCATTTTTGTAAGCCAAGGTCATACGGAGTTAGTAGCTCTTAGAAATTATGTAAATCTTCCATTTACACAACAAGATAAAGAGGGAATGATAAAGTATGTAGCTGGATGGGAGGGATAAAATGAAAATCGAAATTCAATGTGACCAATGTGGAAAGATGTTTTTTAGAAGTGAAGCAATATTAAGAAAAAACAAGCACTATAACTTTTGTAGCAGAGAATGCAGATTTGCATACCAAAAAGAAAATAAATGTTATCAACATAAATATAAACTTATGAATAGAAAGTTAAAAATATTGGCTAATGTAAGAAAGACACTGATGGCAGGAGGAAAAGATTATACAAAAAGAAGATCTAATAAATCACGTGATTAGTGCCTTTTTATTTGTTTTATTAATATTCTTACTACCTTTTTATTTATTAATGAAATTAGTGGAGAAGTAATATGGATGTACCTCTAAGAGTTGAACCAATAGTAAAAAATAATAAAGAAAAGTTTGATATTTGGTATAATGGAAAACATGTAACTGTAGATGCACCAATAAAACCTTATTTTTATAGCTATAAAAAATTAAGTGAGACACCAGCAATTATAGAAGAAGTTAAAGCAAAACCACTTTCTGATACCAAAACAGAAAGAATATTTTACAAGCATAGCTTTAATACAAGAAAACAAATAGAAATATATAGAAATGAACAAACATATGAAGATAACATTCCTTTTGTTATTAGAAATAGAATCGATAATCCAGATGTTTTTACAAAATATTCTCATACAAAACCAATAAAATTTCTGTTTTTTGATATAGAACAGTACACAAAACCAGGGGCACCTTTTCCAACGTATGATGATAGAATAACTTCCATTGCTTGGTGTACCAATGATAGAAATATACATTGTGCATACATTACAAAGGACAATGAGTCTGATAAAGATTTACTTAAAGTATTTATAGATAAGTTTGTAGAAATAGATCCAGATGTCCTTGTAGTGTACAATAAAGCTTATGATATACCAACTCTAATAAGAAGATGTGAAAGAAATAAAATTGGTACAGGAATATTATCTAAAACACAAAATAAGCCATATATTGGTGGAAAAGAAAAAGTCATGATAGATGGCAGAGTAATTTATGATGTTGCACTTTCTGCCAGAGCAGATCAAACACTTTCAGGAGATGTTGAAAATAGAGGATTGAAAGAGGTATCTGATTTTTATGAATTTAAAAGTGAAAGAAAACCTTTAACACCTGAGCAGATGCAAGAATATATTGGTACAAAAACTCTTGTTGATTATAATAAAGATGATGTAAAAAGATTATTATTGCTTTTTGATGTATATTGGGAAAACATAGAATTTAATGCTAACGATTTAAAAATTCCACTTAATTTAGCTGTTGAATTAAATACTACAGATCTTGGTCTTATAACAGTTGGTGATGAATTTAGAGAACATAATATTATATCTGATGGAAGTAATGCACATAGGTATCCAGAAATATTTAAAAGAGGCAAAAAAGATGATGAAAAAAATTATCAGGGTGCTCTTGTAGATTTATATAATGGAGGCAGACATGAGCCTGTACATAAAGTTGATTATTCTTCTATGTATCCAACTATAGAAAGTTCTTTTAATTTATCACCAGATACTACAAGTATCGTAAAATATCTTGATTATAAAAAAAAATTTAGAATAGAAGATAAAAAGGATAGATTTATTTATTATATTCCAGATGCTGTTTTGAATAAGACAGTTGTTATAGAAGTATTAAAAAAAGATGGATTTTTATCTAATTTAGTAAGAAGATGTTTAGATGAAAGATCTGCATACAAGAAGAAATATAAAATTACGGATGATCCAAAGGATAAGGCACTATCAGTTAATAGAAAAGTGAAGGCAAATGCTGGAATTTATGGAATACAAGGATCTGGTTTGCATGCTTTTGGTTTTATTCCTATAGCAATAGCAACTTGTGGAATTGGTAGAGAATGTGCACAGCTTTTAATAGATATATTAAATGAGTTATATCCTGGCTCTGTTATAGAAGTAGATACTGATGGTGTATATTTTGTAGCAAAAGAGATAAATAAAGAAGAAATATTAGAAAAGTTTAATGATTCATTATATAGTAAATTTAATAAAGAGTTACAACTTTCGATAGATATTGATACATATAAAGATGGCTATTTTTATAAAGCTAAAAATTATGTTTTAAGAACATTAAAAGGAAAGATAATATATCATGGTGCAGCAATGAAGGCATCCAGTAAGAATAAGTTGAGTAAAAATCTAATAAATGACTTAGCTTTAGCAAAACTTGATAAAAAACCGACAGAGCCAATAATAAGAAAATATTTAAAATTGGATTTTCCATTAGAAGATTTTGCTATGAATATAACAATGGGCATGCCTTTAAAAAGATATAAAAAACCAGATTCTGCTATGGCACCAAGATTAGCAAAACAGGCAGAAAAACATCTTGGCATAGTACCAGAAGCTGGAAATATATATTATTATGTAAAGACAAAAGTTGGCTATGAATTGTTACAATTGGCAGACAAAAGTGATATAGATTATAGATATTACGAAGAACAAGTAAAGACAATAATTAATATGTTTGATATAGTTGCTCAGAGCACAATAGATGAATGGTTGTAATATTAAATTAAACAAAAATTATTTAAGTAGATGTGATATTAATAATAGTGGAGATGTGCAAAAAGATTTTTTTAAAAAAATCTCTCCTCACCACCTGAGTTGGCACATCTCCAGATCACTTAATATTTAAGGTGTAAATATGGAAGAAAAAAAGAAAAAATTTGATTTTAGCAGTACATATAAACCAAAGATATATGGAAAAAAAGAAATGGATGAAGGATTAAAAAAAGCATTTGGTTCTATAAAAAAAGGAGATCAACAGATAAAACCAATTAATATTTCAGGTCAGCAGAAAAAGGTTCAGCTTTCTACATATAAACCAAAAGAGAAAAAAGAACCAGAGCCATATTGGTCATCTGAGCAGTGGGAAGATTGGGCATATCAATTATACAAAAATTATCCTGATACACATGAGTATTTGCCTGATTGGTTTTTGGAAGCAATGGAAGAAGAAAAGTAGTGTTAAACAAGTAGATTGATAGGAAAATTAAAAGGAGTGCATTATAATCCCATCCTTTCCTCTTAATTTACTTCCTTTCCTACATTTTGTTTAATATGAAATTCAAAGAAGCTATAGGTAATAATACAAAAGAAAAACTTTCAAAATGGATTAATGATTATATAGATGGAAAACCAACAAAATTTGTTGTTCTCTTTGGTCAATCAGGAAATGGGAAAACTTTTTTTATAAAATTACTTGCAAAAGAGGCTGATATGGATCTTTATATTATTGATCCTGAATCAGTGACGACAGTAGAAGACATAAATAATGCAATTAAAGGTTTAAACTCTGCATTTGAAGAAAAGATAATTTTGGTTGATGATTTTGATTATTTTACTGAATCTTTTAGAAAAAAATTAGAGGAGATACCAAAGATAGCTAAATATCCTGTTGTATTTACATCTTCTTCTTGGGTTTTTAATAAAAAATTTTTAGAAGATGGTTTTGTCATTAAAGTAGATAGATTTTTAAAAAGTGAACTAACAAACTTCCTTATTAATAATTATAATATAGACCATGATTTTGCTGAAAAGTTAGCTGACGAATCAAAATCTATAAGAAGTGCTATTCTAAGTTTAGAAAATAAAAAAGTTAATACTTTAACAAGAAGTTTACAAACAAGAGCTAAAACATTGCAGGACATAAAACAAAGGCGATTGCAGGACAATATAAATATGACAAATATAAAATGGTTATTTAGGAGCATTCGTGGTTATAGTAGCTCTGCATTAAGCGTAATGCTTGCATTTGCAGAGTATGACTATAAAGTTACAACAAGATTTCAGGAGATAGATCCTTTTTTAGTTAACAATATGCAGGCACCAATAGAAAAAGTAGAGCTAAGACAAGTTTTTGATAATCATAATAATAAAAAGGTTGTAAAGAAAAAAGTTATTAAAATAGAAAAACCAAAAGTTAAAGAAATCGTTAAAGAATCCAAAAAAGAAAAAAAGTTTGCAACTATTGATGATTTTTTGGGATGATAAAATGAAGCATACTTGGATTTGTAAAAATTGTGGTGCTAAAAATCCAATTTATAACAAATATTGTACAACTTGTTTAGAACCAAGAAATCCAAATTAGAATTATATTTTTAATGTTAATTTTTTAAGACGTAATGATTAATGGTTTTTTTGAAAACCTCTTTTGGTGTCGATATGTCATTGGTTCTTAAAATTTAAGACTCAATGATTAATGGTTTTTAAAAATCCCTCTGTTATTGTCGATATGGATTTTGTTTTTATAGAGTTCCTCCGAGTATATAAACTTTTAAGTTCACGTCCCTCCGAGTATATATACTTTACAGGAGGTTCATGGAATAATATAAACTTTTAAATTTACTAAAAATATACAACTCAGTCGTTCATGGATGTATATATACTTTCACTTATCGTTCACTCAGGAATATATACTTAACTGAGGGTTCTTGGAGTAATATATACTTTCAGGAGGTATATATACTTAACAGAGAGACACATGGATGTATATATACTTATCTTGAGTGACATTAATTTTTATAAAAATTTAAATATTGGATGTATATATACTTAATTAGTTGATAATAAAATGGAATTTGGAAAAATAGAAAAAATTATTTTAATTTATATGGGCATTAAATTTACAAAAACATCACAATTTGTTAAGAGAACTAAGTTAACAAGAGAACTTAAAAGTTTCCTTAATAGGAATAACGACAAAAATTTTTCTACTATTTTGTATAATTCTTTATCGAGGTTACAATATAAAAAAGGTCTTATTTATAGGAGGAAAAAAAGAGTGTGTATAACTAAAAGAGGCAGGCAAATAGCAAAAGAATTATTGGATGAAATAAAACTTAAAAAAGGTGGACCAGTTACAAGTTGGTCAGATATTATAAAATATTTATAGGAGAAAATATATGAGAAAAAGAATAACAGATGAAGATATAGAAGGATCTATATCAGGAGATGCATATGGATATATGGATCCACAAAGTATGATTATGGATGAGTCAGAAATATATTGTGCATATTGTAAAAACTGCACTGATAGTTTAGATAAGGCATATGTCCACTTTAGATCACAACATAAAGATAAGTGGGATCTCAAGATAGAAAATAATACATCTAAGGTAAGAAAAGGCAACAAGATAATCATAACAAAGCCAGATTTGGAAAATAAAACAGATAGTGAAAGACACCTTGTAGAACAGAGTCAAAATCCAAAGGTATGTATAATATGGTTTGATGCTAAGTTAGAATACATATCTACAGAGGAAAGCATACTGGACGATTCTGAGTTTGAAATAGATCTTGGTAATAGAGTAACTTCTTCAGACATCCATAAACTTTCTGGTGTCCTGAAAGACTGGCTGAAGGTAGCTCAAAAACATAAGATGATAGAAAATGGAAAACCAGTTGAAGAAGATAAGATGTATAGTCAAAATGTAGGTGAAAAGAAGCTGGTAGAAATTATCAATAAGCTATTAGTGGAAGATGCCCTTATTGTCCATATCAGTAAGAACACTAAAGGAAATTTTATAGTCAAATATAGCCCTTATTCCAACAGTGGAAAAAAGGCATAAACAATAAGGGTACAAAAATGTCTATATTATAAATAATATATATGAGAATATTAGATACATATATTACGATTAAATAAGTATAGTATGTGGGCAGGCGTAAAGCATCCTGCCCCACATATACATTTTTTAAAAAAGAAGAAGAGGAAGATATGATGGCAAAATGGATAGAATTTAAAGAAATAAATAGTGCTGGTAAGAAAACAAAGATGTATACAGTAGTCTCAAAGGACACTAAAGATGTATTGGGCATAGTAAAATGGTATGCTCCCTGGCGAAAATACAGTTTTTTTCCATATAGCTCAACAGTTTTTGAGTGGGATTGTCTAAGAGATATAAGTGATTTTATTCAAAAAGAAACGAAAGAATATAAAAAATATTGGTATAAATCATAAATTTTAAAGGAGTAGTGATATTATAATGACCAAAAAACAGAAAACCAAAATCATGGATGTAAATAAACTTTTTAGTTCGAAAAATAAAAAGATAGTCTATATAATTCCAAAAATAATTCTC
>Ga0272442_10011601_pt1 | contig 10723 bp, 7 predicted proteins | sample SSMForm2O_FD_200262 | JGI IMG/M metagenome (GOLD analysis project Ga0272442, IMG submission 200262) | Marine sediment archaeal communities from Little Sippewissett salt marsh, Falmouth, MA, United States - SSM-Form-2O | ecosystem: Environmental > Aquatic > Marine > Wetlands > Sediment ... | reverse complement strand
GACCTGTCGGGATACAACGCCCAGCCCAACGAGGTCATCGCGATCCTCCGCGAACGAGGGATTCCGACGATCATGGGCAACCACGACGCGGCCGTGTGCGGGCTCGAAGATCCGTGGTTCTTCCGTTCGAGCGCGAAGAAGGCCATCGAGTGGCAGACGGCACGAATCGAGGAAGTGAATCGCGCGTGGCTCAAACGGGCCCCCGAACAGATCGTGTTCCGCCGCGCCTACCTTGGCGTGCACGGCTCGCCGAGCAGCCGGGACGACTACATCATCGACTGGCTGGACGCGATGCGGCAACTCGAATTCCTCAACGGGCGCGAGATCGAGGCGTGCTTCTTCGGGCACAGCCACCGGCCTTCGTTCTTCAGTGAGAAGGGGACCGAGGTGGACGTGGCCGCGGGCTCGGTCCACCAACTCAAGCCGCGCAATCGCTATTTCATCAATCCCGGCGCGGTGGGACAGCCGCGGGACCGAGACCCCCGGGCGGCGTTCGGCATACTCGACCTGGAGCGGATGACTTTCGAGTTTTGCCGCGTCGAGTACGACATCGAGACGTGCGCGGGGAAAATCCTTGAGGCCGGGCTGCCGCATGACCTCGCGAGCCGGCTGTCAAAGGGCAAGTAGAGTCCGCAGTGACGCTGCGAGAACAGTTCGAGGAGCGTGAGCGTCTGACGCTGTCCCCCTATGCCGCGCAGGCGCGTGAGAGCCGGGGGCGCCAACGACCCGAACGCGAGCACGACTACCGTACGGCCTTCCAACGTGACCGCGACCGTGTGCTGCACTCGAAGGCGTTTCGCCGTCTGAAGCGCAAGACCCAGGTCTTCCTGGCCCCGGAAGGCGACCACTACCGGACACGTCTGACCCACACGCTCGAGGCGGCGCAGATTGCTCGCACGGTGGCCCGCGCGCTATTCCTGAACGAAGACCTCACCGAGGCCATCGCGCTGGGCCATGACCTCGGCCACACCCCGTTTGGGCACGCCGGCGAGGCCCTGTTGGACGAGGTGTGTCCAGGGGGCTTCCGCCATGCCGAGCAGAGCCTGCGCGTGGTGGACAGGCTCGAGTCGGGCCGGGAAGGTCCGGGGCTGAATCTCACCTTTGAGGTCCGAGACGGCATTCTGCATCACTCGAAAGGCAAAGACGTGCTCGAGGGGAAACTCCCAGAGCCCGCCGCGACATTCGAGGGCCAGCTCGTGAGCGTGTGCGACGCCATCGCCTATATCAACCACGATATCGACGACAGCATCCGCGCCGGCGTGATCACGGACGAAGCGCTGCCGCGCCATGCGTCCCGTGTGCTCGGCGGCACAACTGCCGAACGGATCGACGCGATGGTTACCGGGCTGATCGCGGGCAGCCGGGAAGGGCGCGCCGGCATGACGCCCGAGGTCCTCGAAGCCACCAATGAGCTGCGCTCGTTTATGTATGCACACGTCTACCCCTGCGACGCCATCAACGACCAGGTGATGAAAGCCAAGCGGTTGTTCCGCGAGATGTACGGCCACCTGGTGGCGCATCCGGAACTCGTCGCAGAGGCGGGCGGTGACGCGCGGGAGGACATCGAGAGGCGGGCGGTTGACTGGCTGGCGGGCATGACGGACCAGTATGCGCTGCACCTCTACGGGCGCCTGTTCTTCCCGGTGGAGTGGCCTGCATGAAGGCGCCCGTGGGCATCGTCGCCGGTTCAGGCATCGAGTTGCGCCCCTTGCTGGACACGGTGTCCGAGGAGCGCCGGTTCAGCGAGTTCCCGGATCTCGGACAGGGCGTCATCGAGGGCCATCCTCGGCGCTTTGTTTGCGGCGCCTGCGGTCCCTATCCCATCGTGCTGCAATGCGGCCGGCTGCATATGTACGAGGGCCTGAACTACGAGGCTGTGGTGCGCCCCGTGGATGTCCTGCAGGGCTTGGGCGTGCGTTCGGTCCTGTTCACGAACGCCGCGGGCGGTTTGGTCCCGGGCATGGCCCCCGGCGACCTGCTGGGGGTGGACCGGGTGCGGATGTGGCGATACGGGCGTTGGGACGCCACGCCCGGGACGCTGTTGCCCGATTTTGTGATCGCGGACTGCGACTTCACGGGCGGCTACCAGTGGGTGCACGGGCCGTGCTACGAGACTCCTGCCGAGATCGCCGCGTTGCAGAATCAGCGCATGGCGGCCGTCGGCATGAGCACGGCCCCGGAATTGGCGCGTTGCCAGGAACTAGGCATCCGCGCCGGCGTCATTGCCTGCATCACAAACTCCTGCTGCCATCCCCACGTGCTCACCCATGAGGAAGTGACCTCGGTCGCCCGGCAGACCTCGGGCAAGCTGGTCCGCCACATTCGCAGCGTCCTGCCAAGGATCGCCGGGCCGCAGCCGGATGCCCCGCAACGACCCGACGCCGTGTACTGAACGGAGGTCTGGCCGACCTAAGAGTTGACGCGTTCCGTTTGAGATGAAGACCGAGGTGCGCAGTTGTATCCGCTGGCGTTTCCCGGTAGAATAGCGGCCCGATAAGGGGCACGTGGGGCGTGTCCGAGGTTGACCTGCTGAGGAAGGCGGCGCGGGAGGCGTCCTCAACGAGCACTTATCCTTCCTTCTCTGTCAACAGAGATTGAGTAGTGCATCGGACGCAGGAAGAAAGCGAAAGGAAGACATGATGCAGACAGCGCTAATCATTCAGTCCAACGGGTCGGGAAAAGAGAAGCTGGACACCATGCTGGACGAAGGCTGGAAGGTGGTCTCCGTCGCCGCCAACCACGGCGGCAGCTACAACGATTTCCTCGTCATCCTCGAACGCGACTAGTCGAGCGAGCGCAGACGGGCAATCCTGCTGAGGGCGGGTCGAGGTGACCCGCCCGATTCATGCCTATGCGTATACCGCATGCCTGCGCCCACGGCAGTGGGCCTCGGCTGTACGTCGACGATAGCTCAGAAGGCCGTCAGCGCGCGGAAGGCCTCGCAGCGCTCGATGATGTCGTGCATGCCGATCTCGGCAAGGCGGCGGGGACCGAAGGCCTCGCAGGTATACGAGGCCACCGCGGATCCGTGGGCGACCGCGGCCCGCAACGTGGCGGCGTCTGAGGCGTCTTGGCTCGCCACATGGCCCATGAAGCCGCCAGCGAAACTGTCGCCCGCCCCGGTGGGATCAACGACCTCCGCCAGCGGGAAGGCCGGGATGGCAAAGACGTCGCCCCCCTCGAATAGCATGCAGCCGTGTTCGCCCTTCTTGACCACGACGACGCGCGGCCCAAAGTCCGTGACGGCCGCGGCGCCCCTGACGAGGTTTGGCTCGCCGGTAAGGTCCTTCACTTCGGAGTCGTTGATGATGACGGTGTCGACGCGGGACAACACGGCTTTGAGCGCATCAAGCGTGGTGTGTATCCAGAGGTTCATGGTATCGAGGGCCACGAAGCGCGCGCGGGACTGGTCAAGGACTTCGGCCTGCAAAGAGGGATGGATGTTGCCGAGAAACAGGTACTCGGCTTGTGCGGCCGCTTCGGGCAGCTTGGGGTGGAACGCCTCGAAAACGTTGAGCTGTGTATCCAGCGTGTCGCGCTGGTTGACGTCTTCGTGGTAGCGGCCGGTCCAGCGGAAGGTGCGTCCTGGCACCCTATCCAGCCCTTCGAGGCCGATGCCTTGGGACTCGAGCAATGCGACGTGCTTGTGCGGGAAGTCCTCGCCGACGACGCCGACCAGATGCACGTGCGCGTAGTGGGCGGCGGCGAGGGAGAAGTACGTGGCCGCCCCACCGAGCCCCTCTTCGCTGCTTCCCCAAGGGGTCTCGACGGTGTCCAGCGCGATGGAACCGACGACCGTGACGCTGCAACTGCAAGGCCTCATGCTGATTCCTCCGTTCTTCGACGACAGCGGCTAGGAGCGTGCATCAACGGGGCTGGGCTGTGCCACCGGGACCCCGTCAGTCTTGGTCCGAGTTCGGCGCGCTACGCGCTGGCGGAGATGGAGATGAACCGGCTTCGATACCGAGTTGGTCCATCTTGTACTTGAGAATCCGGCGGGTCGTGCCGAGAAGGTCGGCGGCGCGGGACTGGACACCGTTGCTGCGCTCCAAGGCACGCGAGATGAGATGCCGTTCGAGCCAGTTGACGGCGTCTTCGATAGGCAGCCCCTCGAGTTCGGTGAGGCCGGTGGCGGCCTCGCGAAGGGCGCCCGACAGCGCGTCCTCCAACGGCAGCATGCCGCGCAGGCAGTCCTTCGTGATGGTCTGCTGGGTGCGATGGCAAACCAGGATCCGTTCGATGGTATTTTCGAGTTCGCGGACGTTGCCCGGCCATGCGTAGGCCAGAAGCACGGCCATGGCCTGCGCGTCGAAGCGCTCGACCTGTGCATTGACTCGCGGGCCGTGTTTCCTGAGGAAGTGCGCGACCAGCTTGGGGAGGTCCTCACGGCGCTGCCGCAGCGGCGGCATTTCGATGGGGAGGACGTTCACGCGGTAGAAGAGGTCTTCGCGGAATGTCCCGTCGGCGATGGCCTTGGGGAGGTCGCGGTTGGTGGCGCACAGTATGCGCACATCGACCTCGATCATCTTGGCGCTGCCCACGGGATAGAAGCAGCCGTCCTGCAAGGCACGCAGTAGCTTGGCCTGGGTGCCGATCGGCATCTCGCCGATCTCATCGAGAAACAAGGTGCCGCCGTCGGCGACCTGCATCTTGCCCATGCGGCGCTCGATGGCGCCGGTGAAGGCCCCTCTCTCGTGTCCGAAGAGTTCGCTCTCGAACAGCTGCTCCGGGATGGCGCAGCAGGAAAGGGGCACGTAAGGGTGGTCGGCCCGTTTGCCGCCGGAATGAATGGCTCGGGCGACCATGTCCTTGCCCGTGCCGCTCTCGCCCGTGATGAGGACGGTCGAGTCGACCTCTGTGGCCCGGCGGGCCATCTCGATGGACTCATGAAAGGCCGGCGCGTCGCCAATGAGGGCGCCAAAACCGCTCGCAACGGCTTCTCGCAGCACGCTCAGTTCGTTCCGCACTACCTGGTTCTCGAGGGTCCGCGACACGAGCAGCAGCAGCCCATCGGTGTCAAAGGGCTTGACAACGTAGTCGTGTGCGCCGGCCTTCATGGCGGCGACGGCGGCCTGCACGGTGTTGGATGCCGTGATGACGATCACTGGAATCGCATCACCGCGGCCCGCGAGGCGCGCGAGGAAGTCCATCCCGCTCATCTGGGGCATGGTGAGATCGAGCAGAATGAGGTCTACGTTCTTTTCGTCCAGCAGGGCCAGGGCCGCCTTGCCGTTCTCGGCCAGCAGCACGTGGTAGAGCTCAGAGAGCATGACGCGGTAGGTCTGCCGGACGCTCAGCTCGTCATCAATGGCCAGGATTGTCTTCATCGGTGGCTTCGGCGGCGGGGAGCGTCATGGTAAACGCGGCGCCGCCCTCGTGCCCCTCCATCAGTTCGAGGTCGCCGTCATGCTGCTGCAAGATCCGTTTGGCCGTCGTGAGCCCAAGCCCCATGCCGCGCTCCTTGGTGCTGAAGAAGGGCAAGAACACCAGCGGGACATTTTCCGGGGCGATGCCGGGGCCGGTGTCTGCGATCACGACCCGGCACTCTTCGTCGTTCCCCTTTGTGCTCACCTCGAGCAGGCCGCCTTCGGGCATCGCCTCGACCGAGTTGCGTACGACGCTGTGAAGGGCCTGGGAGAAATACACCGGATCCAGGTCCGCCTCGTGGGTGTAGGCGTCCAGGTTGGCCTTGAGTTCGATGGCGCGCTGGGCCAGTTCGTTTTCAAAGGAACGCAGGACATTGCGCACGGTCGCGTTGACGTCGGTGCGCTGTCTCACGAGGTCGGGAGAGGAGGAGAAGGCGAACAGGGTCTCGACGACCGCGTTGATGCGTCCGACCTCCTTCTGGACGACGCGCGAGAAGGTCTGGCGGAAATCCTCGGAGTCATACTTGCGCGGGAGCAGTTGCGCGAACGTGTTGATAGCCACCATGGGATTCTTGACTTCCTGGGCTACGCGCTCGGACAGGTACTCCCAGAACGGACTGTAGGCGATCTCATCCCGGGAGACGCTGTCTTCGGGAAGGCGAGTGAATACAGCGACGACGCCGTCGGCCCCGGGCGATGATCCTGTCGCCCCCATGGTGGTTACGCTGAGACCCAACACGCAGTTGGTGGCCGGGTCGCGGACTTCCTGGCGCAGCCGGGGCTTGGCGTCGGCGAGGGTGCGGAGCACGACGTCGGCGAAGCCCGAGCCGAGCTTCTGCACGCTGCGGCCGAGCACGTCTACGGCGCGCACGTTCAGGATGCGCTCTGCGGGCTGATTCATCATGGCGACGGTGCGGTTGGGCAACACGGTGACTACGCCCGCGGTCATGTTCGCCAGGATGGTGTCGAGCCGGCTTTGCTGAGCCGAGGTGTCGCGATAGACCTGGGATTTCTCGAGGGCCATCGAGGCGCAGCGTCCGATCACGGCCAGCAACTCGCGCTCCTCGAAGGTGTATTCGATCCCGGAAGCCTTCTCGCCGACCACGAGGGCGCCGCATACGCGCCCGCCGCGTATCAAGGGGACCGCAAAGCGGCCGGCGAGCAACTGCAGTTCTTTGGCGGCCGCGGGGTCCTGGTTGGCGAAGCGGTCGAACAAGCATGGATTCTGTTCGAACCGACGCATCAAGCCGGTTGCGAAATTGAGCCGCAAGGACTCGGTGACGCTGGCCTGCAGTCCGTGGCTGGCGACCACGCGGACATTGCCATTGGTCTGGAGCAGCACGGCGCACTGCACGGCGTCGAAGATGTCTGTGGCCGCGTCGACCAGACTCTGGCTGAGGCGGCGTGGGTCTTCGATGTGGCTCGATGTGCGGCTCACCCAGCGCAAAGCGATCTGATGCTGACTGATGGCGGCCGACTTCTGCGTGTCGGCTGGTACGGCCGCGAGGCTCGTTGCGACAGGCGGGGGCGGCGCGGCGCTCGCGCCGTTGGTCGATCCGGGCCGTGGCGCGTCCACGGCCTCCAGGGCCTCGTGTAGGGCCTCGCATGAGAAGGGCTTGACCACGCAGGCCCGCGCGCCAGCCAGGGTCCAGCCCGCCAGGGACTCGGCGTCGCCCCGGCCGGACAGGGCGATGATTGGGGTCGTGGGGGCGGCCTCGAGGAGGCGTGTAAGCGCCGGGAGGCCCAGGTTTGGCGCGTCGTCGATGATCACGGTGTCGACGCGTACGGAGATCAGGCGCCGCAACGCCTCGTCGATGGTGTTCTCGAAGAGGATCAGGTCGGTATCGGGCAAGGCGGCACGGAGTGCCTCGCACACGGCGCGTTCATTGGCTACCACCAACAGTACGTTCATCGGACTCATCCCTTGCGGGTCACCCATGCGCTACGTGGCGCCCACTTCGATGCTACTTACGTCCATGGCGGTTGCGCCCGCGGCGGCGGCGACCAAGGGGAACGTGACGGTGAAGGACGTGCCGACACCGGGCACGCTGTCTACCTCGATTTCCCCATGGTGTTCGGTAACAATACCATGGACGACCGACAAACCCAAACCAGAGCCTTCCGCCCGGGTCGTGAAAAACGGCGTGAACAAGTGCTCGATGTTTCGCGGGGGGATGCCGCAGCCTGTGTCGGAAACGGTTACACGAAGGCACTCGGCCTCGAGCAGCGGGGCCAGGCCGGAACGGTGCAGGTGGGCCCGGTCGTATTTGACACGGACGCTCAGCTCGCCGCTTCTCTTCTCTTTCATAGCCTCGATGCCGTTAAGAAACAGGTTGAGAAACAACTGGTGTAGTTGCTGCTCGTCCCCGTACACGGTGACTCCGTCTTCGGGCAGGTTGAGGCTTGCGGTGACGCTTGCTTTGCGGGTCTGGTTCTCGATAAGGGCCAGGACCTTCTCGATGATCTTGCCGAGATCCTGCGGCGCGAATCGGACCGGCTTGGGCCGGGCGAAGTCGAGCAGATGGCTCACAATGGTATCGATGCGGTCCACCTCGTGCGGCACTACGTCCACAAAGGTCTTTCGGAAGTCGTCGTCGTCGAACCGGGTCAACAGCAACTGCGTAAAGGTCTTGATGGACACCAAGGGGTTCTTGACTTCGTGTGCCATGCCCGCGGCCAGCGCGCCCAGCGACGACATGCGGTCGGCCCGCTGCACGTTGTGTTCGAGGCGCTTGACCTGCGTCAGGTCCTGAAGCATGGCCATCGCGCCCCATTTCCCGTTGCCCTGGGTCCCCAGAGACGAGGTGGACAGGACGACCGAGCGCTCCTCGCCGTCGGATCCGGCGATAGCGGTCTCGAAATCGCGGATCCCGCGGCCGTCCCTGAGGGTGCGCTTGAGGACTCGGGCAATAACGGGTTCGAGTTCGTCGAGGTGCTGCCCGATTTCGACGGGGCCGAGCATCTTGGCGGCGCTGGCGTTGCAGTTGGTTACGACACCGTTGTCGTCGACGGCCACGACGCCGCCGCGCATGCTGCTGAGGATCCGCGACAGATGGAGGTTCAGACCTTCGAGCTTGGAGTAGAGTTCAGCGTTCTCGATGGCGGTGCCGAGCGGGCCGGCGACGGTGCGGAAGACGGCGATATCGTCGGCGGAGTACATGTTGCCAGAGGCCTTCTCGCCGAGGGTGACCAGGCCAACGACGTTCGAACTGGCCACCAGCGGCAGGCAGAGGTAGGCGTCGAGCTCGGCCAGATGCTCTGCGATGCGCAGGCGGGTATCGTTGGCGCGCCCGTGGAGCAATTGCTTGAGGGCGATGGGTTCGGGGTGTTCCCGGACGTATTCGAGCAAATGGGCCTGTTCGTGCGTGCGACTCCCCGATTCATCAGGAGCGCTCGAGTAGCCCAAGAACAGCGCCGTGGGGTCCTTCTCGTCTACGAGCCAAACCCGCACCATTTCGATGCCCATGGTGGTCTGGATGTCGCGCGTCACCGTCTCCAGCAGTTCGTCCAGCCGGACGTGCTGTGCGGCCTGGTTCGTAATGCGGGCACAGAACTGGTTGACGTCGTAGCGCCTCTTGAGCACCGTGCGCTCGACCAGGAGTTGGAGGCGCTCCTTCAGGGGTTGGAGCACCAGGGCGATGACCAGGGCGGCCAGTACCGTCGTCAGGAAGTCGCCGGTCCTGCCATTGCTGGCAAAGGCCCACCGCACGAGCGTGACGGTGGTCAGGAAGGTGGCAATAACGAAGAGGGTGACAATGGCATAGATGGTGGTGCGGGAGACCAGGACCCAGATTTCCATGAGATGATAGCGGACCATGGCGTAGGCCAGGATGGCCATCATCAGCACGGTGAACACCGGACCGTAGGCCTCGAGCGACCCGATATTCATGGCGGGCGCGAGAACGTTCGTCGCAGTGGCGAAGGTCGTACACAGGAAGATGCCGACGAGGACGTGCTCGACCTGGCGACGCTCGACGCCGGTGGCGTGGCGCAGCTTGACGAAGAGGTTCTGGAACGAGCAGACCATGGACGTCAGCACCCACAAGGCAAACGTGTAGAACACGGGCCCGTAGTGCACCAGAGGCGCTTCGTTGGGGCGGACGACCACGCTCACCACGTGCCAGGGGGTGAAGGCGCCGATGGTCTGGAGCATGGCGCCAATGTACAAGGCCACGAGGATAAGGCGACTGCCATCGTAGCGCTGGTGGGGGAAGCAGACAATGAAATGGTAGAAGGTGGCCGGCAGGAAGCTGGCTACGACGAAGGTGGCCCGCACCCAAAAGGTGACCGCGGACTCGCTGCTGCTATGGATGATGCACAGGACCCCCACGGCCCACAGCATCAGGTCCAGCGCCAGCACGGCGAACAGGCGGTGGGTGCGCTTGGTGGGATTGCGCCAGATAACGATCACGCCGAGGATGCAGCACGACGCGGCCGCAAGCAGGAGCAATACCGTTTCAACAGCCATCTTCACACACCCGCCGGACTCTCCAAACGGCACCCCTAGGCCACGCGTTGCAGAACGGTCGCACTATATGTGCCGCCGAAACTGATCGCCGCGACCAAGGCCACGTTGACATCGTTGACGCGGGCCTTCCAGGGCACGAAATCGAGATCGCACATCGGATCAGGGTCGTCCAGGTTGATCGTTGGGGCCACGGTGCCTTCGTGCAGCGCCAGCAAGGCCGCCCCGGCCCCGAGCAGGCCGCCCGCGGCATAGGCCTGGCCGGTCATCGATTTGACGGCCGAGATAGGTATGCGATAGGCCCGAGGGCCCAGCGCCACCTTGTAGGCGTTGGTTTCGCAGCGGTCGTACATCTCGAGCGACACGCCGTGGGACTGCACGTGGTCAACGTCGTCGGGCGCGACCGCCGCCTCGGTCAGGGCTTCGCGAATCGCGCGCACAAGGGCGCGTCCGTCCTGCTCGAGCACGAGCGGGTTGGTGCCGTCGGCTGCGGAGCCGTTGCCGGCTACGGCCGCCAGAATCGGGGCGCCGCGCGCCCTGGCACGGTCTTCGCGCTCGAGCACGAGGGCCACCGCGCCTTCGCTCAGCACGATACCGTCGCGGTGGCGGTCGAAGGGCCGCATCGCCTCTTGTGGCTTGTCGTTGCGTTTTGACAGGATGCCGAGGGAACAGGCCGTCGCGAAGGACATGGGAAACACGGGCGATTCCGTTGCGCCGACGACCGCAGCGTCGACCCGGCCCCTGGCGATCTGCCTGACGCCCCACGCCAATGCGTCGAGTCCGGTGGCGCAGCCGCTCGATATCGTGATGGCCGGTCCCCGGAATCCGAGGTCGATGGTGACGTGGACCGTGGCGGAGTGGCCGGCGAAGGCCGAACTGGCGAAGCGACTCA
>Ga0272442_10011599_pt1 | contig 10723 bp, 13 predicted proteins | sample SSMForm2O_FD_200262 | JGI IMG/M metagenome (GOLD analysis project Ga0272442, IMG submission 200262) | Marine sediment archaeal communities from Little Sippewissett salt marsh, Falmouth, MA, United States - SSM-Form-2O | ecosystem: Environmental > Aquatic > Marine > Wetlands > Sediment ... | reverse complement strand
AAGGCCATGGGATCCCCCTTCTGGGGGATACAGGATACTCGTCGAGTGCCGTGAATTAGCCGCAGAAAACGGTCGCGCGCAAATGCTGAGCAAGATCGATCACTTGCGGCCTAACTGAGCGGCATTGGGTCTAGGGAGCAACCGTGCGCAGGATTACCATAGCGACTTTGACGCATAATCGTCCCCGGCCTAGCTCAGGATTCCTTGTGGGCAATCGTTGATGGCAGACGACGATTTTCCTGCGTAATTTCCGGCTGAACGAGGTATTGGCGAAGAATAGAGTGTGGCGTTGCCGTATTTCGCTACCCACTTATAGAGGTGACCGACACGAAGGAGACTGACAATGCCCTCGGAGACGATACGCGGGGCGAGGCGCCAGGAGGTGTTTCCAGATGAGTGACAGGACCGTGCTGTTCGTGACCGCCGAAGAGTTCGGCCGGGGTGACGAAGCCCTGGGCGCCAAGCTGATGTCGGTGATGCTCGACACGCTGGGCGATTTCGGCCAGCGCATCTCGCACGCCATCTTCGTCAATGGCGGGGCCCACCTCACAGTGGAGGGCTCGCCCGTGCTCGACCAGCTCAGGCAGCTCGAGCAGCTCGGCGTACAGGTGCTGACCTGCGGCACCTGCCTCGACTACCTCGGCAGCGCCGACCGGCTCGCCGTGGGAAAGAGGTCGAACATGGTGGAGATCCTCGAAACGCTGACCACGGCCGGGCGGATCCTGCGGCCCTAAAGATGTTCGGCTTCTTCTGCCTGGAGGCGCGGGTCGCCGAGAGCGTGGGCGTGGCCGGGAAGGGCGCGCCACGGATACTGATCTCGGGCTGCCCGATGGCCGTGCCCAACTGGAAGCTGCCCGGGATCGTCGAGCGCGCCGGCGCGGTGATCGTGGGTGAGGAGATCTGTGTAGGCTAGCGCGGCACTCAGAACTTGGTCGATGACCGCGGCGAGACTGTGGATACGCTGCTCAAGGCGATCGCCCGGCGCTACTTTCTGATCGATTGCGCGGTCTTCACTCCCAACCCGTCCCAGCTGCAGCACATCCGTGACATGGCGAGGACGTACCGCGCCGACGGAGTGATCCACTACAGCCTGCAGTTCTGCGGGCCGTACCAGGTCGAATCCGGACCGGTGGAACAGGCAATCAAGGCCGACGGCCTGCCCGTGCTGCGGGTGGACACCGACTACAGCGTATCCGATGTGGGGCAGATCCACACGCAGGTGGAGGCCTTCCTCGAATGGCTCAAGAGCGATTGCCGACTCCGCAGAGCGGTTGCACCCGGCCCCGGAGCGAGCCATGAACGGCGTCGGTCTGTGCTGAAGAGGAGTCACCCGGTCATGCGACGTGCAGTAAAAAGGAATGCCTCGCCTTTCAGTGTCGATCTCGTCACTCAGCCGAAGAAGGCGCCGAGAGTGAACGCTATTGAGGCGTCGCCGGCAGCTTGCCCGCAGTGGCTGGTGACCGGAAAGGCAGATAGCGAGAAGCGTCGCCCTTCTTCATCCACGGATGCTCGTGCTTCCCCTCATGGGGATGTGAGTGCGTAGCCTCGCCGTGATGGTGCAGGTGGGAATGGGAATCCCAAGCCTGAAGGCGTTCTGGCTTTGTCTCACCCCCGCAGCCAGATGCCAGCATGACGAGCAGGAACACGATCGACACGAATACTCGGAATCCACGCATGATACACTCCCTTCCTTCCCTGGGAGACGAGATTTCGATCGCCTCGACCTCCAGCCAAGTTCCGTGGTCCTCACGAACCGGAGCCGCTGACCCTCGCTGATACGATGACCGTCTCCACCTCCCTGGCGGATAGTAAAATCTCTTCCCCATTGCAGTCGACCCATACATCGTCACCGTTCGGCTCCTCGCGAAGCACGGTCACCGCAACGCCCGGCAGCAGTCCCTTGTTAACCATAAGCAGACGCATCGGAGAGCTACCGTTGAGGTACACCAACTCGCCCCTCTCGCCGGGCGCCATTTCGGAGAGCCGCCGGTGGTCTCGTCCGGACCGCCTCTCTAGCCAGCGGACTATGCGGTCGATAGCCTCGTCCGAAAGGTGGTGTCCAGCCACACAGGCGTCGCTGGCGGCCTGCTCGCGCGAAACGCCGAGCGCATCGCGGAGGAACCGCTCCACCAGTTCGTGGCGCACTTGCACCCGACGCGCCGTAGCCTGGCCTCGAGCGGTGAGCGCGACGAAGGCCCGCGCCCGGTACTCGACCAGCCCCATCCGGGCCAGCCGCTTCAGCGCCGGGGTGACCGAGGCCATGGAGACACCCGCGTCGATTGCGATCTCCTTGACTCGAGCCACGTGCGCGTTACTCAGGATTCGGCGGATCGTCAGCAGGTAATCCGCCAGCGCCGGTGAGAGATCGAGTCCTGCTTGCGTCATCGCCCAGCCTCCTGGAATGTAAGCATCTCCTCGACCAGCTCCCGGTCCAAGGCGTTTGACGCCCGGCCAGCCGCGGGTACGCAACTCGCGGCGAGCAGCACCACGGCGATCTCGAATCTCACCGACCCGCATGTCGTCATCGCTGCCTCCGTCTGTTCTTACGCCTGGGATAGCCCAGCGGAAGAACCAGCTCCGGAGACAGGCCGTAGCGGACGCGATACCGCTCAACCGACAGGCCGTGTCCCTTGAGATGGGTCTTCAACCCGTTGCTGCGGGATCCGCAAACCAGGCACTCGACGTGGTCCCGGTGAACGGTCGAGCCGGGGTTGCGCCGCAAGCGCTGCAGTCGCGGTGAGTCCACCTCGCACATCTCTCGTTTCTCGAGCAGCCGGTTGAGCCGGCGGTTGAGGTTTTTGAAACCGAGGCCGTGGCGCTTCGCGATCTCCTCTGGCGACAACCCGGCCCGAAGCTCGGCGAATAGCCGGCGCTCGGACAGCGTCTTGGGCTTGATGCGTGGGTCCGGACGCCTCAACCCGGCCCGGAGCTGGAACTTCCGTACCGTACCGACCGAGCATCCCAGCAGTGAGGCGATCTCGGCGGGCTTGAGACCGCGCTCGGCCAGACGGGTCGCCTGCTCGCGGTCGAAGCTGGCTTTTCGACCGGCCCCAGCCCTGAAGCTGCGGATCGCCTGGGCTCGGTACTCGATCTTTTCCGGCCGGCTGGCGTTCGCAATCTTGATGCGCTTCCGGGAGAGGCTCCGGTGCCGCTCCCATCCGACGATATTCTCGATCCAGCTCAGCATGCGCTGTCGCTGGCGTCTCCGTAGCTCGTTGCAGACCAGACCGTATGATGCGTTGTACCCCCACCTCTCTCGATACTCATCGAGCGTGATCTGATGGGCATGCTGCAGGTGTCCACCTAGCATGCGCAGGCGGCGGCCGCACTCCAGGCAGATCACATGCTCGTCCTGGATCGCCGCCAGGAAGTCCTCCCGCAGCCGGTCCAGCTCTTGCCGGGTTACGCGACCCAGGCGCCGGCGTCGTCGTCGGGTCATTCGCCTCCCACGCCGGAGCGACCGCGCTGGTCGCGGATCGCCTCGCGCAGCTTGCGCACGCTGTCCTGCAGGTCCGGGTCGCTGACGCGCTTGCACAGCGCCTCGGCGCGATCCAGCTCTCCGGTCCGGAGATGCGCATAGGCCAGCCGGTATGCCGGGGTACCGCTCTCCAGCGCGCCGGATTGCTCCAGCGGCCCGTGCAGCGCTGCGGCGCGGTCGAAGCGTTCAGTGGCCAGGTACAGGTCGAGCCGCTGGGCCAGCCGCCGGGCGGGCCTGGCCACCCGCGCGTTCTGCTCCAGTGCCTCGCGCAGCCGCCCGGTCGCACGAAACTGGTCGGCTGCCTCGAAGGCGTACTCCCCGCCCAGCCGCGTGGCACGCGCGAAGAGCCGGGCCGCGGCCAGGTGCCGTCCGTCCGATGCGTGGGCCAGGGCCAGCCGGGCCACCACGTCCGGGTCCTGGTCGAAGCGTAGCGCCGCCTGCTCCAGGATCGCGGCCGCCTCGCGAGGTCGGCCCGAGCTGCGCAGCGCCTCGCCGAGGATCAGGTACCCGTCGCGGTCTTCCGGCTGCAGTGCGAGGTACCACTCCCCTTTGGATAGCGCTGCTGCGTACAGACCCTCGCGGGCGAGCAGCAGGGCCTGCTCGCGTACCAGCTCTGGATGGTCGGGCAGGTGTATCACGGCATAGTCAAGGGTGTCGTACGCCTCCTCGATCCAGCCCGCGGCCTGCTCGGCCCGGGCGCGCAACCGGAAGTAAGAGGGCAGCTTCAGTCCCACCGGCTCACCCCGGTACAATGCGTCCACGGCCAGCTTGTACTGCTCGGTCTCGACGTACGCCTGGCCCAGGTAGAGCCACACCGCGATCCGGTTGGGCCGCAGCTCGAGCACGCGTAGGAAGTGAGGGATCGCCTCGGCTGGCCGGCTGCGCTTCATCGCGATGATGCCGTGAAAGCTCGCGAGCACCGCCTCGTCGCCCTCCAGACCGGAGAGCAGGATCTCGGCCTCGTCCAGACGACCCGCTGCGATCAGCTTCTGCACGATCTCGATCGGGGGTACCTCGTGGTCGTCCTGCTGATGATAGTCTTCGGCGGCAACCACGGATGCTCCCGCGACCATCGTGGCCAGCACGAAGAGCACGAAAACCGTGGTTCGTCGCAGCATGGTCAGTCCTCCAGGGCGAAGATCAGCTTCTGCCGGGCCAGCACAGGTACCGCGTGCCCCCGGTACCGGGCCGGTGAGAACCGGTACTGCCGAACCGCCCGCACGGCCGCTGCCTCGAACACACCCGGCGGTCTGGCATCGATGACCCAGACCTGCTCCACCCGCCCCTCGCTCGTCACCTTGAGCTTGAACACAACGTACCCCTCGATCCCCTGGTCCTCGGCGGCGGGCGGGTATTCAGGGGCCACGCGTAAGACGACCTGGGGCGGCTCGTCCACGGCCTCCTCCTTGAGCACGAGGTCTGCGTCGAGGCCGGCGTCTCGCCCGAGCATGTCGCCGAACAGGTCCACCGCGCCCAGCTCGGGCAGCGAGATCCCGGCCGCAGACACGGCCGACGGCAGGTCGGGCAGCGGCAGGGGCACGGCCCGGGGCCTGACCCTCACGGCCTGACGTCGCACCGGCCGCTGTCTCCGCTTCTTGGGTGGCTCCTGGAAGTGCAGCGTCTTGACCTCGGAGCGGTCCCGCCTGTCCGGGGCGCGGATGAACCGGTTGACCTCCACCATCAACACCAGACCGGCGGCGTTCACCACCAGGGCGAGCAGAAAGGACAGAGCCCAGTGCCTCGCGCGCAGCCGTTTCACAGCTCTCGCTCCACGGCCACGCCCACGTCCTGGGCGCCGGCGAGCCGGCACTGGTCCACTACCTCGACCAGTTGCCCGGTCTGAACATGCTGGTCCGCGATAACCAGCACGGTCTTGATCCGGTTGCGCGAAATGATCTCGCGTAGCCGCGCCTGGAGCATCCACGGCTTGACAGGCCGGGTATCGACGAAGATCTCGCCTCGGCGCCCCACGGACACCCGCACCGACCGGTTGTCGGCCTGCTCGGCGGACCGGGCGCCGGGCCGCGCGATGTCGATCTTGGCGTCGCGCACGAAGGTGGTGGTGACCATGAAGAAGATCAGCAGGATGAACACCATGTCGATCAGCGGCGCGATGTTGATCTCCTGGCCCTCGCGGCGCCGCAGCTTACCTCGTCCGACGCTCATGTCGCCTCCAGCAATTCATGGCCCGCCACCTGGGCCAGCTGCTCCCGGGCGCGGTGGATCTCGATGCGCAGTGCGTCTTCCTTGCGGTCAAGCAGCCGGCCAACGATCACGCCGGGGATGGCCACGAACAGCCCCATCTGCGTGCTCACCAGCGCCTCGGACACGCCTCCGGCCACGCCGCCGCTCCGGGCGAAGAGTTCCATGCCAGTGAGCGAGGCAAAGGTCTCGATCATCCCGCTCACAGTACCCAGCAGGCCGAGCAGCGGGGCCACGCCGCACAGGCTGCGGATGCCGTCCCGAAAGCGCGACAGGTCCCGTTCGGCCTGTAGCACCAGCTCGTCGAGCAGCTCGCGGCAGGCTGCACCGTGTCGGCGGACCGCCCGCTCCCCATGCCACATCACTGCGTCCACAAGTCCGCGCGGCTCAGCCCCTTCGCTTTCGGGACTCAGGAAGGCCCGGTTCATCCGCGAGATCAGATCGCCGCGGAAGCCCCGGCGCAACAATGACAGGCGCAGGCCCAGCGCGGTCCACAGAACCATGCCCACCACCAGCAGCGCAGGCATGACGAAGCCGCCGGTGGCGAGGTACGAGCGTACAGAATCAAGCATCGTCGCCTCCGCTGCCACCGGGTACGACCTCGGGTACCACGGCGCGCAGCTCGGCCGGCGCCGGACTCCGCGGGCCAACCGCGGGCTCCTCGTGCGCCACGGCGTCGCCGGTATCACCAGACGTAGGGCCCACGAGGTTGGGGCAGATCGAGTCCCCGTTGGCCGCACCCACGCAGGTACCTTCTTTGAGCCGTCCGCAGTGCTCGCAGTGCATGGCATTGAGTAGCTTGAGCGCGTTGGTCTCCATGTCGGACAGCACGTGGTCCACCCGGCCGGCAAGGAAGGCGTGGGCCAGCAGCGCGGGGATGGCCACGATCAGCCCGAACTGGGTGGTCAGCAGCGCCTCGGAGATGCCGCCCGAGAGCAGCCGCGGGTCGCCCGTGCCGTGCTCGGTGATCACCAGGAAGGTCGAGATCATGCCGGTGACCGTGCCCAGCAGGCCGAGCAGCGGAGCCACCGCGGCGACCACGTTGAGCGCGGGCAGGAGGCGGTCGAGCGTGGGTCGCTCGGCCAGGATCGCCTCGTTGACCAGGTCCTCCTGCTGCGAGCGCGGCAGCTCGCGGTGGCGCAGGATCGCCTCCAGTACCCGCGAGACCGCGCCACGCTCCTCGCGACAGGTCTCGGCCGCCCGGATCCACTGGCCGCGGGAGATCCGCGCGCCAACCTCGCGCATCAGCCGACCGGCGTTTGTGTGCACCCGCCGCAGCACCACCAGCCGCTCGGACAGGATCAGCAGGGCCACTAGGGCCAGGGCCAGGATCGGCCACATCACGAACCCGCCGGCGAGGAACACCTGCACCAAGTCCCGCTCGGTGCGCGCCGCGCGCGCGTCCCTATCCAGCGGATCGAACAGGTACAGGCCGACCAGCGTGGGACGCAGGCCCGCGGCCAGCTCCCGGGCCGCGGCCAGCGGCTCCGGGTGCAGCACCTCGAGCATATCGACACCGGCCGGAGCCAGCGCGCCGCCGGCCTGCGGGTCAAGGGCCGTGGCCGCGACCTGACCCACTCGCAGGATCGGGGCTTGCCGCTCGGAGCCGTCTTCGGAGAAGAAGCGACCCGGCTCCACGCGCAGCCGCCCGAGCCGCTCGGAGAGCTGCAGACCCCGCTCGAACAGGGAGGGGATCCACGCCGCCGCGTCACCCTCCACCTCCTCCAGCTCAACACCGTGCCGGGTCAGAGTGGCCAGGGCCTGGTCCAGAGTGCTGTCGAGCAGGGCCTCACGATCCGAACCGATTGCCACGACCTCTTCCTCGCGGCCCACCCGCTCCTCCAGCACCTCGTTCTCCAGCCGCAGCTCGGTCACCTGCTCGGAGAGCCCGGTCACGGCCTGGCGCAGACGCGCCGACTCGTCGCGGGCATCCTGCTCGGCCGAATCGATCCTGGCCTGCAACTCCTTCCTCTCGGCCTCGAGGAGCTGCAGCTCCTGGCGATACGCCTGCTCGAGGGCCGAGCCGGCCTGCGCCGCGGGCGTCGCCAGCAACGCCAGGCCCAACACGAGGGCTCGCAGATCAGTCCGCATGGCGCACCTCAAACCCCGCAACCGGCGACGCGGTCAAGGGCAGCTCGAAGTACCCCTTGCGGATTTGCTTGCGCAGGGCCTCGAACAGCAACTCCACCGCCTCGACCCGATGGGGATCGACGAGGGTTTCGAAGACCCAGTCCCCATCCCGCGGAACGGCCCAGCCATACTGGCCGTCCTCTGTGCGGAAGTAGAGCATTGCCATGCCCAGGCGGGCCACCTCGGCTAGCACCCGCTCGCCGCCGAGTTCGACCACCTGGCGGTGCAGCCCGGCCTCGGCCGTGAGCTTCAGCTCGTCCTCCACTAGCTGCCACAGCCGGGAGAGCGCATTGGCCGGATCACAGCCCGCACGCTCCAGCCCGTCGGCGATCTCCTGCACCGCGGCCAGCCGCTCGGCGCGATGGAATGGCAGCGTGGACCGCACATGGCGCTCGAGCCGCCCGGCCGCGTCGCGGGCCGGTGCGTGCAGCTCGGCGGTGCGAGCCTCGGCCTTGCGCCGCTCGGCCACCTGCCGGGCCCGCAGACGGTTCAGGGTCTCGCGTCGAACCTGCTCCTTGCGCAGCAGCACCTCGAGATCGCCCTGCTGGGTCTCCAGGGACTGGCGCTCGGTCCGGGCTCGCGAACGGACGCGCTCGAGGCGGACCTCGAGCGCGTCCACTTCGGCCCGCAGCCGGGCCAGCTTGCGGCCGAGGCCCGGAGCCTCGGCCCTGGCTCCGGCCGGGACCAGGTTCGCCAGGAGAAAGAGAAGAACCAGGGTTGATCGTGACATCAGATCTCCAGCTTGAGCCCGCCGTACGCGAAGATGCCGCGCAGCGGCCCCCAGATGTACACCACGTCCGCGTCGGTCGCCTCGCCCGCGTCGCCCGCCGGGAAGAACAGCGGCGTCTCCACGTCGTTCTGGTGGTAGTCGAGCAGGTTGTCCACGCCAACATACACAGAGAGCGCCTCGTACACCTGCTGCTCGACGCGGACGTTGATCAGCGCGTACCACGGCGACTCGTACCGCTTGGGGCGGGACGGGTCGGCGTTGGCCGTGTCCAGCCAGTCCGTGAGCGTCGGATCCCGGCCGTCGATCTCGTCCTGGATGTTGTAACCCTCGCCGTACACCTTGCGCAGGTCCATCGGCGCGTACACGTCGCCGGCCAGGCTGACGCGCAGGCCGAAATCGAAGTCGAGGTCCACGCCAAAGGTGATCTGGTGCGATGGCGGAGCGCTGACCAGGGCGCCGCCGTCGTCGATGTAGTGGTAGTACCCGTACCCGACCTTGCCCAGCAGCCAGCGCCAGGGCTTGGTCTGCACCTGAGCCTCGACCGAGATCACGTCCAGTGTCTCGTCCACGTTGAACACGCGGATGTGTCCGTCATCGTCGGTCTCCACGCTGATCGGGTCGTACACACGGTTCCAGGCGCCCTCCACCGTGGCGTTGAGCGTCCGACCGAGGTCAAGGGTAGCCGAGAGGTTGGTGCCCACCGAGGTCTCGGCCTGGTCCGTGTCGTTGACCAGCCGGTACCCCTCGGGCGCCACGCCGTGGGCGTACTCGTAGAAGGTGGTCGGCGCCCGAAACCCGGTGCCCACCGTGGCCCGCAGCGTCAGGACGTCCAGCGGCGAGATCTTGAACGCGCCGCGGGGCGTGAGGATGTGGCCGAAGTGATTGTGCCAGTCGTAGCGCAGGCCGTGCACGAACTCGAGCCAGTCCGTGATGATCCAGTCGCCCTGCACGAACACTCCGGGCATGTGGTACTTGTAGTCGGCCACGGAGAGGTTCTCGTCCAGCAGCTCCAGGCGGAATGAGACGCCGCCGACCAGGGTGTAGCTCTCGTGCAGTTCCGCGGTCAGGGCCTCGTTGACGTAGAGCATGAACTGGTCGGCCAGGTACACCTCGCCCTCGTAGTCCGAGTCCTGGCGATGCGTGGTGGCCGAGAGCACGGTGTCCGAGGACAGCGAGTCGAGGAAGCGGTGCTGCAGGTGCAGGCCGCCCTCCACCCGGTGCGTCAGGATGCTCTCGGTAAAGCCCCGCCGCTCATCGCTCAGGACCGAGATGAAGTTGCCCATGCCGCCGCCCTGGCGGGTATCCATCACGCCGGCCACGCGGAAAGTCAGGTCCGTGTCCTTGCCGATGTCCCAGTACCCGGTGCCGGCGACATGGGCCTGCTCGTACCCGGTGTACTCGCTGACATCATCACCATCCCGATCCACGCTGTCGTGGTTGGCGAAGCCCCCGGTCAGTGTCAGGCCGAAGTCTCCGCTGCGCATGGAGGTGGAGCCGAAGATCCGCTTGTAGTGGAACATACCGCCCTCGAAGGACAGCTGGGCTCCCGGCTGCTTGCCCGGCCGCTTCGTGATCACGTTGATCACGCCGCCGATAGCGTCGGTGCCGTACAGGATCGAGTTGGCACCCTTGACGATTTCGATCCGCTCGATCTCGTCGGCGGGCAGGCTGAGCAGGCCGTAGGTCACACCAAGCGAGGAGTACATCGGCATGCCGTCGATCATCATTAGCGTGTAGCGCGAGGGCATGCCGGAGAGCTTGATCCCGGTCGTGTTGCAGATCGAGCAGACGTTATCGATGCGGATCCCGGGCTTGAACTCGATAGCGTCCAGGATGTTGATCGCGCCCTTGGCCTCGATCTCGTCCCGGCCGATCAGCTCGGTCTTGATCGGAGTATCCTTGAGCAACCGTTTGGTCCGCGTGCCGGTGACCACCACGTCCTCGGTCTCGTAGACCTTTTCTTCCTCTTCAGCGGCTGCGTCTTCATTCTCCTCCTCCTTGGCCTCTCCCGACTCCTCGGCCAGCGCCGGGATCGCAAGCAGGCAGCAGCACAGGGCTGCAGCGTCCAGGTAGTGATGTCCGCCTGAGGCCCATCTAATTAGGTGACACGTCCGCCATTCCGGGACCGGACAGGTAACGGAATTGGAGGACGACGTGGCATTCTGGAAACGCAAGGGCAAGAG
>Ga0272442_10011598_pt1 | contig 10727 bp, 13 predicted proteins | sample SSMForm2O_FD_200262 | JGI IMG/M metagenome (GOLD analysis project Ga0272442, IMG submission 200262) | Marine sediment archaeal communities from Little Sippewissett salt marsh, Falmouth, MA, United States - SSM-Form-2O | ecosystem: Environmental > Aquatic > Marine > Wetlands > Sediment ... | reverse complement strand
CTTTCTGGCGACGATATTCTCCCCACTTGAAGGGACTCGTGCTGCATCAATCGTGAGTGATGCCTGTTTGGTCATGAAAGGCAAAAGCCGCAAACCTTCCATATCTTTCAGAAAAGCAGATGGAATTTTGAAATCACCATCCTCGATCATCGGGAAGGGATAGATCGCACCGACCGCGTCTGGATTCTTAGATGTGGCAGTTAGAATAGCAGCAGGTTCTTTTCTTTCCAGAAGCTGGTAAATTTTCTGGTGTTCTTCCGGATTGTAAAATTCAAATCCCTTTGGCATCAATTGTTCTCTGGCGATGTCACCATGCAGCAGCAGGATCTTATCTTTACAATCGATAGATTCCAGGCCACCAAGGGTCGAAGCAGCGACCAACTGCGCTGTGAGAACACAGGCCTGTGTAAAAGGGCTTGCAAAGATATTGAAGGCGTTCCCATCAACTGTCAGGGTCGACAGGCCGAGGCAGGAATCAATGCAATGAAAGCGCTGCTGCTCGGTTTTGAAACCAAATTGTTGGATCTGCTGGTGGAAATAAACAGTTGCGTCCCGATTGCCCTGCTTTCCCAGCCGGCGTGTTTTTATTGTATTGCACAAATGGTTAAGATGCTTATTGGTGATATCGATCAGATGACCTGCGTTCAAGCTGCCTCCACATTTCAATTTTATATGGAAAATGACGGTTGAATGCGGGATTATATCAGACCGTCATCGGAAAAAAAGGAATGGATTACCAGAATCCATTCCTTGTATCAAAAAATTTATTTCGATGTGGATGTTTATTTCCGCCCTTTAATATAATTGAGGACCAATAAGAATATAACCGCGCCTACAAAAGCCGCAATGATCTCGCCAATCAGTCCACCGACGCTCAATCCCAGCAGATTGAAGATCCATCCGCCAACGAATGATCCGGCAACGCCGACCAGCATATCTCCTACCCATCCAAATGTGTTCTTGACAACTTTATCTGCTAAGAATCCAGCAACTAAACCAACAAGAAGTAAAGCCAGTATGTTCATGATAACCATTCTCCTAATATAAAAATTCTATTGATATTGAATATGTGACACCAAAGTTTTTTGTTTATGCAATAATGCGGATTCGTTTGTCCGCGATTGGTGATGGTTATTAAAAATTTTTCAGTACGACACCAAGCCACAGCAGCACAAATGCAATCATTAATGCCGCGAATTCATTCCCGCCAATTAATGGCAGCTTGGAAACATATTCACTGAGCAATGCTGCCGCTCCAATGATCGTTGATACGATAAAAACTAATTTCGTGGGTGCGCTTGTTTTCATTTCAAAATCCTTTCCCTAACTAAATTCATTATTAATCTAATCATATCAGTAACCGGATGGAAAAATCATTAACAAAGCATTATAACAATCGTTCTTTTTCATTCATACGTGGGGTAAATACGAAAAATCTTATCATCCCCGTCCTGCAGGGTACCGCGCCCGTCACGATTGCTGGTAACAAAGTAGATGCTCCCATCCGGACCAGCGGCTACATCCCGCACCCGGCCAACATTGTTAACTATTTTCTCAACCTGTTCAATTTCAACCTCCCCGTTACCGTTTTCACTGATAATTAACCGTACCAGCCCTTCGCCGCGCAACGCGCCAAAAAAAAGGTTTCCTTTGAAAAAGGGCAATCCGTCGTCGTCGTAGAACAGTAAAGATGCCGGGGCTTCTGCCGGTGTGAATTGGATCAGTGGGCCATTGGTGCCTTGCGGGACATTATCATGCGAACCAAGCGGCCAGCCGTAGTTCCCGCCAGGGACGATCAGGTTGATCTCATCTCCCCCGCCCGGACCGTCAAAACCGGATGGGCCGTGTTCACTGGAATACATGTTGCCGTTAACCACATCCCAGGCCAATCCTTGCGGATTACGATGGCCCAGCGAATAAACAGGCGAATCGGGAAGCGGGTTGTCCGCTGGTATTTTGCCATCGGGTGTAACGCGCAGGATCTTTCCTGCCAGCGATGTGATATCCTGCGGCAGGTCAGTATTCAGTGCGTCTCCAGTGCTGACATACAGCATGCCGTCTGGCCCAAATTGGATACGGCAGCCAGCGTGGTAGCGTGCGGCAGGGATATTATCGATGATCACACGCTCAAATTGCAGCGTATCTCCTTCATCAATCAAGCGCGCGACCCTGGTGATCATGCTGCTTCCGTTTCCAGAGGTGGTATAGCACGCATAAAGCGAAGCATTCTCAGCGTATGCCGGGTGCAGCGTAAGGCTCATCAAACCGGCTTCATCTCTGGCGCGAACCTCCTCAAAAACAAAGATGGGATCCGGGGTCAATACGCCGTCAACAACCTGGCGAATCGCACCGGTGCGTTCTGAAACCAGGATCCGGTTTTCGGCCGGGAATATCGTGCTCCAGGGTATTTCCAGGCCTTGCGCGACCACTTCCAATTCCCATCCGGTGGCTGCTGGTTGAGGGGACGAAAAACCAGTCTCCTCTTCTATTATTGCTGGCGTTTCAACACGGATGGTCGCAACGGCAGGTTGTTCAAGGGTTGCATCGGATTGCGCGATCATGGGTGTACACGCTGAAAGGATCAGGATTCCCAATAATAAGAATGCAGGTAAAAAATTTTTATTTCTTTTCATACGATGATTGTATGGATATTTTTCCGCTAAAAACCTTAATGCAATATTAGAAAAATTCCACCCACAGGATGAAATCCGGTGAATTTTCTGTTAAACTTGGTTAATCAAAATTGCCGTCTGCGGCTCGTACAAGGAGAAAAAAATGGAGAAAAAATTAACCCGCGATAAAGTCTTTTATGCTTTTACGCCGGACCTCGAACCGGCACTCAATGTCCAGCAGGGTGAAGAATTCACCCTCGAGACGCACGATTGTTTTACCGGGCAATTGAAATCAGAAAATGATCTGCTGGATGTGCTCGATTGGGACCGCGTAAACCCGGCTACTGGACCGGTCTTCTTTGAAGGTGTGGAACCTGGCGATGTGGTGCGCGTGGATATCCTCAAATTGAAAGTGGTCAATCAAGCCACGATGGTTACAGTCCCTGAAGAAGGTGTGCTGGGAGATATCATCACCAAGATGGAAACTGCTGTGCTGAAATACGAGGGTGATAAGGTGATCTTCCGTGATAAGATCTCCATCCCGATGGCACCAATGATCGGAGTGATTGGTGTTGCGCCCGCTGAAGGAAAGATTCCCAATGGCGAACCTGCTGCGCATGGCGGAAACATGGATTGCACTATGATCACGGAAGGCGTGAGTGTCTATTTCACCGCCAGCGTTCCCGGTGCATTGTTCGGATGCGGCGATTTTCATGCCGTGATGGGAGATGGTGAGATCGTGATCTGTGGGGCGGAATCACCCGGAGAGGTCCGCCTGCGCGCACAGGTTGTGCCTGCATTGAAAGGATTGCCAACGCCCTTCATCGTATCACCTGAAAAAGTGGCAGCAGTGGCTTCTGCCAGCTCACTTGACCAGGCAGGAACAGATGCCACCCATAATATGGCGACTTTCCTGACCCGGTATGGCCCGCTTTCTGTCAATGATGCTGGTTTGCTGATGAGCCTGGTTGGCGACTTAAAGGTATGCCAGGTGGTGGATCCACAAAAGACAGCCCGCTTTGAGTTTCCGAGGTGGATTCTCAAGGAATACGAATACGAAATTCCGGAATAAAAAGACGTTATCAGAAGGGCCGCTGTTTCAAAGGCGGTCTTTTTTGTCTTAATGGAGCCAATCGCGAAATGGTGACTGCGCTTTCATGTCATTAAAAAGCCAAACCATCCGGTCTACGTACCACATTTTACCCAGAAAAGCGATCGCACCTCCCAGCAAGGTAGGCCAGATTTGCAGAACGACCAGTCCGTATATCAAAATGATCGAACCGATCCCCGCAATCGCTGTGGTGATATCAGCCGCCGTAAGATGATGAGCGGGAAGGTTGTTGTCTGGATTTTTCCTCTCCTGCGTAAAAATACGTTCCCCCAGGACACCTTTACTTACCCATGTGTTAGTTGTTTTCGGTTTTGGAAACAGCCGCGGGTTCGGGAATGCCCACGCACTGACCGCAGCGATCGGCAGCACGCACCACCATCCAATCTATTTTCTACTCCAAAAAGCAAGAATAAAGAACGGAAAAGTGCATATACGGCTCCAACCGCTGATAGGATTAGCGTGTCGCAGCCATGTTTCCTCATCCATTGCCATTAATTTTGTTGCAAATTCAAAAAGATACATTTTTACCTGCAATAATTATTTTTTTTTCGATTATAAGCGAATGATTAAAAAAATATCTGACCGGAATAACAGGGTTTTTTGATATGTTATAATGAAAAACCTAAAGAAACTGGATAGTCAGTCCAGCTTGTCTGTACATATATAGCATCAGGGGATCAACTTTAAAGCTAAACAGTAAAGATCAAACGTAACGGGGGAAGTTGATAAATAAAACATACACAGAAGAATATTGGCATATTCCCTCTGATGTTCTATGTATTCAAAAAAGGTTTCTTCAAGGAAGAAATCGAATCAAGCGATAGATTATCCATAATAACAAAATATCAGGAAAGGAATTTAAGTTTGGTATCAGTTGTACTTAGAGATGAAGAATCACAAAGGAATCTTTCAAAACGGTTCCGTAAAGCAGTTATTCGGAGCGGGGTGCTGAAGGAATGTAAGAAGAGGCGCTGGTTCGTGTCGAAAAATGAACGTAGGCGTCTCGAGCGGGAGAAAGCCATTCGGCGCATGAAACAGCGCCGACACCGGCATTATTAGAGCGATATGAGGTTAAGATGCAAACAAGCAAAACACAATTTCATGTAGGCGATTGGATCGTTCATGCATTTTATGGGATCGGAAAGATTGTTGATAAAGAGAAAATGAAATTATCCGGTAAGGTGCAAACATTTTTCACCGTCAAATTGAAAGACGGGAAATACTGGCTATCAAAAAACAAGAGTAAAGCACAACATGTCCGACCATTAGCCACGATACAGGAAATGGAAAAAGCCTTGCAGGAGGTTGAAAGAAAACCACAAGGTTTGCCTAAACAATTCCGCAGCCGGAAAAAAGATATTCTGGAGATTATTGAAAAGGGCTCATTAATAGATAATGCACGTCTTTTACGCGACCTCAATGGAAGGAAAGCAAAAAACAAGCTCAACTTTGAGGATAGGAACTGGTTTGCTAAGATAAAGAAACAGTTTATTCGTGAATGGTCACTAGTTTCTGGCAAGAAAAAAAGCACGCTAAAGAAGAAATTAAATCATGCACTGGCGAAAAGTGGTAAACAGCTTAAGGAGATAGATTAATTGATGGGTAGAAAAAGCAAGAAAAAAGGCAAAAAGAAGAAGCCGAAAAAATATAAATTGAAAACACATAAGGCGACGGCAAAGCGTTTCAAGATGACCGGAAGCGGAAAGATTGTAAGGACAAAAGGGAACCAGGGGCACCTCAAACGCAATAAATCAAAACGGGCAAAACGCCAAGCAATGGAAATGAAAGATGTTGCGGAAGCAAAGAACCGAAAAACAATTAAACGCTTAGCACCATACATGAAAAAGGATAAGTAATAGGCTGATTATGACAACTGAAAGACAAAGAGTTATCAAGCGCAGGCGCCAACGCAGAAAACGAATCGGAAAATTAAAGAAACAATATGCAGAAGCGAAAACGAAGAAAGAACGCGATCATTATCTGGAATTGATCAGACGCCGAGGCCCGTATTTTTTGCGTTTTGAAAAGTAAACATTTTTGTAGATCAATCGAACCACACAGGAATCCTAAAAAAGGAACTGGGAAAGGATGAAATGAAGCTAAAGGAAAATAATATGATTGTTCATGCTGCCCACGGGGTTGGCACGATAAAAGGGAAAACGACGAAGGTGATCAATGGGCACAAGAAAAAGTTTTTTACGGTAAAAACAGATAAATTGACCTATTGGATCCCGGCGAAAGACCCAAATACTGAACGTATCCGAAAACTTCGCGCCCCTTCAACTTTCCAGAGTGTATTGACTTTGATCAGGAAGAAGCCAAAGAAATTGTCAAATAATTTCAGGTCTCGCTTAAAATATATCAACGAGCAACTGGCGAAATGTTCATTGAAAGCAAATGCAACCCTTATCCGTGATTTGCATGGGCGCAATATGGAGAAGAGCCTTCATATTAATGAGAGCCGCATTTTTGATAAATTAAAGAAGCAGTTCATCATAGAATGGTCGGTTTCTGCCGGCATAGAACAGGATGAAGCTGAACAGCGATTAAGTGATGCGCTGACAGAATCTGTAGGAAAGACGCTCTGATTCCATCGCCAGTGCCCAAACTGAAATAAAAAAACCAGCCCATAATTTAGGCTGGTTTCTTTTAAATTTTTGAATGGCTATTCAAATTCACTTTTTGCCTGGTTAATTGCAACCTCAAGTGATTCAAGCGAATGATTGACGCCATCTTTCAGTTCACTCCATGCGCTTTCACTGCTATTTTTGACTTCATCAAATTTTTTCTGGGCTTCTGCCTGCTTGGCCCGGATGGTTTTTACCCTATCCATGATTTTGTTCTTCATATCTTCGCTTGCGTTTTCTGCTTTCTCAGCCAAAGATTCAATATTTTCTTCTATATCATCAAATCTTTTCTGTAATTCTTTAGTAATGGTGTTGATGTTAAGTTTGTTCATAAACGGGGCTCCTTTCGTGAGTTGTTTTTATTTACATTATTAAGTGTAGGAAAATGCAGGTGATTTGTAAATGTGAATAGATATACATTTTGGATATATTTTCGGATATATTTCGAAAAAAGAGAACGATTTGATCAGGAAGCAAGATTTCTGGTAAACATCAGATATTCGGACGCTTCTCCGCGAGTATTTACATCTAATTTTTCCAGAATATGATGAACGTGATTTTTTACCGTTCCAACTTCAATAAAGAGTTTTTCTGCAATTTCTTTGTTGGACATGTTTTTCCCAAGGCATTCCAACACTTCCAGTTCGCGGTCTGTCAGATCGTCTGTTGGGATTGTATTGCTGCCAACACTCCGGGCATTCGAGGATAATTGGGAAATGCGCTCGATTAGTGAACGTGTGATTTCTGGAGAAAATTTTGCCTTTCCTTGATGGGCTAACCGGACCGTACGGATTAATTTATCGGCGGAATCTCTGGTTTTTACAATCCCATCTGCACCCGCTTCAATGAATGGCAGAATGTGATCCTCACCCTCCGGTAATCCATATACAACCAGGTTGGAATCAGATGCCGCTTCCGCAAGTTTTTTAGTCAACTTAAGGGCATTTTCTTTTCTGATTTTCGGGCTGAGCAGGATCACATCAATTTGATTATTTTGCATCAGGTCCATTGCTTCATCAAAGGAGTGGGAACAGCCGACCACAACGATATCTTCCTCATCATCTAAAAGGGATGCGATGATATTCGCCAGCAGCCTCATTTCATTAAAAATTAATACCCGGATCATAATTTTTCTATGTAGAGATTATACTGTTCTATACTTGCAGCTATATATAAATATGTTCTATACCGCTGACATATTTGGAGCTGCGCGTGATGCGAAAAGGGAGTGCGTTGATGATTCTATGGGCATCCGGATCATCTTTCACCATATATTTTAATTCCACTACCAAATGATATGGATCACGATGTGTGTGCAGAAAGCGGTTTGACAATTTTCCCAGATGGTGAAATGTAAGGCCAGCATCAATTGTTGCGCGAAAACGCTTATCCGGCGTGGCGTAATACCAGCGCTGATAGCGATTGCAGATAGCAAACTCCACATCCTGCAGATGGTATTTCACTTCTTCCGGTAACCCTGGCGTTTTGAACAGGTCTCGAAATGTGGGTTCGGTCAGGTTGTTATCAAAAATGAAAGTGGGGAAAGGGTGCTGCTCTTTGGTTCCCACTTCCCCCTCCTTTTTTTTGAATTCTAAAATGCCATCATCCACTTTTCTGAAGAGATCATGGTACCAGCGCACGCGGACTTTCTGTCGCAGGCGATACCCATTGACGTTGCTGTAGTAATCACTCAGCAGCGGAGAATCGAGATAAATGTTATTGACATAACGCATCGGGTACAGTTCGCGGAACATAGCAGGATGGTGTTTCAGGATTGCAATCACTTCAGCAGCACATAATCCAGTGACGAAAAATTTCTTTTCATAGCGGTATGATCTGCTTTCAGGTTGCGCAAACGGGTGAAACACTTTCATCCGATCCCTTTGTTATCTAAAAATGTGATCTCAATCGTGTCGGAAAGGGATTGCAGTGCTTTTCTGGCAGCCAGGAACTGCGCTTCATCCCGGAATTCAACCAGGTAAGAGGCTTCCACTGTTTGTTTGTTCTCGTCTGTGCGCATCAGGCGCGATTGCATGGTATTTTTCCGCAGTGTTGTGCTGACATCTTCCAGGTCTACTTTACCCGGATTGCTGCTGGATACGGTCAGATGCAGGTTGAAATCAACCGCGCGCCCGCGTAGGATGCGTGCTATCGCGATCACCAGGATGATCAGTGCCAGTGACAGAACCGTGATCAAACGCTGGTTATCGCCTAAACCGATCCCAATGCCAATCGCGAAGAACAGGTACGCCAGTTCTTCGGGCTCTTTGATCGCGGCACGGAAACGTACGATCGAGAGCGCACCGACCAGGCCAAGGGACAGTGCGATCGATGAACGCACCACCAGGATGATGAACGTGGTTGTCACCGTGATCAAAATGAAGTTGGCTGCAAACCGCCGCCGGTTGGATAACGCAGAACCCCAGTGGATATAAACCCGGCTGAGAATGTAGGCGAACAGTGCCGAAAGCACCAGGTTAATTGCTGCGGTAGTCAGCTCTAAAGGATTTCCACGGTTGGCGGAAAATTGAGCTAAAAGCCCTTCCAGGCCGGACACCTGAGTAGGTTCAGCGGTGGGTGCTGAAACGATTGCCTCACCTTCGTCGGGAAGAGATTCGGCAGGTGGTTGGGCGCCTTCGATCGGCGTGACCAGGAAATTGTCAAAATTCGCGTTCAATCCGCCCTCCACAAAGAACCCCATCGATCCGCTGTTGTGCGGGTCGCCATCTTCCTCGCCAGTGAGTACTGTCTCTTCACTGATTGCCACAGTATGCGTCAGGTTGCTGTAGGTGATTTTGATGCTGGTCCATTCTCCGCTAAATCCATTCCACTCTGTGCTGGCTAATTCGCTCGGATTCCCTTCGCTGACTTTTTCGATCACGATCCGGTCAGGGAAGAATAAAACTGCATAGTCATCACCCTCACCCATGCAATAACGGAAAAAGAAAATTCCATCAGTACCGGTGACCTTCATGTCAAATTGAGCCGTGAAGTTGAAATAATCTCCCATTTTGATGGCATTGTTGCCTGCACCTATACTAAGGGTGCCTTCTGTCACGACTGCCTCAGGAGACGTTTCCCACCCGGAAAGTTCTTTTTCATCAAAAGTTTCTGGCGTTCCTTCCTCCTGTGCGAATACTGGCACTGCGGTTAAAGCCAGCACAAAAACCATAATACTTATTATTCGCAATATGTTCCTTTTCTTTGTGATCATTTCTCCTCCGTTATCATTAGATCTGCGATCTGCTTGCTTATTTCTGTCCGTACAAATGTATTCCGTTGTGTGACAAAATTGATGAGGCCTTCGGTTGAGTTCTGGAATGCCTCCTGGTCAAACATCGGTTCCTCACCAAAAAACGCTTTATCTCCGCCCTCTTTTGCTACATGTGGCGCGATCTGATTGTGATACTTGCGGATCAGCGTTGACATATTTTCCGTTGTGAAAAAATATCGTGTTAACAGATCCAGGTAGGCAGTATATGCCAGGCGGTATTTGCGGATTGCCATCGTTTTGTCATACATCGGCGCGCCGCTCTCCATCATCCCGAAATCAGATTTAGTAAAAAGAGGTGCAGAGGCTTCTCCACCCCATGTCAGGTCCCAAGGGATCCATTCGAATCGGCCACTGACCGGGTTGTTAAACAGATAGAAATTATTACCGGTGTTGAGATATGAGTCCCAGTTGTCGATCAGCATATTAACGGCATGATAACGCAGAAAGCTATCAACATTGATGGCAGATTCCAGCGCGGCGATGTATTCTGCTTCATTCGTATAATCCGCTCCGTTAATTGTGCGGCATAGAGCAACAATATCACTGTAATCCGCTTCCTCTTCATTATTCATCTTTCCGTAGGCATAACTGCCGTCCTGTGTGGGATAATCCTCAATGTGATCCCCATGATAGACCAGATCCATCGGCCCGCGCTGGGCGTGGCTGGCTTTATACAGGTTGCCGCCTTTTGCATCGCGTGTAAAGCGGTTGCCAAGATACTTATTATCCACCCGCTCAACCATCGCGTAAACACCCCAGTAGATCGGATCTTCACCATCATCCCGCAGGTCGATCCATAATTCGACAAACGCCACATGGCTGGAGGGCAGGCCTGAAAATGCCATCAGTTCGTAGGCAAGTTTTTCATTTAACAGGGAAGGATCTCCGATACTGTTCAGGAACATCAGCTGGCGCAGGTTCTCATATTCCTGGCCATCAATATAGGCATCAGTATCTATCTTGAATGGTTTCTTATTCCCTGAATTGCGCAATGAGAACTGACCGCGCATGCGAAAACCAACATCTTTTAATACCGTGCCGAAAATATCAGCGTCTGCTTTGGCCTGGTATTTGCTGATCGGATCGACCCACATCTTTTCCCA
>Ga0272442_10011596_pt1 | contig 10728 bp, 8 predicted proteins | sample SSMForm2O_FD_200262 | JGI IMG/M metagenome (GOLD analysis project Ga0272442, IMG submission 200262) | Marine sediment archaeal communities from Little Sippewissett salt marsh, Falmouth, MA, United States - SSM-Form-2O | ecosystem: Environmental > Aquatic > Marine > Wetlands > Sediment ... | reverse complement strand
TAACGTTACGGTTTCAGGGGTCGAGAGCTTCTCTTTGATACTGGTTGTTGATTTCATGTCCCCGGTTATACACGATCGCCAAGGTTCTGTCCCGTCTTTTCTGCGGGGGCAGGCGCAGGGCTAGCCGTGCCGCAGTTGGCGCAGGGCCTCCCGTCAACAGGGTCCTCCTATTTACGTATAAACGCAAGAATGGTAAATGTGCAGAGTGATGGAGGAATGCCACGGAAACCAAGAATTCAGTATCCTGTATGGTGCACAAATTCATCCGGCGTGGGTGGCCGGGTCTGCAGGGCTCCGGGAAGCGGGGAACGGGCCGGACGCGGCGGCGCGCCGGGGCATTCCCCGGAGAACGCCGCAAACAGGTAGTCTTTGGCCGCGGCCAGTTCCTGGTCGAACAGCTTGGCGACGGCGGCGATGAGCGGGTGAGTTGGTCTGAGGGTGTCCATGGCTGGCTTGATAGCTGATCCGGGCGGAAAAAGGCAGCAGAATCAGCCCGGCATTCGAGCCTGGACGGGGGAACATAAGTCCTGCAGAATCAACGCGTTCGGATTTGTGCACCGCACACGATGCAGGTGATTACGGGATCCGCCAGTGAGCGAACAGCATCTCCAGGGTAATGACCCGGTCGAAATGCTCGGCCGCCAACGCATCGTCGTTCGTGCCTTCAGTTGCCGGCAATACCCGGCGCCGCCCCGTCACAACAACAAGCATTCCGCCAGATGGGTGAGAATCAGCCCGATTGGCGGTCAAGAATAGCCAGCCTTGACATGTGGGTAGCAATATGCTACCTTCTGTTTCATGAGTCAACCGGTAAAACTATCTGACGGCTTGGTGCTGGACGCGAGGCTCACAGGAGAGGCGTTGCAGCGTTCAATTGCGGGACAGGTGGAGTTCTGGGCTCGGCTTGGACGGGCAGTCGAGCAACTGCTCAGGACGCCTGAGGTGATCGCGCTGTCTCGTACTGCTGGTGTCCGCACGTTATCCGAGTGCATGGAGAGCGTGGATACAGAGGTGGGGCGACAGCGTACCCGTGCGGTGCTTCGGGAGAGGCCATACCCGCACTACGAGGCCGACTCAGCCGGGGACGGGACGGTGGTGCGCGTTGATGAGGACGGAACGAGGACTGCCGGGCGTTTCGTCAACCGGGAGTTCCAGCCCGCGGATCCCGGGGCGACCGGGTCGTGAACCATCTTCTCGAGCGCCGTCCTGTCATGGTCGGGATCGCCGGTCCGAATGGAGCCGGTAAGAGCACGTTCTATGATGCGCACATCCGCCCCGCAGGGCTTCGTCTGGTGAACGCCGACGTGCTGGCAATGGGACTTGACGTGGATGCCTATGACGCGGCGCGTCTGGCTGACGCTTTGCGTCGGCAGTTGGTGCGAGCACGGGAGAGCTTCGCATTCGAGACGGTCTTTTCTGATCCTGTGGGAGACAAACTCCGTTTCATGGGTGACACGGTTGCTGCCGGCTATACGGTCGTGCTCTGCTTCATCGGCATTTCCGACTGGGCGTTATCTGAGGAGCGTGTCGCCATGCGAGTTTCGCAGGGTGGCCACGATGTGCCGACCGAGAAACTCAAGGCGCGTTTTCCACGGGTCATGAACAACCTGGCCACGGCGCTCCATCAACTGCCCCATGTCTGGGTGTTCGACAACGATGACATGGCAAGACCGTTTCGGCGGGTAGCAGTGGTCGAGCAAGGGTGCGTCGAATCCGTTTCTCAGCCGGTTCCGGGATGGTTGGTGGGGCTATTGCCGTAGCTCGTATTCGTACCGATCCTACGGAATCCAGGGTCCTCTTATTTACGTATAAACGCAAGAATGGTAAATGTGCAGAGTGATGGAGGAATGCCACGGAAACCAAGAATTCAGTATCCAGGGGCGGTCTATCACGCGATGAGTCGGGGGGATCGTGGGCGTCGGATCTTCAAGGAATGGCCGAAAGGCGACATGCGAAAGTGCGCACTGGCCTGGCTGACGCATTCGCGGACCATGGCCGATCATGCGTGGATTGCGAAGCGCTTGGTCATGGGCACACCGTCAAACATGACGACCTATATTGATCGAGTAAGAAACGGACAAAGCAAGGCCATCCTGCGCATGCAGAAGCGACTCAGAAAGGTGATACGTAAATAAGAGGACTCTGACCCTTCTGTCAAATCACCTGCTCTGACCAACTGAGCTAAGGTGGCAACCCGGGCTGCAGGAACAGCGGAGTGAGATTATGGCCGTTTTCGAACCGAAGTCCAACAAATTCAACAAACGCACTTTCAGCGAGGGAGTCAGCATGGAAACGCCGTTTTGTACTTCAGAAATGATGCTCCACACTCTACACTGGCGGAGCGTTTGGTGACATGAACTCACGTTTCCGGGAAGAAAACGAGGTGAAGACATGGATTGGAAAACTGCAGCAGTAACGGTATGCCTTGCGGCAACGGGTGTCGCCGCGGAACCGGTGTTCTACCATGACGTGAACGTGAGTCTGTCCAACGCACTCGTACGCGGCAACGGCACCCCGGCCAATATTGAGCTCTATCTGGGCGTCACAGACGTCTCTCTGCCGGCGACAGCGGAGGCGTGGAACCCTAACCTGATGGGCTGGGCGGGAGTGAAGATGACCGGCTGGCAACGCGGCGGCGGGGCATTCTGTGCCATGGACCATAACGGCACGATTGCCGACGTATCCGGCGCGACGGGCAAGGTTAAGCTTGCTGTCGATGTGACGGTGAACCCCGACCCCTGGGTTAAGGGCGGGGAGGCCCGGTATGTCCTCGAGCTGGAGCGTGACGGGCCGAAGGTTTCCGGCAGTTTTGCCGGGACGTTCAAAGGACGGGAGGTCAAGGGCCCTGTTGCCGGGACCATACGCGCGCACCCGTGGCCGAAGCCGGACAGCACTTACAGCATGCACGCGCCGGGCGAGCATCCGCGACTGATTTTCCGCAAGAGCGACCTGCCGGCCCTGCGGGCGCGGGCGAAGACGCCGGAAGGCAAGGCGCTGCTGGCCCGGCTCGATGCCGTGCTGGCGCAGCCCTGGACGCTCTGGCACCCGATGGGCTACGCGTTCAAGTACCAGATCACGGGGGACGAGAAGTGGGCCGTGAAAGCCAGGCAGGAAATCGACGCCGCACGCGGCGGCCGCCGGCAGAAGGACAGCCGCTACAGCTACACCGGTCCGAACGGGAAGCTCCGCGCCGGCCCCAGCTACGCGGCTATGGCTATGGCCTACGATTTGCTTTACGACCGGCTCGATCCCGCTTACCGGAAGGCGCTGGCCCGTGAGCTGCAGAACAAGGTCTGGGGGCAGCTCGCCTACAAAACGGGCGGGGGCCAGCACAGTCCGCGTTCCAACCACTACGGCGCCTGGCAGGGCGGCGGCGGCACGGTTATCCTGGCCATCACCGGCGACGAGGGAACGGACCCGGAGATCATAGACGCAGCCAATCGCCTGTTCCGACAGCGGGCCAAGCGTGCGTTCTATGACGGGTACGGCTCGAAGGCGTACTTCTTCGAAGGCCATCACTGCGGGCGGCTGTCGACAAACACCGGTCTGTCCAACTACCTTCAGGCGCTCCGCGTGGCATGCGGAGAAGATTGGATCACCCCGTATCCGCCCGCGCAGTGGTTGCTTACGAAATGGGTCTATGAGCTGGTCCGTTCCGGCGGGGAGTTGCGCAACTGCCAGCGGGGCATGTATGCCCGCGCCTTTGAACGCGGCGGGCTGTCCAGTGGCGGCGACTTCGCGCAGGGCTTCGGCATTTGCCCGGAGTCCCACAAGCCCGCTGTGCTGTGGACGTTCAACCATGTCGTCCAGCCGGGTGAAACCAAGGACTTCGATTCCATCAATTACCCGCACCGGTCGGTCTATGCGTTCGTCAACTGGCCGGTTGGCGTCGCCGAGGCGAACCCCGCAACAATCCTGCCGAAGGTGCACTACGACGAACTGGCCGAGTACTACATCTTCCGTAACGGTTGGAAGGGAGAGGGCGACGTGATCGTAACGGCCATTGGCGGCAAGCGCCACAAGAAGTACGCCAAGGAAGACGTGTTCGTGCTGGGGATGGGCGTGAAGGGGGCGTTACCCATTGACTTTCCGCATCTGCGCGGCGCGGTGATGACCGACAACGGCGATGACAGCTATGTGTTGAGTCATGATAGCACGTCGCTGGCGGTAGATTTCTCCGGTGCGAGCGGCGGCCCGGCGCTGATTGCGGCGGCGGGCCCCGGCGCGTCCGCGCACATCAAGAAAGCCCTGCCAATGAAGGTCTTCACGGCCGGCGGCCGGAAGATCTCCATCTCCGTCGTCGGCGAAGGGACATCCAGGCCGCGTGTGCAGGGCGACGCCGTGGTGATCGGCAAGCGGACCATTCGGTTCGACGGCAAGACGCTCACGCTCGGCACGGAATAGGCGAGCGAACTGAAGTTGACCGCGGCAGCTCTTCTACTTCTTCAGGTATCGTTCCGCGGGGGAAGACGGGAGCACCGGAATGGCGCACAACAGGCACAGGCATATTATGATCGCGGCACTGGCCGCGGCCCTCGTGGGCGGTGCCGGGGCGGGCCTGTACGTGGTCGATCGTTTCCTGGCTCGAAGCGGCCGCATCGGGCTTGATGCCGCGGTCGAGCGCTTCGCCACACTCCAGGACGCCATCTACTGTTTCGCCGAAGACAAGGGAGAGCCGCCGGCGTCACTGGCCGAATTGGTTCCCGCGTATGCGCCGGAGTCGTTCACCCGGTGCCGACCCGACCCCCGCGACCCCGCCGAGATTCCCATTCGCTGGGTGGCGGAAAAGCACACGTTGTCCTGGCCGCGGCCCTACGTACTAAGGGGATTGTTCACCCGGCGGATCCCGATAGAAGCAGTTCTCCAGTTCCGTCCCGTAGCCGGCGGGCCGCCGCCGAACCCAACCCCGCCGAATTGTCCCGGGGGCACCGCGCCGGTCCGTGACACACCGGCCGTGATGCAGGTCACCAACACGGCACCATATAGGGTCGCACCGGCCGATACGATTGTGCTTGAGGCGGAGCGGTTCCAGCATCTTACTCACGGCTGGGAGATAGGGACGGATCCTCTGGCGGCCGGCGGTGCGTACCTGCACAACAAGGAAGGGGCAGGAGACTGTGAGGTCGAGTACACAATCGACGGCACCCCCTTTTCCCGGGTCGGCGATGTCTACAACGTCACCGGCGACATGCGCGCGCCGGTGGCGGAGCTCCGGTTCATGGTTCCACGCACCGGCGTCTATCATCTCTACGCGCGGACCATGGCACAGCGTATGCGCTGCTCCAACCTGACCGGCCTCACGGTGAATCACGGCGAACGCCTGAATGTGGGCCGGAAACGCAGCCGGCCGTTCTGGTGGTTGTGGCACCGGGTCGGGGACGAAGGCCTGCTTCTTACCGGCGGCGTCAACACCGTGAGCTTCCGGACCGTCCAGGACGATGTGAAGGTCGATCAACTGGTGTTCAGCCCGCATCCGCTCGGGCTTGCGGAGTCCGAACCTCGCGTACTCGTCGGCGGCCTCAGTTGCGAACCCGTCTTTCCGCAACACACGCCGCCGGTCTGCCTGAGTCTCTCGGCCGAGTCTCTCAACGTAGTCTCAAACATCTGCCCCGCCGTCACGGCCTGGCTGCGCAGACTGCACGCCGGCGAACTGGCGCTCAAGATGACCGTTTCGTTGCGGGGCCCCCGCGGGGAGACCGACAAGCTCTCGACCCCGGTGAAGCTGGAAGCGGGCGTCGACCTGGTTCGTGTCGACCTGCCGCGTTTCAAGCCGCCCGCCGACCTTGGCGATTTCCTGTTGCGGGTTGCGGTCATCCCGGCGTCCGGACCGGCCGTGACGCGCACTCGAGTGCTCAGCCGTCCGTATGATTGGCGGATCCTGGGTCCGCTCCCCTACCTGTGGGACGGACAGGAAGGACCTCTTGACGGGGAACAGGATGTTTGTTCCGTGCATGAATACAACGGCAGGGCATATACCTGGCAACGTTACGACGCCGGGGACAATGACCCGTTTGGCCTGATGGACTTCGGGCAACGGTTCACCGGCAACCGGTTCCTTGCCCCGGAACAGCGCACCGTCTATGCCCGTACCGAGGTCAACGTGCCGGCCGCGGGACGGTACCGGGTAAAGGGCATGGGTGACGACGACATGACCGTGTGGATCAACGGCAGGCATGTACTCGACATCTGCCGGGTGAAGGGGCCCGCCATTCGGTCGGTGCAAGCTGCGGAAATCGATCTGCCCGCCGGTCGTGCCACCATCCTCTATCGACTCAACCAGAGGAGCGGCCAGTGGCAGGGCAAGGTGTTCTTCCGCGGCGCGGACCACGGCCTGACCGGCATCACCGGCATCCCTTTTGAGCACCACACCTTCTTGCCGCGCGGTATACATCGGCCGTGAACGCAGCTTGCCGCCGCCCGTGCCCGGCGTCAACGAGTGGTGAACAATCGCCCCGCAGAACGGCACAGAAATGGGCCACCGGCTCTATGTTCGGGCCGTCGCTGATCGGTTCCGGCGCCCCGTCTTTCGAATGTACCCGGGCCCAAGCGCCGCGCCACCCGTCCATCTCAATTCGGCCCTCCGCGCAGCAGAAGTGCAGTATCGTTCCTTCCGGCTGCCAGCATCCGCCAACCGCCAGACTCACCAGGACGTCATCCGCAAAGCGCGCGATCAGAACAGTGTCAAGATCCACGGCTTCGCCCCTGTCCGCCATGATCGCGGATACGTGCCGCCATTCGCCCGGCAGAGCCCACAGCAGACTGCAGACCAGGTGGGAGCCGCTGTCGAGAAACTGTCCTCCGCCCGACAGCTCTGGATCATGCCGCCACGTGCCGGCTGTCAATGCCAGCCAGCCCTGGGCCATGTATCCGTTCACACACCGCAACGGCCCGCACTGCTCCGTCGCGAGTAATCGGCGTACCGCCCGAAGCGCACCCGTGTAGGGAGTCTTGTACCCGACAAGCACGTGCCGGCCCGAGCGGCGCGCCGCCTCAACGACCGCATCGGCTTCCTTGAGCGATACAGTCATGGGCTTCTCGACCAGCACGTGACATCCCGCGGCCAGCGCCGCCCGTACCTGTTCCCCGTGCATGCCGTGCGGCGAGGCGATCAGCACACCGTCCAGCTCTTCCCGCTCCAGCATCTGGAAAGCGTCATGGTATTCTCTCGGCTTCCCACGCCCTTTCCAGGCCGCCACAAAACGCCGCACGGACGGCGGGCGCGGGCCGCACACGGCGACAAGCTCAACGTTCTCTTCTCGCGCCAGCGCCGGGGCATGGGCCCCCGTCGCGTAACCGCCGCATCCGATCACACCCACCCGCAGTGCCGCGCTCATGTCGTGCTCCCTTCAGCCAGGCTGTCCCGGACAACGGCAATGGTTCGGTCGATGTCCTCCTCGGTGTGCGCGAGGCTCAGAAACATGCCGTGATTGTGATGGAGATAGACGCCCCGGCAAAGGCAGCGGCGCAACATGTCGAGCACCCGTTCGTTGTCGGATTCGTCATTCTCCGGGTTCGGCATCGGTCCCCAGCCGCGTAGCCGGTAGCTTACTCCGCCCGCCTCGCATGCCGCGTTCACACCGGCCATCAGCCGTTCTCCCATCCGCCACTGGTGCGCGATGCCGTCGCAAGACTCCAAATGGTCCAGAACCGTCCGTATCGCGACGAGGCTCAAGGTATCGGCGTGGAACGTTGCCGCTATCCATACCCGCTTTGCCGCGTCCGTTGTCATGACCTCCTCAGTTCCCGCAACGAAGCTGGCCGGTAACCCGTTGCCCCAGGCCTTGCCGTAGGTGGCCATGTCCGGCGTGAGTCCTTCCCTGACACTTACGCCGCCGATATCAATGCGGCAGCCTGTCTTGACTTCATCGAAGATGCACAGCGCACCGTGCTCGTGCGCAAGGTCGATGCAGCCCTGAAGAAAGCCCTGCTCGGGTCCGCGGAAACGCAACGTCTCGACGATGACGGCCGCGGCGCGGCCGCCATGTTGTTCCAGCAGATCAGCAAGCGTATCGAGGTCGTTGTACGGGAATTCGATGCTCAAAGCGCGCGTCGTTGGCGGCACACCGGCAACAAACGGGGTAGTCCAGTCGTGCCAGCCGTGATAGCCGCATCGGAGGACGAGGTCGCGCCCCGTGACGGCACGCGCGAGACGGATGGCCGCGGTTGTGGCGCCGCTGCCGCCGATCATGAATGCCAGACGTTCGGCCCAGGGGATCTTGGAGAGAATGCGTTCAGCCAACTCGAGTTCGAGAAGATGTCCAACCGAATAGACGATACCTTCCCGCATCTGGCGTTCGACCGCCTCGATCACCGCCGGGTGCGCGTGCCCCAACACGATGGGGCCGAATCCCATCAAGTAGTCCAGATACTTGTTATCGTCCGCATCCCAGAAATGTGCTCCTTCGGCTTTCCGAGCGTAGACAGGATAGCCCTTATCGAGCATATCGTGGTTACGTTTGTGCACGAGGCAGCCGGGCACGATGAGTTCGTCCGATCGTGCGAGCAGCTGCTTCGAGCGTTCGACACAAGGCGTCCGTGCAGATTCTTCCGTATTCATGCGCCCATTCTTTCAAGGGTCGCACGGTGTCTTCTACGGCAATCGAGGCAAATGCCGCGCCGCGTTTGAGCGGATCGACGCACTGTTGCGTTCCCGGGCGTTCAGGGGTAAACTCCTCCCGTCATGACGGAACCGAACGGATTGGTGCCGGAACACCGGCCCACACCGCCCTTCGAGGGCAGGATCGTGCGGGTGGAGCACTATGCCGGCGCCCCGGAATCGACCAGGCACTTCCATAGGGAGTACGAACTCATCTACGTCACGGGAGCGCTCGGTGAGCGTGAAGTCGCCTCGGTACGGTCCCCCGTCGCGGGCAAGGTGTTGCTGCTGGTCGGGCCTGACCTGTCCCACAGTTGGACCTGCAGTGCAACGGAAGAGGCGAGCTGCTACGTCGTGTTGCGCTTCTCGGAAGACTCGCTCGGGAAAGACATGCTTCGACGTCCCGCCTTCGGCGCGGTCCGGGCGCTCCTGGAACATGCCCGGCACGGAGTCGTGTTTCCGGCAGACGTGCCCGGCGCCCTGACGGATCGGATTCAGCGAATGCCGGCGCTTTCCGAAGCGCGCCGGGCGATAGCTGTGTGGGATATCCTGACCGAACTGGCGGAAGCACCGCGCACATACTGCGCGGACGAACCCGATCTATCCGCCTTTCACTCGCCGCAAGAGCGGGACGCCTTCAACCTGGTGCGCGAAATCATCCTCGCACAACCGAACAAACGGGTATCCCTGTCCGAGGCGGCCCGAGCAGCGGGCATGAGCGTGTCGTCGTTCTCGCGGTTCATCCGTCGCGTCACCGGCACGAGCTTCGTCGACTACGTGAACCGGGCCAAGCTCTCCCGCGCCGCGGACCTGCTGCGCGCGTCGGACGGGACGGTCCTCGAGATCAGTCTGGAAGTCGGATTCAACAGCGTGTCACATTTCAACCGGCTGTTCATGCGCCTGCATGGCTGTTCACCGGCCCGGTATAGAAGATCCTGTAGCCGGAGCAATGCGGGTCAGGCCAGAGGCCGGGAAGCCGAAAGCTGAGTGTCAGGGTGCAGTAGGTCAGTCCCGCTTCCTCAGATCATAGCAGACCACGCGCGAGAATTCGCCGTCGCCGGCCTTGGGGACATTGTTGCCGGTACACATCTCGGTCCGCATATACATGAACCCGTCGTGATAAGTTGGGGAAATGCAGGTGGCGATCCGGATCTTCGTCTCGGTCATGGCGAACTTCTCGAGATCGATCATCCTGAGCGAACCACAACCCGCGTACAGGCCGCGGTTCTCGACGTTGATGGGATGATACCCGGTAGGATGCGGAACTGCCCTCCCACTCGGGATATGCGAGAGCACCTCGCCGGAAGACAAGTCCATGGCCACCAGCCCGTGTCCCCCCTCGACGTCCTTGTTCTTTGTGCCGCGAAAGTCGTAGACCCGGTTCCCGGCGACGGTCAACTGGGAACGGAAGTGGGACTCGGTCGGGCGCGACCAGATGCGCTCGTAGGCGGCGGGCGTGATGCGAAAGGCCGTAGGCCCGTGGACGGGATCGTCCTTTCGGTTCTTGGGACGCAGATTGTTCACGAGGACCAGTTCGCCGACCATGGCCGCGCCGCAGCTCGCGTGTACCGAATGCCATGCCTCGTTCGTCGTCATGTCCCAGCATAGCTTGCCGGTTTTCGCCTCCACCAGGCATCCATCGACGAAGAAGTAGCCTTTACCTTCGTGGAGCCAGACCACCGGCGATTGCCGGCCGCACCCCGCCTCCTTGACGGCCCAGCGCTTCTCCCCGGTTTCGGCGTCGTAGCCGGTCAGGCCGCCGTCGCCGCATACCACGATGCCGTCAACCGCCGCGGGCACCATAAGGCGTTCTACCGCTTTTCCATCGCCCCGCTTCGCAGCAGTTACCTGCCACAACGGTTCGCCGCTTGCCGCATCCACGCAGTACATCGTCTCGTCGGACCCGGGCGCGTAGATGCGGCCCCGGTAGTAGCACGAACTCATGTGGGCGCGTGCAGCATCGACATCGATCATGCCCTTGCCTTCGAAGACTGTTCGCCACAGGGTCCAGAGGTCTGAGCAAACCGCCACCCCTGAAACGGGGTTTTCAGAAAAGCCAATATTTATAGGGGTTTGCGAAGGGGGGCTGAGAAAATAGTTTCGTGTGGGTTTTGGGAGGATGGGATTTGTGG
>Ga0272442_10011594_pt1 | contig 10730 bp, 5 predicted proteins | sample SSMForm2O_FD_200262 | JGI IMG/M metagenome (GOLD analysis project Ga0272442, IMG submission 200262) | Marine sediment archaeal communities from Little Sippewissett salt marsh, Falmouth, MA, United States - SSM-Form-2O | ecosystem: Environmental > Aquatic > Marine > Wetlands > Sediment ... | reverse complement strand
ATTCGAAGTGTGCTGGGTCACGCCGTGGGTGATTTCGTGGGCGATGACATCCACTGCGCCGCAGAGATCGCTGTATCTGAAACCGTCCCCGTTGCCGAAATGGATATAATGGCCGTTCCAGTAGGCGTTGTTATAATCCTGACCCAGATTGATGATGCTGTACATGGTCATGCCCTGGCCATCGATGGAATTGCGGCCGTGTATGGTCAGGTAATAATCATAAATCCTGCCCATGGCCCAGATCATGCTGACGGCATTGGCAGGCCAGTTGTTTTTGTCGAGGCTTTCAACGTAGTACCGGGGTGCATCGGGATCATCGTCCCGGTTCACAATGTCCAGAACCACCAGCCCCCCGTAAACAGGCTGGACAGGGGTGGAGCTTGCTGCATCGTACATGGGCTTGGTCAAATCCATCATGGTGTACAGGCCGTTATCCTCATAGCAGGGCACCGTGCGCTGGATTCCCAGCAGATCCGTGCCCGTACCGGTGGTGATCTGACCGGTCATGGTGTAATCGATCCAGTGAATCAGGCTGCCGGTCATGGCATCCATAAAATAAAATCGGCGTTCCGGACCGTGGATCAGGACCACATGCCAGACATGATGCGCCGTGCCTTCCGGATCGATGTAAATCTTTTCTTCGCAGCGGTCGACACGCACATCATTCTGATTCAGTCCCCAGTGCGACCGGGCCGCACTGACTGCAAGCGCGGCGGGGAGCACACGGGTACGGTCCGGGGTTATCGCCGGCGGCGGCACATACCGGCCGTTAAATCCGAGAATCCGCTGATCACCGGTTGTATGCACCACGATGTCTTTTCCCCATATTTCGAGATCCCCGTGGATTTGCTGAAAACGCTGGTGGATGTTCCCGTTGATATCGGTAATGGTTCCGGACAGCCGGAACGATGCGGAAGAGACGGGCATGCCGAGAACCGGCTGAAGCCAGTCCAGATACCGGAGCGCCTGTGCCTGCGTACCGGCTTTGGCAGCGGGGCCCGGCCCGGTATCCATGCGGACAGGTACGGTGTGCGTTACAAAAAAAGGCAGTCCGGTTGTTTCGTCCCGCCAGATACGTGCGGACTGGCGGACAGCCTGCCCGATTGAAACGGTCTGCAGGGATGCCGGGGCTTTATAATGACTGCTGTTCCCGGGATTCAGATGGAAACGGCTGATACGGGTTCCCAGCCGGCCGCTGATACCCGCTGCGGAAGCGGAAGGAACGGTTATGGGCCGTCTTTGTGCGGTTTTCAGACGGGATGGTCCTGAATGGGCGGCATGCAGCATTGCGGCCGATGCCAGAAGGCAGATTGGCAGCCATTTGCGAAGCATGGCAGGCTCCTTTCACGTGATCTGGTAAGATTATTTTTTAATGATGTCCATAATGAGACGGCGTATCTCCGGAAGGCTGCCGGGCGCGCTGTCGTCCCCGGCGGCCCAGCTGGCGGCATGGACGGTTCCCCCTTTGCGGGCCTCAATGGTGTAGGTCAGATTGCCGGGCCGCTGATATTCTGTTTCGAAAAATTTCAGATCTTCCAGTTTTGAAAAAACGGCAGCCATTTCTTCAGGCGTGACATGACCGAGCGTGTCCGGAACCGTGCCCGGGGATTCGGAGCGCGTGATATGCCCGGCGGGACTCAGCCGGTACACGAGGGTGCTTCCTGAAAAGCCTCCCTGTTCCGTCAGGCTGATTTCCATTCCCGATTGAAGCGGTTCCGCCATTGTACCCGGAGGGATCTCCCGGGAACGGCAATGGATCAGTAAAAGAGGAATGCATATGAAGATGAATGGCCGGATCATGACTGCCCTCCCTGGATACGTGGTCTGTTTGAAAAATACATATTATGCAGGGAAAAGGCAAGAGATATTCAAAGGCCCTGAACACCCTGTTTCTTCACTTTTCAGCGGCGATGCGTTTTCCCAGTGAACAGAGTCCGATGATATAAAAGACGGAGAAAAGCAGCGCAAAAAGCGGGGAAACCCGGGCGAACCACTCGAAACGGAATGAATGGATCTCAGCCAGTGCGGAAAGAACGGCAAAGATGATGGCCGGCAGCAGGCATATCCACGGCATCCTGCTGAATTCGGCTTTCTTTTTAATCTGATTGTAAAAATACAGGGAGATCACCCATATGAGAATGAAAAAGGCATTGAATGCCATAACGACGATCGACTCACTTTTCATCCACAGGTAGAGCGCGGTAATGATGATGGCAAAGATGGGAATTTCCCTGACTCCGTATTTGCGGAATTGATCGAGCGTTTCATGCGATGTCCATGAGACCTGAAGTTCGATACGGGTGCGGTTGATGCCGATACCGGTGAACAGCCAGGCGTAAGCCATCAGGCTGCCCGTCAATACGCGGACCAGACCGGAGATCCGGACCGGCGCGTGCATGAACACAGGCAGACGGTGGAAAATGACGGGGAGTGCAAAAGCAGGCAGCAGAAAGGCTGCGGCTGTGAACAGTTCTCCGTACCCCACGGATTTGTGCCGGCTTTTTCTGAAAACCAGTCCTGTAATGATCATGGGAATGAGCATGACGAAGCAGAGGATGACCTGTCCGGTGTCATGGGTCATTTATGCGCCTTCCATGTTAGATGTACCGGTGAAGGACGTACTGCATAATGGCATGCGTGAAATCCGGGCTGTATTGAAATGTATACGTATTTTTTATGAATGAGGTTTCACGTCTCGGAGAGACAGACGGGTGTGATGAGCGGATGAAAAAAGGCTCCCCGGCCGCGTCCGGGGAGCCCTGCATGCATGAAACATGGCATTTTTTTATTTCATAATTATGGCCCGCCGGACGCGTGTGAACGCATCCGTCTGCATTTTATAGAAGTAGACGCCGGTGCCGACACGGGAGGCATCCCATTGAACCGTGTGCCAGCCGGCGCTCTGTGTGCCGTTGGCCAGTTCGGCCACGATCTGGCCGGCCATATTGTATACCGTAATGATTACATGCGTTTCTCCGGGCAGCTGATAGGAGATGGATGTGACCGGATTAAACGGATTCGGGTAATTCTGGGCCAGGGCGAAACCGTTCGTCTCTGCTGCGCAGCTCTGTTCCAGACCGGTTGCGGCCAGTGCTTTGGGGGATACGCCGCTGACCTGAACAATCAATTCCGTGGTGTCTGTCAGGGCGCCGTCGCTGATTACCACGTTCAGCGTGTCCGTGCCGCTCCAGTCCGCAGGGGCCGTGAGAACGAGCGTGTCGCCGCTGAACGCATGGGCGACATGACTGCCGCCGGTCGCGTCCCAGATGAGGGCGGAATCGGGTGTTTCAGGATCGTACACCTTGTCCCACCATTCGCTGAGCGGCTTGCTCGATGTGTCGCCCTGCCCCATGGTAATGCCCGGCAGTTCTTCCGTGAATTCCGGCTTGTCATTGACCGGATTGACCGTGACCGTGGTGGTGTCCCTGTCGGTCTGACCGTCGGGATCCCTGGCAATAAAAATGACCTCGACATCGCTGCCGAACCAGTTTTGAGTGGCGCTGACCGTGGCGATGCGGGTGTTGTTGTCGATATCCACCAGAACGCCTTCGTAGCTGGATATGATCCTTTTGGTTTTCAGAGACGGACTGCTGTTTCCCAGGACCTCTGCGCTCCACACGATCTGGTCGTCCGGGTGATCCGGATCGGAGACATAATCATCCAGGGCGATATCGGAGGATTGGTCCTCGTCGAATACCACGGGCGGAATCGGGGGATCGATGCGGGGCGGATTGTTTTCGGAAGTGACCGTCAGCGTGAAGGACTGCCTGTCTTCCGAATAACCGTCCCAGACCTTGATGGTGATGCGTGTTTCTCCGGACTGTCCATGCGCGGCCACGATCCGGACATCGCGGTTATACCCGGAACCGCGAAAATGAATGTTGCCGTCGGGCACCAGGGTTTTGTTGTCGGCCCATCCGATGATCTGGAAGGGTGAATTGCTGTCATTGGTGATATTCAATGGAATGTGATCCGTTTCCCCGTTTTCCGGGATGGTCTGGTTCGCGATATCACCCAGGTGAAGATCACTGATGTATGTGATAATAACCGTCGTGATATTGTCCGTGGTCGTGTATTCGACATCACTGACTTCGATGGTAAACCGGACCGTCTCCGTGCCGCCTGGAGGCGGGGGCCAGGTATCCACGGGATCAAAGCACAGACTGCGAAGGGCCTGGGTGAGTTTCAGGAGTCTCACATCACTGATTGTGTATTTGCCGCCGCCCGCATAGGCAAATCCGGACAGGGAGGACGGCGTAAAAGATCCCTTGTTGATATTGTCAATGGTCACCGATGCCGTCAGGTTCTGCAGATCAGCAATGACCACATTCGAAAACGGATGGATGGTCGCGTTGTCATTGACAGTCTGGCCGGCCTGGGTATTATGAATATCAGGGGGTGTATTCACCGCCAGGTACCGGAGAGTGAATGTGTATGGATTTTCATCGGCATCATTGCTGAGGATGGTCACTGTCGCAAATTTAAAACCCGAAGATGTCCCCCTGAAAATGATGATGAACGTGGAAGATCCGCCGGGAGCAACGGGAGAATCAGGCGCCTTGAAGATCCTGAATTGATCGTTGTCCACATCGGCGCCGGTCAATGTGAAGCCGGAGATGAGGAGATTGTCGGTCGTCCCCTGATTGAAAATGGTGAACTGCATGAGTCGCGGAACATCAACGGGGTCCGGTCCCAGCCCGATGACATCTCCGATGCCGATATCCCGTGTCCCCTGTTTCACGTGAATTTCCTGATCGCCTGAAGGGACCGGAATTGAAAACAGGGATGTGGCGGCCAGCATGGACAGAATGCATACCGCTAGAATCGCTTTTTTCATAATGAACTCCTGTATTCGTTTCGGGGGATAAATAAATGACTGTATTTCATTTTGTTATGATTCATATGCAAATCCGGATGGCTTTTCCATAAGGAAGAGTGCACTTAAACATTTTATTTATATATATAAACAGAGATTGAATGCATACACCATATAAATTGCAATCGGAAATTAGCATAAAGTATGCCATGATTGTATAATAAACAAATAATTATGTATAGGTTTATCTTCAAAGCAGGTCGTCATTATCATGCCTGTGCGCCTGAGGCGAACCACCGTGACGCCCAAAGCGCCTCTGCGGCTCTGGCGGCGGATGTTTACCCAGAAGCCCGTTTCATCCTGATGGTATTGCGCGGTCAGGGGAACGGGCGCAGTCATTTTTTCCGGATGGGGGCCAGACATGACCGGCGAACAGCCTTTCCGGATCAGCACCGCGGCCGTGCTGGCGCTGATAAAAACAGTGCCGTCTGCCTGCAGGATATTGATTGTCAATCCCGGTCTTCTTCCAGCCGGATCTTCATCTGTTCCATTTGAATCTGAAACTGAATCATTTTTTCATAGGTCTTGATCCGGACCGCCTGCTTCGCATCGCACATGACCGACTTTCTGTCCGTATCGTCCGCAATGACTTCCACCATGGTGCCGCCGGCCTGATATACGGATGCCGCTGCGAACTGAAAGGGAACCAGCCCGGAGCGGCCCGAGCTGTGGCTCGGATCCACGATTACAGGCAGTATGGTGCGGTCTTTCACGGCCCGGATCACATCCAGGTCGATATGACTCCGGTTGTAGTCGCCGTGAACCGTGGATTTTACGCCCCGCTCGCACAAAATAATATTCTTGTTCCCCTGCAGTGCGATGTATTCCGCCGCAGAAAGCCATTCTTCAAGTTCCGCAGCGATGCCCCTTTTATACAGCACAGGTCTGCCCGACTGCCCGGCCGCCTCGAGTAAATTGAAATTCTGGTAATTTCGTGTGCCGATTTGAATCATGTCTGCGCGGCCGGCTACCAGCGGCACCTGTTCGATGCCCATGACTTCCGTCACATAGGGGAGGCCTGTGTTGTTCCGGACCCTGTCCAGAATATCCAGGGCCTGTTCACCCAGGCCCCGGAAATCCCATGGCCGGGTTCTCGGCTTGAAAGCACCGCCGCGCAGCATGAGCCGGTCGCGGATACCGTACCTGTCGGCCAGACCGGCCAGGGCATCTCCGATGCCGGCTGTTTGATCATAACTCTCCACGGCGCAGGGCCCCGCAATAAAAACAAATCCGCTCTCGCTGAATACGCGCGAAAAACCATCAGGTCCCGGTATCCTGATCTTCAGCCGCTTTCTTTCAATTTTCTGATTCTGCTCGCCGATGACTTTTCTGGATATCGTCTTGTAGGGAGAAGATATCCGCCAGACACGCACCACGCCCCGGAAGTTTTCAATCAGTGACTTGTCCAGACGGGTGGCGTCGCCTTCAACGGCGATCACCGTATACAGATCGCCGTACAGGACGTCCGGCCGGCAGTTTTTTGATGTAATGAGATCGCGGAGCTGTTCCACCGTATCCTGATATTCTTTGTCGACTTCGATAATCATTTTACATTCCGTGTCACTGGCTCATTTCAGCATGAGCAGCTTCCTTGCGTCCCTGATGGCCCCGGACTGCATGGTGTATATGTACACCCCGGAGGGCATGATCCGTCCGCAGTCGTCTTTGCCGTTCCATTCGATGCTGTGGGTGCCCGCCGGCATGGACTCATCCACAAGGCGCCGGATGATCTGACCCCGCATGTTATGGATTGTGATTGTCACACGGGCCTGTTCCGGCAGTGTGTACCGGATTTCCGTGCGCGGGTTGAAGGGATTGGGATAGTTCTGGCACAGCGTAAAACATTCCGGCACAACAGACTCTTTCACCGGTCTTTCCACGGGAGTGCCGCTGAAGGGCACGAGATAATCTTCCACTTCACCGTCGGGCGCATATCCTGTCCATGTCAGACCGGCAAACCGGCATAAACGGAACCGCATGACGGCCGAATCCAGCCAGGCTGTTTCCGGAACCGGGATATGAAAAACGCGGTCGCCCGTGTTCATCCACACATCATTCAGAATATGTTCGCCCGGATCGCCCCATGACCGGTTGCTGTTCCAGTCCATCCAGGCGTTCAGATACCCGGTATCCGTAACTGTGACCCGGAAATGGGCCGTATCGCCCCTTGCCCAGGTACTGGAAAAGACAACACCGTCCTCGTCATCGACGCTGTTCGTATCATCACCGTCCGCATCGAATGTGGGCTGCCCGTTGGCTTCCGCATCGACCTTTGTGCCCAGCATCAGTGTGGGATCAATGGCATGCCAGGCACCCAGGCTGGAAAGCAGGGTGGGGTACCCCGGGTCGGGCGCGTCCCCGAAATCGAAGAGATGATCCCCGGCTTCGATGACCAGCTCATAGTCCTCCACTTCCCCTTTGGGCGGCAGGTCTTCCGGATTCGATGAAGGGCCGCCGGTGTATACCGGGCCGCTGAAGGAAAGCCCCGGCACATCGCTGAAACGGAAACGGGCATAGGTGGTGCCGGGTGCGGCGGTGTAGGGAACGAGGAAGAGAAGGGTGTCCGGTCCTTTTCCGATCTGCATATCAACCGTTATATGATCGTCGTCATCCGCCCACGTCCCGTTCCGGTTGAAATCGATCCAGCCGTTCAGAATGCCCTGGGCGGATGCCCTGACTTCATACGATGCCATGGCGCCGGGCGTGAGCGGCGTGAGAAATTTGATCCCGTCGTCGTCATTAATACCGTCATCATCATCCCCTGAAGCGCCTTTTTTACCCTGGCCGTCATTGTCCGTATCCACGGTATCTCCCAGAAAGAATCCGCTGACCACCAGGTGCATGGCCCCGCCGTCGTAAGAACGCGTCGCGTAGAGCCATGCATCACCGTAATCAAAAAGATGGTTGATATTGGACACGTACAGGAGATAATCCTCCGTCTCCCCGTCTTCAAAGTCACCCGTGCCGTCCCAGGGGAGGGAAACCGGCACTTCGGAGATGGTGAAACGCGCCCACACATAACCGGGATTTGGACCGATCAGGAAATTCGGCGGTGCCGCGAACCGGTGGGCCCACAGTCCGGATCCCGAGCAACCCGGCGGGACCAGGTAGTTCTGAAGCACATGTTCATCGGCTGATGGTTCAATCTCCCCGCAGGAAGCGCTTCCGCCCCACTCGCCGTCCTGGTTCCAGTCGATCAGCACATTGATGTAGGCCCAGTCATCGGTCATCTGATTGCTCCAGCTGATATCGATGTTGCTTCCCCACATGGCCCACTGGCATGTGCCGCCGATTGCGTCCCGTGTGGCATAGAGCGGCAGTGAGTCGAGGATGACCGTTTCCGATCCGCTCGCTCCTGTAATGGTGTAGGGTTTGACAAGGTCCAGCCCGTTGTCATCATCCAGATTGTACGCGCCGCGGCACAGTCCCCGGTTGCCGCCCGGTTCGGTGCTGGGCTGGCACAGGGCGCCGCCGAAAAAGCATAAAAATCTTCCGCTGGCGTTGCCGTGCCGGATGGTATTGGATCCGGAAGACGGGCAGGTGGGGAACCGGCCGGTTACGCCGGTCGACGGATAGGCCACATCGCCATCCGGGGCATCCCCGTAATCCCGGTAAAATGAATCCGCCACGTAGAGCAGGTAATCTTCCGATTCACCATCCGCGAACGCTCCATGTCCGATCCAGCCATCGATGCCGACTGGCGTGTCGGAAATCGTGAACCGGGCCCAGACATAACCCGGTGTCGCGCCGATACGGAAATCCGGCGGGGACAGTTCACTGAGAATCCCGCCTCCCATGGGAACGTACAGGTCCCGGACAATGTGTTCGGTCAGATGGGGCGGTGAGGCATCCTCGCAGTGAAAGATCATGCCGCCGTCATTCCACTGGCCGTTCTGGTTCCAGTCCACCAGGACATTGACGTATGCTCCCTCTTCCGCCTCTACATAATAGCGGATATCCAGGTGCCGTCCCCATTCACCCACGCCGCAGGTCAGCATCAAATAGGAAGTGCTGCCGCCCGCATGAACAAAGCGTTCCCGGCCGCTCTCTCCCGTAATGGTATAAACGATACCGTCATAAATACCGGCATCGCCATCCCATGCGGTTTCATCCCCGTCCCAGCCACATCCGCAGCAGCCGCCGTTGCCTTCTGTTTCGTAATCCACCGAACTGCCGAAATAGCGCAGGCCCAGATTGCCGTGGCGGACCACGCCGTATTCGCCGCATGTGGTGAAATTGCCGATAATATCTTCGGTGGACCATTCCAGCCATCTGGCCGCGTAAGCCATGATGCCTTCGGGCGCGTCTCCGAAATCATACTCGAAGCGCCATTCGATGTCCATGATGATATCTTCCACTTCACCGCCGATGACAGGCCCGCCTGGTGAGGGTAGGGGGATGCCCGCATAGCGGAACCGGCCGAAGGTTTTCCCCTCCTTGGCATCCGCGGGGATGTGTATGATCAGCTCATTGATCCCCGGACCGACTTGGGAGCTGTTGATTACATGCTCGCCGGCATCATCAAAATCCCCGTCCTGGTTGAAATCCATCCAGCCGGCGATCATGCCGCTTTCAGAGGCTGTGATGCACACACGGGCGGTATCCCCGGCAATGAGCGGCGTGAGAAATTCAACGCCGTCCTCGTCATCGAATCCGTCGTTATCATCCCCGTCGGCCTGATTCGTCGGTTGTCCGTCGCTGTCCGCATCCACACCCTGGCCGAGAAACATGCCCGGAATGATCTGGTGACGGGCGCCGTTGTTTGCCAGCATGGTGCCGTAGAATACGGGCAGATCACCGAAATCGAAGAGCTCGGCCGGTGATGCCACCCGGATCAGATGGTCTTCCGTTTCCCCGTCGATAAATTCGCCGGTACCGTCCCAGGGAAGGCTGACCGGATCGTCGGTGATAGTCATGCGGAGCCATACATATCCCGGATTGGGGCCGATACGGAAAGGGGGCGGATCGAAATAGGAGAGTGTGCCGTTGGACGCTCCCGGGACATGATAGTTCTGGAGCACATGTTCTGCTGCCGATCCGGAGACGCAGGGAACAGAACCGCCCCACCGGCCGTCCTGGTTCCAGTCGATCAGCACATTGACATAGGCCCCGTCGATATTGTCCGTATCAAACCAAAGATTGAAATCCGTTCCCCAGCTGGCCATTTCGCACGGTGCGCCGATGGCCCGGCCCGTCTGGCCGTCGCAGAGCGGCACCACCGAATCTCCCCGGATGGTATAGGGATCGGGCCGCCAAAGACCGGATTCGGGATTGGTGCATTCTTCATCCATGTTGTATCCGTCCGGCGCGTATCCGTAGCAGTTGCCGGCATTTCCGTCAGTTTCAAAATCCACATGATGGCCCAGAAATGTGCCGCCCACTGCCGTATGCCGGATGTATCCGGCCGGGCCGCCCAGGCAGACGGGAAATTGTCCGGTGACGCCCAGGGAGGGATAGGCGAGCGCATCCTCGGGGGCGTCCCCGTAATCATAAAGTGTTGTCGGTGTCAGTACGTCGACGGCGTCCTCAATGGTCACGAATTCCTTGCCGGCCGGGCACTGGATTTCCAGTGTCGCATCATACCCGCCGGGCTGATAATAGGTCACCTGATGAGGTCCCCGGGTCTGGGCCGAAGCCGGGCTGCCCCCCGGGAAACTCCAGTTCCAGGATGAGGCGCCGATCGATTCGTCGGTATAGGTGACGGTCAGGGGCGCGAATCCGACCCCGGGATTGACGGAAAATTCAGGATGGCAGGAACAGTCAATCACCTCGATGTAATCGGTTTTGGTCTCCTGGTCAGTCCCGGCATTGGGACACTGGATTTGCAGGATTACGGTGTATTTGCCCGGTGCCG
>Ga0272442_10011593_pt1 | contig 10731 bp, 4 predicted proteins | sample SSMForm2O_FD_200262 | JGI IMG/M metagenome (GOLD analysis project Ga0272442, IMG submission 200262) | Marine sediment archaeal communities from Little Sippewissett salt marsh, Falmouth, MA, United States - SSM-Form-2O | ecosystem: Environmental > Aquatic > Marine > Wetlands > Sediment ... | reverse complement strand
CGGCCAGTAACTTGAAATACTCCTCGGCGTCCGCAATCTCGGCTCCGCCGACGCCGGCGCCTTCAACATCAAATATTACATCTCGCCCACCGATGATATCCTCGACAATGCCGACATCCTGCTCACCGAATCCAACCTGCCCGGTTTGAGCGGCTCGGGCGAAATCGAAGAATCCGTTAACATCCTTCTGCCCGATCTCGGCGTCGCCGAAGGACTTTTCAATCTCCTGATTCAAGTCGATGCCAACCAGGACATCGTCGAAGACTTTGAAGAAAATAACCTCGCCGTCGCTCGCTTCCATCTCGAAAGCGGCGAAATCCTCGACTTCTCCGCCGACTCCCTGGCGCTCGCCGAATCCGAAGTCACCGTCGGCAGCCCCTTCAATATCACCTTGCAGGTCTCGAATACCGCTCTCGAATCCGTCGATAATCTTCGCGTCGAATTCTTCCTCAATGATGCCGCGCTAAATGACGGATCGGTCGGGATGTATCTCGGCTCTCTCCCCGTGACCGTACCCGCCGCCGGCTCTGCCGTTATTGATCACCAGTTCATTCTCCCCGAGGGCGTGGTCCTGCCCGACAGCGATAACCTCTATCAGGTCATGGCGCTTATTGACCCCGAACAACTCTACGAAGAAGAAAATGAAGACAACAACTTGGTCTTCTCCACCAATTCCTTCCTCGCTTCCGCCGGTGCTATCGACCTGACTGCCACCCTCGACAACGCCCCCGCCCAAGCCACCTGGGAACAACCCCTTACCCTCGATGTCTCGGTAAACAACACCGGTGACATCGGCGCCCCGCCGTTCTTTGTCGATCTGTTCTTAAGTACTGACGACCAGCTCGACTATGCCGACTTCTATCTCAACAGTCAGATGATCTTCACCCTGGAACCGGGTGACGATCAAAACCTCACCTTCGATATTATCCTGCCCGGCCCCTTGCCCACTGGCGCCGGTGATTATTACCTCCTGGTTGATGTCGATGGCGGACAAAGCGTCATCGAAACCGACGAAGATAATCTCGTCAGCAGCCTGATCTCCATAACCGGAACACCGGATATCGCCGTCTTCTGGGACGACGCCCCCACCAAGAGCAACTTCGAACAGACCATCACCGTCATCGACCGTGTGGAAAACTGGGGCAACGCCGTCGTCGAAGCCGATCAATTCGAGATACAATACTATCTCTCTGCCGATGCCCTTGTAGATCAAAACGATGAATTCCTCGGCTCCCGCGCCCTGACCTCACTGGGACTCCAGGGTATCGAAACCACCGAAACCGAACTGATCCTTCCCGTCGATGGTGACGAAGGATTGTATTATCTCTTGGCTGTATCTGAAGCCGTCGGTGCCGCCGTCGATGAAGTACCGCTAAATGACACCGCCGTTTGGCCCCTCGAAATTATCTCCAACGGCATGCCCGACCTGAAAGCCTCAGCCCTATCTACCGCCGTCGAAGAAGCCGACTGGGGCGACGCCATCTCGCTCAATAACACCATCGCCAACGTCGGCACCGCCAACGCCGGTGAGTTTACCGTCACCTTCTACCTCAGCGATAACCGCTCCATAACCTCCCAGGATACCGTGCTCGGTACGCGAACCATTACCTCTCTCGCCGCCGCCGGAAACAATACGACCGCCAAACCCTTGACCCTGCCCGAAGTGAATCCCTTCGGTGAAGACGGCGAATTCTATCTCGGTATGATGGTCGATAGTGGCGGCACGGTCGCCGAAACCAACGACGCCAACAATATCCTCGTAACCACTAATCCGATAACCATCGGTAATGTCATTACCGTTGATCTGATCGCCGCCCTCGTCCAGGGACCCACCCTCGGTGAAATCGGCGACGAAACCATCGAGGTCTATTACGAGGTCTTTAACGCCGGCTCCACCAACTCTGCTGCTTATGACATCGACTTCTACCTGACTCAAAGCGGCTCAATCGACGCCAACGCCATCCAACTCGGCGCTGTGACTTCCGACTCCCTCGCCGCCGGCGCCTGGGCGACCGATACCGCCTCGCTGAGTTGGCCCGTCGAACTCAACGATGCCAACGGTCAAAACTTCTCCGTCGCCATGCAGGTCAACGCCCTGCAAGATCCCGAAGAAAGAACCTATGAAAACAATGCTGCCATTGGTTTTGGTGAGTTCCTTGTTGTCGCTCCGGTTCAAACCGACGTCGCTGTCACTGATGCTGATGCCGACGATGACGCCGAATGGGGCGATCCTGTCACCATCGACTATCAATTGCAGGCCACCGGTGAAATTAACGCCTCCGTTACCGTAGCCTTCTACCTCAGCGAAACTGCCGGCTCTAGCGCTGCCTATCAACTCGGTCAAGCCGACATCGACTTGACCGGTATCCAAACCTATGATGGCGCATTGACCTTCGCCCTGCCCGACGAAAGCCCCTTCGGCCGCGATGGTCAGTTATATGTACTCGTCCAGGCCGATCCCCAAAATGATATCGCCGAAGGCGACGATGACGCCGACGTCAACAATAACCTCTTCGCCACCCCCATCGAAATCAGCAGTGGCATGGCTGACCTGGTCGCTATGAAAATATCCGGCGTACCCACCGTCGGAACCGGACAAACCTTCGATGCCTATAACGAACTAACCAACTTCGGCTCCCTGCCCACCGATGATTTCTATGTTTACTTCTATCTCACTGAAGGTAATACCGATGTCGATATCGAAGAAGATATCTTCCTCGGCATGCGTCAAGTCGCTTCGCTCGAAGGTGGCGCCGTCAACTGGACCATCTCGTCCTTGAACATGCCCGCCAGCGGCATCGACAACGGACAATACTACCTCGCTATGTTTGTCGATCGATTCGATGATATCAATGAAATCTCCGAAATGAACAATATCGTCTTCTCCACCAAAACTATTCAGGTCTATAGCGCCAGCATCGAACCCGATGACGCCGAACCCAATAACACCACCGGAACCGCCACCGCTATCACCTTCGACACCGAAGGCGATACCCAGGGTCTCGCCAACAACATCCCCGATACCCTCACCCTGCATGACAGCCAAGATCTGGATTACTTCACCTTTACCGCACCCGCCGACGCCACCGGCCAAAATTCCGCCAATGGATTCGCCCGATTAAACGTAACTCCGTTCTCGGCTGCCGATAGCCCCGATACCCTTAATGTCGCCGTTAAAGTGAACGACACCAGCAACTCTACCTCGGTCGGTGGCGCCGATTCCGACGCCACCCTCGGCGGCGACGAAATCTTCACCACCTTCGGTTTGATCCCCGGACATACCTATTCCATCCTCGTCAAACCCGTGGGTGATTCCTTCGGTTCCTACACCATGGACCTCGAACTCGGTATCGGCGCCACCGGTGACGACTACGAATCCAACGATACTGCCGCCGACGCCTATTACCTCGGATCAGCCGATACGACCTTATCCGACGATCCCGACACCCTCGCCCCGGCCTCGATGCATAGCGCAACCGATGTTGACTACTACAAATTTGCCGTACCAGCCACCTCCACCGGACGATTTACCATCGACGTCGATCCCGATCCCGGACTCGACGCCATCCTCCAAATCTTCGATACCGATGATAACCTCCTCGGCAGCTCCGATGACGGCGGCGCCGACACCACTGAAACTCTCACCGTCGATGGCGCCGTCGGCGGCAACTATTATGCCGTCGTCAGCGCCTGGGCCGGCAGCACCGGCGCCTACCAAATGGACCTCGCCTTCACCCGCGCCCAACAGCCCGATGGCTACGAATCCAACAACACCACCCAAACTGCATCGCTATTGACCGCTAACGTCTTAACTAATCTCACTATTCACAATGGTGATATTGATTATTATGACCTGTCTTCCATCGCACCCCTTGACGCCATGTCCCTCGAAGCCTACATCTACGGCGCTGCCGGTCTTGATACCGATGTAACCCTTTACGCCATTGATGATCTGGACGTCGCTTCGGTGATTCGTACAGTCAATCGCAATGGTGTCAACGGCAGCGAAACCTTAAAAGCCAATATCGGTGATTATAGCCAGCAGCAGTTGATCCTCGCCGTCGGCAATCACGATGATACCACTGGGACATATAGCCTTGAATTGGCGTATGGATACCAGGATATTGGTGATTTCGCCGAACCCAACCAACAACGCACCACCGCTTATACCGTATCATTAAATGATCTAAATCGACTCAATATGACCGAACTTACCATGCATAATGCTGCCGACCGCGATTATTACAGCTTTTTTGCCCCGGATAATACTGACGGTACCGCCACTATAACCGTCATCCCCGATGACGAGGCCGATGCCTTGAACGTGTCGTTGAGATTGCTCGACATACAGGGAACGGTTCTTAAAGCCACCGACGCCACCGGGGCCGGCGAAACCGAATCGCTCACCCTAAACAGCACCACTACTCCGTTGGTCGCCGGTGAAAAATATTACATCGACGTCAACGGCTGGGGCACACTCGGTGAATATGAACTAAGCCTCAGATGCCCCGCCGCTACGACCTCTTATGCCGATACGCAACGGTTAAGTCCTGAAAATCCAGGCGATTACGCACCGTACCCCCGGTTCAGCACGGCTTACCTCTTCGACGGCACGCCCCCGGATATTCACATCAACGAGCAAGTCGCCAACGACAACGACGACGACTTGTCCTTTGGCGCCGTTTCGGTTGGCTCGGACTTATCTCACACCTTTGATGTATTGAACACCGGCGGCTCGACCCTGCAAATCAGCGCCGGCGGCATAACTATCGAAGGGACCGACAGTTCCGTCTTTAGCGTGACGCCCACGTTCGCCGACATCGTCCAGGGCGGTTCCGAGACATTTACCGTAACCTTTACTCCTGCCGCCTTACAGCTTTACTCCGACGCCACCCTGCAAATCGTCAGTAACGATCCCGATGACAGCCCTTACGAACTGACCCTCAGCGGCACCGGGATTGTCAGCGCCGACAAACCGGACATCGCCACCATCGAAGCCGCCGGCAGCACAGCGCTTTCCAGCGTGGCTTTTGGCGACGTGCTGGTTGACAGCGACAGCACTCAGTATTTCCGTATCATAAATTACGGTTCGGCGGACTTAACGGTGACCTCTGTTGAGATTACCGGAACCAACGCCGCCGACTTTTCCGATGTATATACCAATTTACCGGACAAATCATCGGATAACTATACCATCGCCGCCGGGGGTCAGAAACTGATTCAGGTCGATTTCACGCCCACCACCGATGGCTTACATACTGCCAACATGACACTTACGAGCAATGATCCCGACGAAACCACCCTGGTTGTTCCTTTGACCGGCACCGGCGTACAGCCGGATATTGTGGTTGATATTGATTTGGACGATGCCGAAGTCGCCAATCCTTTGACCTATATTATTGGATTTGGCAACCAGGTCGCCGATGGTCCGGGCAATCAATACGCCGAATATCCCATTGAAATCTGGAACCTGGGCGCCAGCACCCTAACTATTGAATCCATAAGCCTTTACGAAGGCGCTCATTTTGATATCACCGGCATCGGTACCAGTGATGTCGAGATTGCCGCCGGTGGTTTTGCCGAGGCGACCGTGATTTTTGATCCGACCATCGCCGGCAGCAGCTTCACCGATATCTTGACGATTGTCAGTGATGATTTTGACGCGCCGACGATGCAGTTTAGTCTGACCGGTCAGGCGTCGGCGGCGTTTAACACAACTATCGCATCCGGCGAGACTTATGAATTTACCGATTCGGATGGTGATACCATTGCGATTGAACTGGACAAAGGCAATGATCTCAGCGCCGTAGTAACCTTTGACGGCGGTACGGCCAACGGTTCCGACATCGCCGACATCGCCATCACCGGCGGCGCCTCAAGCAGCACATTCACCATAACGGTAACTACAGCAAGCGGTAACGGTTCTGTGGCGGTGGGTGATATTGACATTAACGGTGACGGATTTGGTTTGGTGCAGATTGATGGATCAGCCACCGGCTTAAGTATCGAAGGTGCGGTTAAGACGGTTTCCTTACTCGGAAGTCTGGGTGGGTTTTCGGCGGACGGCGCCGTAAGTACCTTTATTACCGGTGGTTTAAGCGGAACCGTGACCGCCGATGCCTTTAAGTGTATGACGATTACTGGCGATATCGCCAACGCAACTATTTCGACCGATCCTGAGTATAAAGCCTCGGCCATCGGGACTTTATCAGTAGTTGGTGACGTCAGTGATACGACAATTACCACCGGATCGATCAAGACTGTGTCGGTGACTGGTTCTGTAAGTAACACAACCATAACGACTTCCGGCGCAAAATCATCGCTGGGCGCCGTGACGATCACCGGCGATGTCGATAACCTGGATATTGTCAGCGGCAAGGTCAAATCGGTCAGCGTCAACGGTGATATTGATGACAGCAGCATCTTACTGGACAACGCCAAAGCCTCCCTGAGAGCGGTAAATGTAACCGGAGACGCGGACCTGGATATTGACGTAACCGGTGCGGTTAAAAGCATTAACGTCGAAGGAAATCTGGACGGCGCCATCGAAACAACCGGATTAAAAGGCTCGATCGGCGCGGTCAATGTCGGTGAGAGCCTGGGCGCGAGCTTGAGCGCCGTCAAGGCGATTAAGACGATAAATGCCGGCAGCGACATAACTTCGGCTTTGATCTCAATTGACGGCACGGGCAAGGGAAGTATCGGTAAACTCATATCCGGCGGTGACTTAAATGTTGGTGAGATCGACGTGGATGGCTCTATAAAGAACCTGACCGTAGGCGACGGCAGCGATGGGGATTTATACGGTGATATTTCGGCAGGCGTTGCTATTAATAAGGTTACGATCACCGGCGACATCTTTGGCGCGCTGGCGGCGGGGGGTAAAATCAATACGATTTCGGCGGGTGGGGATTTGAAGAGCGAGGCGTCGATTAGCACCACCAACGGCAGCATCAGCAAGCTTTTGATCAGTGATACTATATATGGTGATATTTCGGTGAATAATGGCACAGGTATTGTAAAGCAGGTGTTGAGGCCTAACAGTTTTGCCGATCCGGATACGTCATTGGTGAATTCTTATACGGATCATATCGATGCGCAACTGGCGAAGATCAAATGGATTGACTGATGATGTAAGTAGCTGTTAATTAGAGATTTACCACTAAAATCGAGGCAGACTGTCAAGTTTGTCTCGATTTTTTTGATTTGGCAGGGCCGGGGTATTTAAGGGTGGGAAAAAGAGAAAAACATAAAAATTCTTAAACTTTCTTATCAAAAAAAGCGTTTTAATTCTTGTTTGTTCACGATTGTGCATGAACTGTCCCGGTTTTTGCACGTATTTTGACAGGGTTATTTGCAACATAGTTGCATTTGGTTTATAATTAATTTAGAAGTTGGAAGAGAGGCGGGCGAGACGCCCGCGATACGTGGTTGAAGTTGGAATTTTTTTTGGTGAGGTGGTTGGCATGAAAGCGGAGACTCGGGCGGCTTATCGGGAGTTGCTGCGGGCGGTGGGTTTGCGGATGACGGGAGGTCGTGTGGATATTTTGGATGTTTTGCTGCGGGCGCATCGGCCTTTGACCGAGGACGAGATACGGGCGCGTTTGAAGCGGGAGGTGGACCGGACGACGGTGTATCGGAACCTGGAGCATTTTATGGTCAAGAACCTGGTGCATCGTTGTTTTGTGCGGGAGCGGGCGTGGCATTACGAGTTGGCGCATAACTGCGGGCCGAAGCAGTGTCATCCGCATTTTTGTTGCACCAAATGCGGCCGGATGGTATGTTTAACGGAGGTTTCGGTGCCGCTGGCGCGAAAGCTGCCGGAGGGATTTGAGCTAAAAAGGCAGCAGGTGCGGATTGAAGGGTTGTGTCCGAGGTGCAGCAGAGCGGAGAAAGAGAAGACAAGCAGAAAGAGGAAAAAAGGGCGGTAGTCATTAATAATTTTTTATAACGAATTTTTAATTTTGAAAGATGAAGAAGGATTTAGGAGTTAGGGTAATATTTTAGGAGCATATAGTTATGAAACAAATCGTAATGATGTTAAGTATGATGGTTTTGGTGTTTTGGTTTAGTGGATGCGGGTGGGGGGCGGATGAGGGAGCGGTGGTTGAGGGGAAGGTGTCGGTGGTGGTTAGTATTGATCCGCAGGGTTATTTTGTGGAGCGGGTGGGGGGGGAATATGTGACGTGTGAGGTTATGGCTCCACCGGGTAGTTCGCCGCATACTTATGAGCCGACACCGCAGCAGATGGTTAAGCTGGGGGACGCCTCTTTGTATTTCAGTATTGGGGTGCCGTTCGAGCAGATGCTGCTGGAGAATATTGCATCGACGCATGAGAGTCTGAAGATTGTGGATACGCGGGCGGGGATCGAGTTGCGTCAAATGAAGGTGTCACACGAACATGTCGTGGAGGGCGAGGCGCATGTGCATGAGGTGAGTGAGCCGGACCCGCATATTTGGCTGGATCCGATGTTGGTTAAACAGCAGGCGGATGCGATGGCGGCGGCGTTGATTGAGGTGGATCCGGGGCATAAAGCGGCCTACGAGAGTAATTTGGCGTCGTTTGCGGCGGATTTGGAGGCGATTGATAAGGAAATTGCGTCGATTTTGGCGCCATTAAAGGGGCAGAAGTTTCTGGTGTATCATCCGGCATTCGGTTATTTTGGGGACCGTTATGGATTGATACAGGAGGCGGTGGAGATCGAGGGCAAAGAAGCCAGCCTGCGGCAATTAACAGAGTTGATCGCCGAGGCGAAAGCTGATAAAGTAAGGGTGATATTTGTGCAGTCGCAGTTCCCGGTGGATTCGGCGGAGTCGGTGGCGGCGGAGATAGGAGGGGTGGTGGCGCCGATGGATCCGTTGGCGCGGGATTATTTGGAGAATTTGAGGAGGATGGCGCTGGCATTGGAGAAGGGACTGAAGAAGTAGTTAGTAGTTAGTAGAAATAAGGTGTCGCGGCGCAACTGTTGTTTAAATGGATTCCCGCTTGCGCGGGAATGACAGAGTATGGCGACAGGCCTTTGCGCGGGAATGACAGAGTATGGCGGCAGGCCTTTGCGCGGGGATGATGTGTGATTGATGATGTGGTTTTTTTGGAGAGAAGATGGAATATTTGTTGACGGAAGAGCAGCGGATGCTCAAGGAGATGATAGAGAATTTTAGTCGGGACAAGATTAAGCCGACGGCGGCGGCGCATGACAGGGAGAAGAGATTTCCGGCGGAGATAATCAAGGAGTTGGCGGAACTGCGTTTGATGAGCGTGCCGTACCCGGAGGAATATGACGGGGCGGGGATGGATAATGTTTCCTATATGGTCGCGATGGAGGCGATATCCCGCCATTGCGCGGCGACGGGAGTGATTGTGTCGGTGCATTCGTTGAGTATTGATCCGATCTATCGACTGGGCAGCGCAGAGCAGAAAAAGAAGTATTTACCGATGATGTGCCGGGTGGAGAAGCTGGGATGTTTTTGTTTAACGGAGGCGCAGGCGGGTTCGGACGCCGGTTCGATCCGGACGCGGGCCGAACTGGTGGGGGATAAATGGGTGCTTAACGGCGCCAAGCAATTTATCACCAACGCCCCGGAAGCGGGGATTGCGATAGTGTTTGCGGTGACCTCGACGAAAGCGGGCAAGCAGGGGATATCGACGTTTATTGTGGAGACCGAGACGCCGGGATTTCGCGTGGGTCGGCTGGAGGATAAGATGGGGATCCGGGCGTCCTCGACGGCGGAGGTTCATTTTGAAGATTGCGCGATACCGCAGGAGAACCTGTTGGGGAAATTGAATCATGGATTCAAGCAGGCGATGTCCACGCTGGATGAAGGGCGGATCGGGATTGCCTCCCAGGCTTTGGGCATCGCCAAAGGCTCGATAGAAGATTCGATGGTTTATGCGAAGGAGCGGGTGCAGTTCGGTCGTCCGATAAGTGAGTTTCAGGGGATTCGATGGTATTTCGCCCGGATGCAGACCGAATATGAAGCGGCGAAATTGTTGACGCATCGGGCGGCGTTTCTGCGAGATCGCAACAAGTCCTGCACCAAAGAGTCGTCGATGGCGAAGCTGAAAGCCACCGACACGGCGGTGATGTGTTCGTCGCGGGCGGTGCAGATTCATGGAGGCTACGGCTACACGAAAGAGTTCGCGGTGGAAAGATATTTTCGGGACGCCAAAGTCACCCAGATATATGAAGGGAGCAATGAGATACAGCGGGAGGTCATTGGTAAGAGGATTTTAAACGGACCTTAGTTACTCATACTGTCCGATGGTCTGTATGAGAATTCTAAATTCCAAATGAATGACGCATAACGAATACCGAATGACGAAGACACCCCCAGCAGAGTTTGAGGGTGCCGCCCGGGGATTATTTATTGTCTGCCGGCGATGAGTTCATCGACGATGGCGGGATTGGCCAGGGTGGTGACGTCGCCGAGGTCGTCGAGGTCGCCGATGCTGATTTTGCGGAGGATGCGGCGCATAATTTTGTTGGAGTTGGTTTTGGGCAGGGCGGGGGTGAATTGGATTTTGTCGGGGGCGGCGTGGAGACCGATCTCTTTGCGCACGAGTTGGATCAGTTCTTTGGTCAATACGTCGGAGGGTTGCGCGCCGGTTTTGAGGGTGACATAGGCGTAGATGCCGGCGCCCTTGATTTCGTGGGGGAAATCGACGACGGCGGCTTCGGCGACGGCGGGGTGTTTGCTGAGGGCGCCTTCGAGTTCGGCGGTGCCGAGGCG